>Ga0208720_1000034_pt1 | contig 36864 bp, 33 predicted proteins | sample LakMenEpi20Apr10_FD_150716 | JGI IMG/M metagenome (GOLD analysis project Ga0208720, IMG submission 150716) | Freshwater microbial communities from Lake Mendota, WI - 20APR2010 deep hole epilimnion (SPAdes) | ecosystem: Environmental > Aquatic > Freshwater > Lake > Epilimnion/Euphotic zone ...
CCACCGCCACACACGACCCGCTGGACGACCCACCGGGCGTGCATTCAAAATCCCACGGATTCAGAGTCGGTGGAGGATCAATCGAGGCGAACTGGGTGGTCACGGTCTTACCCAGTGGGATCAGACCCGCTTGCCGCATTTTCGCCATAATCCAGGCATCGTTTGCAGCGACTTTATCACTCCAGGGCTTAAAGCCAGCCACGGTGGGCCATCCGGCCACATCGATGATATCCTTTACGCCTACAGGGATTCCGTCGAGACGGCTCAAGGGGCGATTCTCAGAGCGTCGGGCGTCAGATTCCCTGGCTAACCTTTTGGCTCCGTCGCGATCGATCATCACCCAGGTGTGCAATTCCGGTTCAAGTTTGTCAATCCAGCTCAGGCAACTCTCGATCAATTCCAGAGATGTGAGAAGGCCTGACTCAATCGAGTCGACAAGTTCGCTGAGAGTCAGGGATAACGGCCCAAAGGGTGGTTTCAAAAGCGGCTCTCCGGATCTCTCACAGCATGAGGTCAGATCAGTTCTTCTTCATCAGGATTAGGCACGGCAATGGCATCCGCTTCAGGCAGGGTAAAGCCTGATTCTGTCAGGCTTTGACGAACAGCCTTGAGCATCCGGTCGAGTGCAAATGGCTTGCGCAGATACTCTTTAACGCCGAGCATTTCGGCATATGCGCGGTGCCGGCTGCCTTCGTTGCCGGTCATCATGATGGTCGGAATGATGCCTTCAGGCCTCGTCCTGAGTTTTTCCAGCACCATGAATCCGCTCTTTTTTGGCATCATCATGTCGAGGATCATCAGGTCGGGCGGGTTCGCTTCGGCCTCGGCAAGTCCGGCAGACCCGTCGCGAGCCGACTTCACAGAATACCCACGCGACTCCAGGATCGCCTTCAGAGACTCTACGATTTCGGCATCGTCGTCCACGATCAGGATTTTTGGGACTTCAGCCATGATTCAAATGAACTCCTCGGAAGGCATCAGTTCAGCGTTTTTCAGCGCAATCGCTTCTATTGTTGGATTAAGACTACGTCATGGAACGTGTCGAATCAAGGCGACACCTTCAGAGGTTCGCTTGACAGTTTTGCCATTTTGCTTGGATAATAGGATGAACTCAATGTTTGAAGCGGCTTCTGTTCAAGTGGTTTCAATCGCTGAGATATATCCAGGTCCGTCCAAACGGTCTTCGCGACGATGTTCATCGTTTCATCGGTTCGCCAAAAGGAAGTTGAAAAAGTGATGCCGAGTACGGCCAAGTCCGCTTTGGAGTCGATTCTCGACCAACGTATTTTGATCCTCGACGGTGCCATGGGCACCATGCTCCAAACATATGGACTAACGGATCAAGACTTCCACGGCACCCGATTCGCCAGCCATCCGGTTCCGCTCAAAGGTTTCAACGACCTTCTGGCAATCACCCGCCCGGATATTATCGAAGAAGTTCACAGAGCCTATCTTGCGGCCGGCGCTGATATTATCGAGACAAATACCTTCAATGCCACCCAGATCGGCATGGCCGACTATGGCATGGAGCATCTGGTCAAAGAGCTGAATCAGGCCGCTGTGGCTGTCGCCCGCCGCGCTGCTGATGCCTACACAGCCATGAATCCGTCCAAGCCACGATATGTCGCCGGTTCGATCGGGCCGACCACCAAAACGGCTTCGATCTCGCCCAACGTTTCCGACCCTGCCTATCGTGCCGTCACGTTCGACGAATTGGTCGAAGTCTACGGCGAACAGATTCAGGTGCTTGTTGAATCAGGCGTCGATATCCTCTTTCCTGAGACCACCTTCGACACTTTGAACCTGAAGGCGTGTTTGTTCGCCATCAGCCGATATTTTGACGAGTCAGGCCGCACCGTGCCGGTCATGATTTCTGTCACAATTACCGACAAATCGGGCCGGACCCTTTCAGGACAGACGGCCGAGGCCTTCTGGGAGTCGATCCGCCACTTCCCCATGCTCTCCGTGGGTATCAACTGCGCCCTTGGTGCGGACGACATGCGTCCCTACCTGGAATCGCTCGCCAAAATTGCCACCTGCCGGATCAGTACACACCCGAACGCTGGTCTCCCAGACGGTTTTGGTAGTTTTGACGATCCACCGGAACACATGGCCGAGGTCATCGGCGAATTCGCCCGCAATGGCTGGCTCAATATCGTGGGCGGATGCTGCGGCACCAACCCGGATTACATCCGCCAGATTGCCGCCGCTGTCGAAGGCGTCCCACCCCGGCCCATGCCGACCTGGGAGCCCCTGGCCGCCTATTCCGGGCTTGAGCCGATCGCGTTTCAAGAGGGCATCACCTTCCTCAATATTGGCGAACGGACCAACATCACAGGCTCCCGCAAATTTGCCCGCCTGATCCGCGATGGGAATTTTGACGAAGCCCTCTCCATCGCCCGTGACCAGGTCGACGGCGGAGCAAACGTGATCGATGTCAACATGGACGAAGGCATGATCGATGGCGAAGCCGCCATGACCCGCTTCCTGAACCTGATCGCCGCCGAGCCCGACATTTCCCGTGTCCCGGTCATGATCGACAGCTCTAAATTCTCAGTCATCGAAGCCGGCCTGAAATGCGTTCAGGGTCGTTCCATCGTCAATTCCATCAGCCTCAAAGAAGGCGAAGAGCTATTCCTGAAGCAGGCCCAACTGGTCAAACGTTATGGCGCGGCTGCCGTAATTATGGCCTTTGATGAAGAGGGACAGGCGACGGATGCCGATCGCAAAGTGGCCATCTGCAAGCGAGCCTACAACCTGCTGATCGAAAAGGCTGGTTTTCATCCGACCGACATCATTTTTGACTCGAACATTCTGACCGTCGGCACCGGGATTGAAGAGCATAACCGCTATGCCATCGAATTCTTTGAGGCCGTCAAACGCCTGAAAGTCGAGTGCCCGGGAGCACGAACCTCAGGCGGGGTATCGAACGTTTCGTTCTCGTTCCGTGGTAACGACACTGTCCGCGAAGCCATGAACTCGGCGTTCCTCTACCACGCCATTCAGGCCGGCCTGGACATGGCCATCATCAACCCATCCCAGTTGATGGTCTATCAAGACATTCCCGCCGACCTTCTGGAAAAGGTTGAAGACGTCCTTCTGGATCGTCGCCCGGATGCCTCGGATCGCCTGATCGAATTCGCCGATCAGTTCAAAGGCGCCGACCGCAAGGAAAAGGTCCGCGACGAAGCCTGGCGCGACGGCGTGCTGGAAGACCGTCTGGCGCATGCAGTTATCCACGGTCTGGGGGATTATCTGGACGTCGATCTGGACGAGGCCATGACCAAGTACATGCCCACCCTGTCGATCATCGAAGGCCCTTTGATGGACGCCATGAATATCGTCGGCGACCGCTTTGGGGCCGGCCAGATGTTCCTCCCGCAAGTGGTTAAGTCGGCCCGTGTCATGAAAAAAGCCGTCGCTCACCTGATGCCGAAAATGGAGGCCGAGAAAGCCTCTGGTGGGACCGAACACACGGCCCGTGGCAAGATCCTGATGGCCACCGTCAAAGGCGACGTGCACGACATCGGCAAGAACATCGTGGGTGTGGTTCTGGGCTGTAACGATTACGACATCATCGACATCGGCGTGATGTGCCAGTGCGACAAGATTCTTAAAGCCGCCAAAGAGCATCAAGTGGACATGATCGGCCTCTCGGGTCTGATCACTCCAAGCCTCGAAGAGATGACCCATGTGGCCTCGGAAATGCAGAGGCAAGGCTTTACGATCCCTCTGCTGATCGGCGGGGCCACGACCAGCACGCGCCACACGGCCGTCAAGATTTCGCCTTCTTACAGTGGCCCTGTGGTGCATGTGAAAGATGCGTCGAAGTGCGTCGGAGTGGTCGATCAGCTGATTCGCGACGACACCCGCCCGGCGTTTCTCGAGAAACTCAGCAAGTCTCAGGAAGACGAGCGAGTCGGTTTTGCCCGCAAACGGGCCCGTAACCTGGTCACGTTTGAACAGGCCAAGGCTGGGCGATTCCCGATAGACTGGTCAGCCTATACTCCGCCCAAACCAGCCTTTACGGGCGTGAAGGTGATTGAGGATCTGCCGCTCTCCAAACTCGTCGAATTCATCGACTGGTCGCCGTTCTTCCAGGCTTGGGAATTCAAGGGCAAGTTCCCGTCCATCCTCAACAATCCGCACTCAGGGGCCGAGGCAACCAAGCTCTACAACGATGCCTTGAAGATGCTCGAGAAGATCTCTTCCGATCGTTCGATCAAAGCCAGCGGAGTCTACGGCTTCCTGCCAGCTCATGCGGAAGGCGAAGATATTGTCTGTTTTTCAGACGAATCGAAGTCCACCGAAGCTTATCGATTCCCGATGCTTCGTCAGCAGTGGGAACGTGTGGGCCAGAAGCAATATCTAAGCCTTTCAGACTTCGTCGCACCAGCGGAATCCGGCAAGCTCGATTACCTCGGCGGTTTTGCCGTGACGGCCGGAATCGGAGCCGATGAACTTGCTAACGCTTTGGAAAAGGCTGATCACGACACCTATAACGGCATTCTGGTCAAAGCCCTGGCCGACCGATTTGCCGAAGCCTTTGCGGAATACATGCACAAACAGGCCCGTATCGACTGGGGTTTTGGGCTCACAGAATCGCTCTCGAACCCGGACCTGATCGACGAAAAATACCGAGGCATCAGGCCAGCCCCCGGCTATCCTGCCTGCCCCGACCACATTCCGAAACAAACGTTGTGGAACTGGCTCAAACCAGAATCATCGTGCGGAATCAGTCTTACAGAGTCGATGGCCATGTATCCAGCTGCATCGGTCAGTGGATGGTATTTCAGCCATCCTGACAGCCGATATTTCGCCGTGGACTGGCTCACAGAGGATCAGGTCAGCGACTATGCCAAACGCAGTGGGATCAGCCAACGCGAAGCGGAACGCTGGCTCTCGCCAAATCTGGCTTATGATCCCAAGCCGCTCTGATCGGCCCGAGAAGTTGTCACGGGCTGGGCCTGATCGCGTAAATGTATGGTCTTGATACGGATATGATCACCGAAGCCAAAAGGGGATACCAAGTATGGATTATCGTGCGATAAGTTTGAGTCTGGTTGCATCGTTGACATGTGTCCTGGGGGTCGCTCAGGATGAACCAGGTATCCGCCCGCGCGTGCCCCGGCCTTCTCTGGTCGCGCAACTTCACCACTCGACCGAATACAAGACACCATTTACACCTGATGCGCTGCACGATCACCCGGAATTTTTTCCGCCTGTTGAATCGAATCCAGAATCAGCCAACTATCATTCCGGAGCTGCAAATTCGGTGGTTCGCCAGCCAACGGTTCCCTATCGTAGCGATAACAATTCGTACGGGTTCCGTAATCCAGGGCATCTCGCAAAAGTCTCCGAGTTTTATGGGCCTGGAGAGAAGTTTGACTCCGCTCCACATGATCCGATCCATCCTGCCACATATAACGAACAAACCGCTGCGTTAAGCCGAAACGCACAGATTCAAGCCTATAACGCCGGTACGGCACGCTATAACGCGGTGATGCAGTCCATCTACGCCTACAGCCGTCCGATGGGTGGATATGGCTTCGGAATGTTCTAATTCGATGATAGGAACCGGGGCGACGATTCTCGCCCCGATTTATTTAAAGATTAGATCGCCAGTGCCTGTTTCAGCGTGAATCGATCTTCGTATAACGCTTTGCCAATGATCGTGCCCCAAACAGGCATGGTCTTGAGCATGATGAGGTCGTCCAGGCACGAGACTCCGCCTGATGCCACCACGGGCAATTTCACTTCACGTGCCAGCCGATCTGTCATGTGGAAGTTCGGTCCAATCAGCATCCCGTCGCGTGCAATATCCGTATAAACAATTCCTTCCAATGGCAGATTTTCATACTTTTTGGCCAGTTCCACAGCGTCTACGGAACTGACTTCAAGCCAGCCGTCCGTCGCTACCCAGCCGTCTTTGGCATCTAGACCAAGAACCAGCTTGCCTGGAAAAGCATGAGCCATCTCAGCAAACCATTCCGGCTCACGAACCGCTTTTGTACCCACCACAAGCCTCTGAACACCCAGATCGGTCCAGTGCTTGATCGTCGCCTCGTCCCGAACCCCTCCACCAAGTTGCACGGGAAGGCCGATTTGACTCAGGATTCGCTCGACAATCGGTGAGTTCACAGACCGTCCGCCATCTTTGGCCCCATCCAGATCCACCAGGTGCAGCCACTCAGCACCATCGTCAGCCCATCGCTTGGCCATCACGGTCGGGTCCGCGGCATAAGTCTTCTGGCGGCCGAAATCACCTTGTTCAAGACGAACGCATTGACCGTCTTTCATGTCGATGGCTGGTAGAAGGATCATTTTTTTCTCTCAATTCTCCATGAGTTTCATAGCAGACCATGAACAGCTTATCCACCGGGAAAACCTGTTCATAGTCAAGCCTGGCAAGGCTTCTTATGATGCGGATTACACTTTATGACAGACGCATAAAATTGTCGTAGATTTTCAGGCCAATAGCTTGGCTTTTTTCCGGGTGGAACTGGCAGGCCCGCAAGTTTTCTCGACCAACGGCAGCCACAAAAGGGCTTCCATGATCGCTGGTGGCCAGCACATCGTGCGAATCAGCAGCCTGAGCGTGATAGCTGTGGACGAAATAAACGCACGGCGATTCGCCTATGCCCTCAAGCAGAGGATCTGGACGCTGAATGATGAGATGGTTCCAGCCCATATGAGGAATCTTCAGGCCCTCCTGTGGCTCAAACCGAACCACATCGCCTTTTAAAAGCCCCAGACCCGTGTGTTCGCCCTCTTCAAAGCTTCGTTCGAAAAGCAGTTGAAGACCCAGACAGACACCCAGACAAGGCCGCCCGGATTTGACCATCTCCATGAACGCCTCAGCCATACCAGACTTGCGAAGTTCGGCGATGGCATCGCGAAACGCCCCCACTCCCGGCAAAATGATGTGGCTGTAATTTTTCAGATCCTCAGGATCCGAAACAATATCGGCCTCAGCTCCAACAGATTCAATGGCCTTCTGGACACTCCGTAGATTGCCCATTGTGTAGTCGATGATGCCGGCTCGATTGGTCATGTCAGGTCAGCAATGGTGTTTATGTTGATTTTAGAACGGGATCGTCTGGCGATCAGAATCACGGTGTTTTGAAATCACCAGCAGGTTCTCGAGTCATCTCTCTGTAATCACGGTACCCCAAACGTCTCCAGCCTGTCGAGACATCGTTCATACTCACTTCCGGAACTTCCTCACCAGAGGCTGGCGGATCTTCCGGAAAACTTGGTGGCTGTAACGCCTTACGCTTGCTCTTTGCCTGACCACTCTCATTGGCTGGGAAATCCGGTTCCGAAGTCTCGGTCTCCGCAGGCTCTTCCGGATCAGCGTATTTAGAACGCCTTTGACCCTTGTTGGGCTGAACTTGTCCAAAAGTCGTCCGGTTTGACCGGCCTTGATCGGCACGGGCCACCATCCGCGGATTCTCTTCATCAAGCGGAAGGTTTAATCCATTGCTCTTTAATAAGTTGCGTGATTCGTCAAGCCTCGCAGCCAAGGTCCCGCTATGCGACTCTTCGCGCTGGAGGTCGGCCACCAGCATCCTGTTCTGCTTCTCCAGCTTCGCCAGTTTTGCCTTCAGTGTCTCATTCTCAAACTGAACCTGACTGTAACCGGCCTTAAGTGACCCATTTTGAGTGAGATTCGGCCGATATCCTTGACAACCAGAAGACATCGCGGCCAACCAGATCGCCAAAACGGCAACCAGATAGCGGTCTCTTTCGGGTGTTGAGTTCGGTCGAAAAGTCATCATTTCCTGATTTTCAAAATGCACGTGAGGGATCGGCCCGCATCGAAATCTATCGGAATTATCGTGACAATCACTTTAATCGGAATGTCCGGCATATTCGATTTTCTCGCGACGCGCCACGATCAATGGCTCGCGACGATTCACGATATGGGGTGTGTCGCACCTGATGGCCGGGGCCGGATCAGTGGGGGACTGCTTCCAGCGGTTGTAGATCAGACGCATGCGTCGGCGTGCTGCCAGGGCGGTTTGAATCAGAATGGTCCAGCCCGAACCCACTCCCATGCTTGCTAAAATCACAATCGAGAGAGGGCCGTTCCAGGCCCCGATTCCGAACGGTAACTGCACGGTGACTTTGGATCGATTGGCGATGAGGAACCAGATCAGAACTCCCATGCCGCCGGCTCCAAAAATGAGCCATGAGGCAAGCCTGGATCGGCTTCTTGAGAAAATCAGTGACCGACGAAAATCGCGCATCACGGCTCCTTCCGCGGCTACCCTAATCAACCCAACGCTGCGACTTTTGTGAATCGCATCTCACGTTATCTCTTTTAATATCATGGAAAACGACTCGAAGAGGTCGATTGCCCAGTTTTTCCAGATCCATGGCCACCCTAAAAGACAAAAAATCGCCGCCATGCTTAAATAGGGCCCAAACGGCATTTCATGATCCGCTTGCCTAATTTGCCTACCTGTCAATCGTCTCACGATCATCTGGCCCAACTTCCACACAGCATGAGCCAGACCAAAAAACGGAGCGATAAAGAACGTCAGAATCGCCGCCTTCCAGCCCAGAAATGCACCAATCACACCCATCAAGGTTGCATCTCCAAGCCCCATCGCCTCACGCCGGAAGAGGATACGTCCTAATACACGAAAAAACAGGATCAGCCCAAAGCCGATCAGAATTCCCACGACACCGACCCATAAACCAGTCAGATTTGAAGTCGATTTCATCGGAACTGGCCTTGCATAAGGCATGATTGTTCCTAGGGTTAGGCCTATCAACATGCCGGGGATCGTGACACTGTCCGTGATGATCATCCAGTCGTAGTCCATCATGGTGGCCACCACCAGAAATGAGACCAGCATGGTGCCCATCAATAGCCGGCCCCCATAGATTCGATCGATGGGAAAATACCAGCCCATGTCTGCAGAGATCGCCAGGTGAACTCCTACAAACAGAAGTCCCATAACGACTTCCATCAACACATATCGGGCCGCAATGTGAAGGCCACAGGTGCGGCACTCAGCTCGGAGCAGAAGCCATCCGAAAATCGGCAGATTGTCTCGGCCTTTTAGGGCGGTCAAGCATTTTGGGCAATGCGATGCAGGCCAGATCACACTTTTGCCCCATGGCAGGCGATAGACACAAACGTTCGCAAAACTCCCCACCACTGCCCCAAGCCAGAACAGGCCCAAGCCAATCAGAATGTGAGCTGTTGTGCTGAAATTTGGTGTCATGCCGCTTCGATCTCTGGAAAGGTGTCGATTCAGGCGTCGATATATGCCATCAGGTGAGCGTACCACACCGTTTGACGGAGTTGATTGACAACGGCTCCAGCAACCTCGTCGGTAGAGAGGTCGGGACCATCGTTTTCTATCATAAGATCAGAACAGGCTGAGTAATACGGCATTCGGTCGCTGACCATGACTCGAACTTCATCTGCCAGATTCTGATCCGTCAGGGCAGGGCGTTGCTCACCCGTAAAACTGTCTCCCAAGATTCGGTCCAAGGCTGTTTTGGCTGAAACCTGAAGCCAGATCACCGTTCCAAGCTGCTTCAAAAGCCTTCGATTATGCTCACGCATGACCATCCCCCCACCGGTTGCGATTACGGTGGGCTGGGCCGTTCCCTGATGTGACACAAGCTCTTCAAGAATCTCTGTTTCCATATCGCGAAAAGCCGCTTCGCCGTGGTCTGCAAAAATCTCTTTTACTGATCTCCCGGCCTTCTCCTGAATTGCGATATCGGTATCCAGATAATCAAGACCGAGAATCTTCGCCAAATTCTTACCAACAGACGTTTTACCCGACCCACGATAGCCGATCAGTACGAGGTGCCGATGCCCGCTTTTCTGTGATGGTTTCGCTGTCATCGCCACACTCCCACAGCTCTTTTTTGGATTTTTCGATTCCGGGAAACGATTCAGGCCGGTTTCAGTGTCAGCCTCAAAGCCTTCGCCATGGACTCCAAAGGCGGTTCCAAACCGCCTGTGAACATCTCCGATTGAGCGCAAGCCTGGCGAATAAACATGTCGATGCCTGACAACGTCACGGCACCTGCCAATTTTGCGTCCAGTAACAGTCTAGTCCATTCCGGAGTATAAATCGTATCAAAAACCACCTGGTTTGCATGGATTGATGAAGAATCCAACGGCGAATCGTCAATCTTTGGATGCATCCCCACGGATGTCGCGTTCACAATGATCGCAGATTCGCCAGCCACCCGGTTCCGATCTGCCCAATCCACCAATTCCACGCCCACTTCGCGTGCCAGTTCCAAAGCTCTTTGAGGGGTTCGGTTTGTGATCACAACCTTGGCCCCAGCCTGATTCAAACCAAATGCCAATGATCGTGCCACACCACCGGCACCTATCAACAGAACCTGCTTCCCGATAAGGGCTTGAGCACCACCACCAACCGCTTCTTTTAATGAATCAAGGGCCGCACCAAGATCCGTGTTATACCCCCTAAGCCCTTCATTTTTACAGGCGGTAATTGTGTTGCAGCTACCCGTCAGGCTCACCAATGGATCGACTTCATCGAGCAGAGGAATGACCGCTTCCTTATGCGGAATGGTTACGCTCAGGCCTGCAAAACCCCAGTCAGTCATGCGCCGAATGAATCCGTCCAAATCAGCCGGCGAAATCCGTAAAGGGACGTAAACCATGTCAAGTTGATGGTTTTGAAATGCCAGATTGTGGACTAAAGGGCTTTTGCTGTGACTGACTGGATCGCCGATGACAGCAAAAAGCTTGGTCGAGCTTGAGATTCTGTCGTATCCGTAAATCGTTTTCAGATCTGCAAATGTGATCATTCCAGGAGCAGGCGAGGCCGTTGCATCGAAGGCGGCATAGGTCCAACTCCGGCCAAATCGGGCGTTTGTCACACGGGTGAACTGGCCCCAATCGCCCATGGAAAGGCCCATGGTGGGCGAAATCGAATGCGACCTGGCCACGGCGTCAAGCAGGCTCAAAGCATCGTTTAAAGAGTGAGCCATAACTGCCATTTTGATCAAATCGGCATCGCCAGCCCTACAGCTATCAGTAATTGCATCCAGATCAGTAGGGGTGGACAGCATGTCGTGAAAACTGATCACCCGCCTGCTAATGCCCGTTCTGGGCAACTCCTGGGCAATGTCCATTTCAATATCGATCCAGTCCGCTCCGTTATGGCAAGCCTCAACGATCAGGAACCGTCGCTCCTGCTCGCGGCCCGACCAGCGTCCGCCGTCGATGGTTCGACGAACTGTAACAAGTACCGGGGTCGGCTTATCCCTCAGAAGTAACACCCAGTCCACAGGTTCAGTCAAATAATCAAGCCTGATTTCGACCAGCGTGGCACCTGCCTCAGCCGCAGATTCCCACGAACTTCGCAACTCTTTATTCGTCTCACGAGCAATCGTAACGCAGATCATGGAATGGTCATTTCGTCAAATCAGATTCAGTGTCGCATATCAGATACGCCCAAACTGCTTTTCAAGCTCTGTTTTTGTGAAGACTAAAGCCGACGGGCGGCCGTGTGGGCAATGGTGCGAATGGGCGAATTCTGTCCCCTTTGCGAGGAGGGCTTCAATCTCGTCAGGCTGGAGTTTGTCGCCAGCTTTTACGGCCGCTTTGCACGCAATCGTTGCCAAAGTCAGGTTAAGAAATGCCTCAGGATCGGGCTTTGCCTGGGCATGCTGGAATCGATCGATCAGGTTGCGAGTCAATTCAGCTGCTTTTAAGTGCTTAGCCATCAAGGGGATCGTTAAAATGGCCAAGGTCGGTGCTCCGAAGTCTTGGACTTCAAGCCCCAGGCTCTCCAGGGTTTCCGCATGCTCCAAAGCCAAGGCATGTTCAGACGGCTCAAGTTCGAGCATTTCCGGAATCAAAAGCCTCTGCGTTTCTACGCCTCCATGCTTCAGCTTCGCTCTTAACTCCTCATACAAGATACGTTCATGAAGCGCATGCTGATCGACTAGGGAGACTCCATCTTCAGTTTCCACAACAAGATAGCTGTCATGAATCTGAACCGCTTTGCGAAATTGCTTCACCGGTACCGGCACTGGAATTTCAGCCGTTGATGATGCGTTTTCGGTAGCTTGGACTTGTCCTGATTCGTTGAGATTGAGGCCCTCTAAATCAGCCTGAAATGGTTCCGAGTTCGTGCTTGACATGCTCCAAGAACTTGGTGGACCAGAGCTTGGAGTATTTCGAGGTGTAAAAGGAGAACCTGGTGGACCGCTTCGGTATGGAGTTGTCGATGGTGGGCGATAGGGTGGCAATGTCGCCGCTGGTAAATTCGGTCGAGGTCCTGATGAGCCGCCCGATGCAGGATTACTGAACCATTCCGTCAACATTTGACGACTGGGCGAGTCCGTTGAAAGTGTGTAAGGCGTTGGATCCGACGAATGCACGGAATGACTGACGGGCGGATTCGTTGGTGCAGTTGGAGGGATTTGAGTGACAGCCGATTCCTGGCTTGCTCCGAGACCATGGGCGGAGAGCTTTTCATGAAGATCTGTGGCCAGAAACTTCTGTCGAATAGCAGACAGCAGTAGTGCGTAAAGCTTTTGGCTGTCTCGGAATCGGACTTCCACTTTGGCTGGGTGGACGTTGACATCGACATCTTCAGGAGGAATGTCGAACGATAAAAACGAGATCGGCTGTCGACCGACCATCAACAGGCCCCTGTAGGCTTCTATCAAGGCATGGGAAAGTGTGCGATCTCGGACGTAACGTCCACCAACATAGAAGTTTTGGGATTTTGAAGAGCCACGTGAATGGCTCGGCTGGGCGACATAGCCCCAGACATGATAGCCGTCGGCTTTGCAGTCGATCCAAACCAGATCCTCAATCAGTTCACGACCAAAAAAGATCCCGATTCGCTCTTTCAAGCCCGCTTGGCCAGGGACATCGTAGACCAGTTTTCCGCCTGACCGATAGGTCATGTGGATTCCTGGCCGGGCGAGTGCGACTCGCTGAAACGCATCAGCCACGTGGCCCGCTTCTGTGGAATCGCTCTTCAGAAATCGGCGCCTCACAGGGGTATTAAAAAACAGGTCACGCACTTCAAAGACGGTGCCGGGCGAGCCAGAAGCTGTCTTGATTTCACCAAAAACGCCGCCTTCAATTTCGACGGAATTTGCGTTGTCTGCATCGACTTTGCGAGTTGTGCATCTGGTGCGTGAGATTTCAGCGATTGCGGCCAATGCCTCGCCCCGAAATCCGAGCGTGGTGATATGCTCCAACTCCTCTGCAGTAGATAACTTGCTGGTTGCATGTGCCTGAAAGGCCAGCATCAGATCTTCAGAATCCATGCCGCAGCCGTCGTCGGCCACGCGGATCAAATCCTTGCCACCACGCTCTACGGCAAGGTCGATGCGGGTCGCTCCGGAATCCACGGCGTTTTCCAGAAGCTCTTTGACAACGCTTGCAGGACGCTCAACCACTTCGCCAGCAGCGATTTGGTTCACAACGGATGCTGGCAATCTTTGGATCTTACCCATGATGAATCAGAGCCGTTAAGCCCGCACTTTAATGGTTATCAGCGTTCGATGAGCTGGACAGTTTCGAGTTGCTCAATACGGCGCTGAATTTCTGGAATCAGCCCAAGTTGAATTCTTTGATCTTACGATAAAGGGTGCGTTCTCCGATACCCAGCGTCTTCGCCGCTTCTTCGCGGTTCCCACCACTGGCTCGCAGAGTCTCCGCGATAAAATGACGCTCAATATCGAGCATGGACTTCCCAATCAGCCCATCTCTCGCAATGTCATCTGCAAGAGGGCTTATGGAACCTGCCATTTCGTCCGGCAGATCTTCCACATCGAGCATTCCATCGGTATCCACCACAACCATGCTCTCAATCACGTTACGCAGTTCACGCACATTACCAGGCCAAGGGAAATTGGTCAGCACACGTCGAACGGTCGGCGTGTAGCCGCGAATCGCTTTTTCGTGGCTTGTGGAAAATGTTTTTAAGAAGTGATCGACAAGTAGAGGAATATCTTCCTTGCGTTCACGAAGTGCAGGCAACTTGATGGTGACCACCTTAAGGCGGTGATAAAGATCGTGTCTGAAAGAGTTTGAAGCAATTGCGTCGGCAAGGTCGCGATTCGTGGCGGAAATCAGGCGGACATTGACTTTCAATGGTTCGTTCGAACCAACACGAACAATCTCGCCCGACTCCAGAACTCTAAGGAGTTTAACCTGTGTGGGTAATGGGATATCACCAACTTCGTCGAGGAATAAAGTTCCACCGTTGGCATGCTCAAACCAGCCTTTACGTTCACGTTCAGCGCCTGTGAAGGCTCCCCGAATGTGCCCGAAAAGTTCGCTTTCGAGAATGTTTTCGCTCAGTGCGGCACAGTTCAAGGCCACGAACGGCTTGTTCTTACGTGGGCTGTTGATGTGCAGGGCTTTTGCGACAAGTTCTTTACCAGTACCACTTTCGCCAAGAATTAAGGCGGATGCGGATGTCGGTGCAAGCTGCCTCATTTTGGTGATCACGGCGTGCATGGCTTTGGAGTTGCCAATCACACCCTCAAATCCAAACTTCTCGTTCAACTGGCGCTGAAGGTCGAGGTTCGATCGGGCCAGTCGGTGGGATTGAGAGGCTTTGTCTACAACCGCCCTAAGCTCATTGATATCCAGAGGTTTTGTTAAATATGTGGCGGCACCGGCCTGCATCGCTGTGACTGCAGTTTTGATACTGCCGTGGCCGGTCAGGATCACGACTTCTGCATCGGGAAGTTCACGGCGCGACCTGGCTAAAATTTCCAGTCCACCCACGCCATCCATCATCAAATCTGTGACAACAACGTCGAAGTGCTGGCTCTCCATGAGCTTAAGCCCTTCCACTCCGCCACTGGCCACAGTGCAATCGTAGCCAACTCGACCGAGGCTTTCGGCAACGGCTTCGGCATGGGCTTCATCATCGTCGACTACAAGAACTCGAATCTGGTCGTCCATCGTATTGATACGGCTTTTAAGCTCGCCCCCTTATCGGTTCCGAGCAACGATCGATCACTGGGAAGCAGAGAACAAATCGGGTTCCAACACCGGGTGTGCTGTGCACGTTGATGGATCCGCCCTGAGCCTCAACAATATGACGGCATGTTGGCAATCCAAGACCTGAACCACCTTTACGTGTGGAGTAAAATGGCTCGAATACACGCGATAAGTCTTTAGGTGCAATGCCTTTGCCAGTGTCGGTCACTTCGAGGAGGACCTGACCTTGAATCTGTCTGGTTCCAAGAATCAATTCACCACCCTCAGGCATGGCTTGTTGTGCGTTCAAACAAAGGTTCAATAGAGCTTGTTTCAAAAGTTCAGGATTCAATGGCAAGACGGGAAGTGAAGGATCAAGATGTCGACGTAAAACCACTTGAGTACTGGCTGCCTGAGGCTCAAAAAAATCGCATAAGTCTTCGACAATTGCGTTCAGGTCTGTTGGCTCCAGAGCGATCTGTTCAAGACGCACAATGCCAAGAAAGGCCTCAAGCAAGTCTTGAAGTCGGAGCGACTCCTGACGTACCCGATCCACCTTCTTGGCAATTCGGCAATCTCTAGGATCCGTTGAAGCCCCTATATCTTCACGAATTAAATCCAGATTCAGGACCATCGTCGATAAAGGGTTTCGGATTTCGTGGACCAGTGCGCCTGCCATCTGGGCAATTTCATGAAGTTGACGACGGAGCGAATCAACTTCCTGAACACGCTCAGGATGAACATCTGAGATCATGGATGCGGTCATCGGCAAATCATCAGCCAATCTCATTTTCAGATCGGAAATGGCCATGACGCAATTGCCTTATCTGGGAAACCTTGGGCCACCAGAATATGGCGGCCCATGACGGAGTTCTCAGTTCATCGTCAGCAATCTGTGTGACTTAATCAAGTACTAAAGAGTTCATTTCAAGAAATCTTTCGTACCTTAAAAGTCGATTTTCAGATCAATAACGTTCGCGAGGGCGACGTGGAGGGCCACCGCGGTCGCTTCCACCACCGCCGCCGCCAGGACCACTTGGGCCACTCCCAGGTGCACGCGGAGGTGCAGGTGGGCGATCGTCAGGAATTCCTCGCTCAGCCATGGCGGCCTTGCGTGAAAGCTTGACCCGATCCTGCTCATCCACAGCAACCACTTTCACCAGCATGGTATCGCCCATGCGGCAAATTTCATTCACGGATGAGACATATCCATCAGAGAGTTCGCTGATGTGTACCAGGCCGTCTTTACCAGGCATGATTTCTACGAATGCGCCAAAGTCTTTAATAGCAATGACTTTGCCTTCGTAAATCTTGCCCACCTGAACGCCTACCGTTAAGGCTTGAATACGGTCGCGAGCGTCTTCGGCAGCTGCAGCTTCAGGGCTTGAAAGTGTGACCAGACCACTGGATTCCACTTCAATCTTGGCGCCTGTTTCTTCTTCCAGACGACGGATCGTCTTGCCTCCAGGGCCGATCAGGAGACCGATCTTGTCTGGGTTGATCTGGACCTGGATCAAACGGGGAGCCTTGCCAGAGAGCTCTTCGCGAGGACGCTTGATCGTGCGAAGCATCGTCCGCAAGATTTCCATGCGTGCTTCACGGGCCTGAGCCAGTGTGTCACGAATGATCTCTTCGGTCAGACCATGATTCTTGACATCAAGCTGGATTCCGGTAATCCCGCGCTGGGTGCCGGCCACCTTGAAGTCCATTTCGCCGTAGTGGTCTTCGTCGCCGATGATGTCGGTGAGAAGTACAAATCGGCCAGACTTTTCGTCGGAAACAAGGCCGATGGAAATGCCGCCGACAGGGTCGGAAATCGGTACACCGGCGTCCATCAGACTCAAGGTTGCTCCGCAAACGGAGGCCATTGAGCTGGAACCGTTCGATTCCAGAATGTCTGAAATCACGCGGATCGTGTATGGAAAATCTTCCTTGGAAGGAATGATTGGTGCGACGGATCGTTCTGCCAGCATCCCGTGGCCAATTTCACGACGTCCTGGCCCACGAATCGGCCTTGCTTCGCCCACTGCGAATGAAGGCATGTTGTAATCGAGATAGAAGCGTTTGGCATATTCGTCGAAGACGCCATCAATCTTCTGCTCGTCTGACGATGTTCCAAGAACCGTTGTAACAAGAGCTTGTGTCTCGCCACGCTGGAACAGGGATGAGCCGTGCGTACAGGGCAGGAGGTTGACTTCGCAGCTGATTGGGCGGATGTCTTTAGGGCCACGTCCGTCGGAACGATAGCCGTCGAGAATCATGGTCCGAACAACATGCTCTTCGAAAGCGTGGAATGCTTTCTTGACTTCCGTGACGCCTGCTGGATTCGTTTCAGCATCTGGAACCAGAGCGGCAATCGCCTTCTTCTGGACAACATCAACAGCGGCGTAACGCTCGTGCTTGCCAATGATTTGCTTGACTTGGCGAAGTTCTGCGCCGAATGGGCCGACCATCTGGATTGCCAGAGGAGGGAGTTCATCAGGTGAAGGAACGGCTTGGATCATCCCACAGGCGGCCAGAAGGTCGTCCTGAAGTGCGTTGAGTTCCTGGTTGTACTGGTGGGCCAGAAGGATGGCTTCGAGCATCTCGGCTTCAGGCAATTCTTTGCCGAAACCTTCGATCATCGCCACTTTGGTGCGGGTGCTGGCCACGACCAGGTCGAGGTCGCTCTCGGCCATTTCCTTTACTGTCGGGAAGACCACAAACTCGCCATTGATTCGGGCTAGACGCACGCCGGAAAGTGGACCGTGGAATGGAGCCTGAGCCAGCAAAAGTGAGGCTGATGCGCCGATCAGTGAGATCACGTCAGAGTCGTTCTGGCGGTCAGCTGAAATCGGGCTGGCTTGAATCTGAACTTCGTCGCGGTACGAAGCTGGGAAGAGCGGGCGGATTGGCCGGTCGATCAGACGTGCTGTCAGAATTTCTTTGGTGGATGGGCGACCTTCGCGCTTGATGTATCCGCCTGGGAATTTACCTGCGGAGTAGACTTTTTCGCGGTAATCGACTGTCAGGGGGAAGAAATCGAGGCCTTCACGGCCTTTGGCTGTGACGGTTGCGACCAGGCTCATAGTGTCGCCGATCCGGACAACGACTGCGCCGGAGGCCTGCTTGGCCAATTTACCGGTTTCTAAAGTGATCAGTTTGCCGCCGACAGTGCGTGAGACGCTGACGGGCTTGCGTGGAGTCGTAGGTGCAGAACTCATTTTTTCTTTTATCCGCCTTCATCAAACCAAAAGCCCCAGGCTACAGTGCCTGACAAGCCCTTTGGAGTGGTTCCATATTTTGTTGTATCAAACCATTCACATTGCTGCGAATACACAGAGGTAATCAATGAGAAAACGAAAAAACGAACCAGTTCCGTCAGGAACGGTTCGCTCTTCCGAATTCCATTATGAAATAGGGCAAGTGTGATATCACTTACGAAGCCCAAGACGTTGAATGACGTCAAGATACGTCTTGCGATCGCGATTGCGGAGGTATTTCAAAAGACTGGCACGCTTGGAGACCATCATGAGTAGCCCACGTCGGCTTGCATGATCTTTGGCGTGTGTCTTGAAGTGGTTCGCGAGATCGTTAATTCGTGCCGTCAAGATAGCAATCTGAACTTGCGGAGAACCGGTGTCCTGATCCACTTGTTGGAAGGAACCGATGATCTCCTGCTTCGACTCTTTGGTAATGGCCATATCGAATCCTGATTTGTGGCTGTCAACTGCGCCACGGAACCCTGTTTTTATATCCATTCGTGACGGTAATACTTTAACTCTACACGCGAAATATGCAAGAGTATTGTCTAGATTCTTGCTCACTTATTTCTTTTTTTTCCTAGAACGACAAGGTTTTGCGGCAAAACCCTCGGTTTTCTGGCCCTTTCGGCCTCAAAAGTTTTTGCCGCATTCTTCCCGATCCGACTCATTTGCGCATCGCCTCAAGGCCGGCTCCCCAAGTGAATTGATGCCAGGAGTTGTCCCACCTCGATGAAAATCCCATGCCCATTCCTGGCTTATAAGCCACCGCCGAAACCGCCAATAAAACGATCAGCGAAACGGCCAGAGTCCTCGGCGCAAGCCAAGCAGGTGTAAGCACTTCTCTGCTATTGTCAAAAGGAGTGGATCGAACCAGAATCAGACTGCCTATCACGAGCATCAAGCCTGTGAATGTCACAGCTAATCCGAGCCGGAAATAGGCGGGGCGATAGTTCAGCATCAGTTTGTGCTGACCTTCCGGAATCCTTACCGCCATGAACGCGAGCTGGGCGGGATGGATTTCGATCGGATTGCCGTCCAGAGTGGCCCTCCAGCCTGGGTCGAACGAGACTCCGATACGAAGCCATGACGCCTCTTGCGTGGCCAGTTCCAGCTTGATTGAGTCGTTTTCAAAAGCTGTGCTTGTAATGCCTTGTGTAGAGAATGGTCGATTCGTAATAAGTTCAGAATCGGGAATTGTAGAGGATTCTACAACCAGAACGGATGTCGTGTTTTTCTCTCCAAGATCTTTCAGGGACAATTCCGCCGATTGGTCATTTGGGACAATCTTGACTGAAGGTGCCCAATGGAATCGTGGTTCGGGTTCGGGTAGTCGGTAGACGAATGCGCTGTCGGCTACAATGGGGGTAATATTTATCGGAATCTTCTGGCCTGACACGAGATGCGTCACACCTTCGATTGAGAATCGCCATGGGCCACCACCGGCAAGATCCGTGAGGCGGATGAGGCGGGCTGGGCGGAATGGGGTTTCACCGATGTTGGATTCAAGCCCGTAAGCGAGTGGGAGGCTCCATCCCAGAGCATCGCGGGGGGCGAAGAAATCGACTGGTTTTGACGCATAGCCAGGCTCGCCGGCCGAATACTTCGGGATACCCATCACACGGGAGGCTTTCGGGTCGTTCTTTATAAATCCTGCTGCAGCAGGTGGTTTAGTCCAAAAAGTAGGAGCAATCGTTGGCATGTCCTGCCAGTGAGAGGCGATGAGGTCGACACCGACCACGATGGCAAGAACCATGGCCAGAGCGTTTTTCATGTGAATGGTACGAGACCGTTTCATGGCTCGAATCAGAGCCAGACTTATCAGGAACAAGCTGGCAGAACGAATTGCTGAAACAGCTAACTCTATGGAAAGCCATTGATTACGTTCTGTATGGTAAGTGGTTTTCCAGCGACTGGCATCGGTCCACCAAGTGATCATGGTCCAGGCGAAAAGAGTGATTCCCAGCAAGGCTGTCAGGCTGATGATCCAGACTTGTTTGAGGGATCTAACCTTTTCCTCTGACGTGAGTAACGATGAAATGCCTTGAGACGCAAGTGCTGCTGTGGCCATGGTGGCCCAGAGGTGGTATCGGACGGGGATTCGCGAACTTCCGAGGATCGGAATGTGGTGCCAGAAATCCATCACAATTGTGAATCTGCCGAGCATGAAGACGGCTGAGACGAAGCCGATGAAGACCCACATGCCAACCCATGGACGCCTCCACTGGCGTGCTCCCAGAAGGGCGAGAAGCATGGCGGTGGCACCGACATAGGCGTTCATTTCGTGATAGGGATAGAAGCCGTCCATCCAGTCCGTATCACGGGATCGCGTTCCGTAAGCTTCTCGCACGAATAGGGTTGGAAGAAGCTGTGGGTGCCACGACCCGAATGTTTGATCGAGCCAGCTCAGGCCTTCTGTGCGAGGGGTTCGTTTGAGGAGTTCATAGGAAGGGATCCATTGAACTGCTGCGATCAGAACTCCAGCCAGGATTGCCATGGAGCCACAGATGATGACCCATCTGCGAGTCTTAAAATCTCTGTGCACAATGACTTGATAGGCTGTCAGGAGAGCGATGAGCTGGACGGAAAAAACGGCGTCCTGCAGGTGGCCTGCAAAGACTTGGCAGGCGAGTGCGAAGGCGGCCACGGAGGAACCTCCGAGGCGGCCATTGCGCCAGGATCGTTCCAGCCCCCAGATGATCCAAGGCACGCTTGCTAAAGCATTTATCATACTGGTGTGGACAAAGTGGGCCCAGGTGAATCCACCGAATGTTACGATCAGGGCACCTGTGAGAGCACCTGCGGGATGGGCGTGGCGACGCAGCCATGTGTAAGTTCCCAGACCGGCCAGAGCAAGCGACAGAATCATGTCGCAACTAAAGGCATACCAAGTGCTTAAGAATGGGTAGAGAATGAATTTGAGAGGGTGCCAGTAACCGGTCTGACTTTCACTGTAAAGCGGGAAACCGTTGTAGAGATTGTGGCACCAGAAGGCGATTCGGCCGGCCTTCAGATTTTCTGCAAAGGCATGCCTGTAGGCATAATTAAGCTCAGTGACATCGAAATAAAAGAGGGCGGCTTTGCCGATGATCAAGGGCCAGAAGTATGTCGATAGGGCGGTCAGGAAAAGTCCTAGGGCAGCGATATCCCAAATTCGGAATGATTGTTGGGGGGCGTTCGTTGATTTGAGTTGGGAGTTGGAGTCGGTCATATGGTGGTGATGAATCTGGTGGAATCAATTAGAGAGAGGAGGTGGGATGGGCGATTCCCTGATGGAGCGATCATAAACCATAACTCGTTTATCTGAAAAGAGCTTAGCCCCTTCCGCGCGGATCAAAGGGAGCATCTGGAGCGAAGCGGGGGAGTTGGTGATCAGTACGAATCTTGGATTTGCAGAAGACTCGTTTGGGAAGCGGTTAGGGAAGAAGCCGAACGGTTTGCCCATGGAGATTGGTTTTTTGGCCAGATAAAGGGCTCGATAAGTCTCCCAATAGTCGGCTTCAAAAGTGGCTGTGATGGCTGGTAAAGGGCCAGGCTGAGGGTCGGTCAGGAGAGACACAACATCTTTATTATTAATGGGTTCAGATTTTTTAACTGTGTCGGTTTCAAAGAGTGGATGAAATCCGTTTGCCTGTTGCCAGAAATAGACATCAAGCGCCAGTAGAAGGCTAAGCAGGATCAAAAGGAAACGCCGTTGTCTGAGCATTGGGCCGGCGGATGATAAAAGCCCATAGGTCATTCCCAATAAAGGGATTAGAGGCACAAGATAGCGGTAGTTGTCGGCGTTGAAAATGTTCTTGTTGAGTTCAAATGCAGAGAGTGTCAGGAGGCCTGTGAACGTGAGTCCAGACCAGAGTGGTGTGACCCAATCCGGCTGTGGATCGGATGACGATTTTGATGACTTCTGGCTAGAGCGTGATGAAATCAGCTTCAGCCATGCCAGTAAAATCACTACACCCGACATCGTTAAAACCATGACAATTGGTGCATTTGAGGACAGATAATCGACTGGCTTGAGATGTGTCATTGCGATTTCAGGCGAGCCTGTTTGCAGGGTTCGTCCGAGGATAAGTCTAGGCAAGCACTCAGTTAAGAGGATTCTGGCATGTTCTTTTAAGGCGGATGAATCAGTGGTGATTTCGAATTGGGATCCGTAGACGTTTACGCCATCGCCGAGCTTTGAAATCGAAGGGCCAATGGGGAGCATGGCTATGAATAGGAGAGCCTGAATGGAACGATGTTTGATGGGAATGGTGGATCGGTCTCTCCATGCCATGATCACGCTTGATAGGCCAAGGCCTGCGATTCCGAGGAGGAAAATGGAGTCGATCCAGATCCCGATTGCGCAGAACAAACCAAGCCCGGCCCACGACTTAAGCGACTCTTTATTAATGAGATGCGTCCAGAATTGCCACGCCCAGGCGAGCCAGGCGGCGGAGAGCAGGTGTCCACCTGTGACTCTGGCGCTGAGCCAGACTTGGCCCAAGCCTCCAGCGGCTAGGACAAGGCTTGCAAGAATTGCTGGGACTCTACCATAAGCACTGTTAACTAAGAGGTATATGGCAAGGATCAGGAAAATGTTTGCCGCGATTCCGGCGAAGACGAGGGACGCTGGACCTTCGCCCCAGAGGGCGACTGCGGGAAGGGAGATGAGAACGGGCAGGGTGCCGATGTGGGGGGTGCCAGGATAGTGCCATCGCCAGTTGCCATTTTGGACAAAATCGCGCAGGGTAAGGCCATCGACAGCGAGGTCGCTGTCCAGATGCTTATAGGCATAAACCATCATTGGCCAACGGATTACGAATGCGGCCAGGATGATCAGAGTCAAGGCCAGGCAGGTTGTGAATGTCGTCCGTTTGCACACAGGTTCAGTCTTGATCTGTTGATGAGATTAGGTTCAGGTGGATTTTGGCCGAAGCGGGTGGAGATAAATTTTAGAAAGAGATCGGCCTTCGATCGTTTTCCAGCCGAGGGCCTGGGAGTGAAGATCGAGATTCCGGGCGACGTGTTCGGGACGGGTCGACTCGTGTTGACGAGCTGGCTGTGAGTTGGTCGTTTCGGTCAATTTCCGGGTGTCTGGCGGGTAAGCGGACAGTGAACGCAGATCCTTCCCCCAGACGGCTTTCCAAGCTGACTTCGCCACCCATGAGCCGGCAGAATTCGCGGACGATGGAGAGACCAAGGCCGGTGCCTTCATGCTCGCGGGTCAGGACGCTTTCGCGGTTTGAGCGGCGGCCCTGGCGAAACTTTTCGAAGATCATTTCTTGATCTTCCAAGGCGATTCCTACTCCGCTGTCGATCACCCTGATGGTTAAAAACTGACTGTCGCTGGCGATGTTGAGTGTTACGAAACCATGTTCATAGGTGAACTTAAGTGCATTCGAGAGGAGGTTGAAAATCACTTGGCGAAGCTTGACTTGATCTTGATAAATCAGAGGGATTTTTTCAGCGATTTCAATCTGGAAGTCAATTTTCTTTTTCTCGGCCATAGGCCTGAGCTGGTTGCAGACAACATCAGAAAGATCCAGAATGGAAAATTCTTCGAGGTGGATTGTCATGCGACCGCTCTCGATTTTCGCCATATCGAGAATGTCGTTGATCATTCCCAGCAGCATCCGGCCAGAGGTTTGGATGTTTCCGACGAACTTGCGATGCTGATCCTTAAGCTCAGGGGCTTCACTTAAGATCTCTGAGAATCCGATGATCGAGTTCAAAGGCGTTCGAAGTTCGTGACTGACAGTGGCCAGAAAGTCGCTTTTGACGCGGTTGAGTTCATGGAGTGAAAGGTTGGCCTGGGCCAGTTCATCCACCTTGCGGTCGAGGTCGCCGTTGACCTCCCGAAGGGTCTGCTGCATGGCCACCAGGTTATGGAGCATCCTGTTGAAGGCGTGCGAAAGCTCTTCGAATTCGTCGCCGGTTTGGATCTGGCTCCTAATATGGAGAACGCCGGCCGCGATGGCGTTGGAAACGTCTTGAAGGTGCTTGAGCGGTTTTACGACGATATACCTTACAATGACGTAACTTGCAACCATGGCCAGAATGGCGGTGACGAGCGCGGCTGTGATGAGAATGGCGCGGTTGCGATTGATCGCTTTCTGGGTCTGGTCCATCGGCAGGGTGATGGAAACGACGCCGGCCAGATCGCCCGCCTTGACGGTGACAAACTTCCCATTCTCTTCACGCATCATGTGGTTGAAGGTGGTGGAACCTTGATGGCAGTCGACCAGGCAGCCAGGCTGGAATAGGACTGCTTGCATGTACTGGTATTCGCGTTTCCCATTCTGGATGCGTTCTTCGTAAAGACTTTGACCGTTGGGGAATCGCATCGTTCCAGTCTGTGCGGCCAGGTCAGGAGTCCGGTCGCGTGTGGCGGCAGATTCGACAAATTTCTTAAGCACCCGGGCTTCGAAACTGTCGCTTGGGACTTCACTTTTTGGGGAATAGGGGTTGAAGACTTTGGGCTGGTATCCGGAAATGCTGCGCTGGGCGGCGGGTGCAAGTTCGCTGGAGAGAGCGTCCATGACAGGTACGAATTCGCTGCCGACCCAATATCGCGCGTGGAGATTAACGACGACCGGGTTGACGAGCATTCGGGCAGACTGAGTATTTTGTCCGAGAACCAGACTTTCGGTTTTCTGACCATAAAAATAAAAGCTGAGGGTGACCAAAATCAGGATGCCGCCACCGAAGATGAAACGGCACTTGCGTTCTAGGCTGGTTTCGCCGAGCAGGTGTTTAAAGGTTCGGTATGACAATTGAGACCGACCTCCTTCGATTCAGCCGCATGTTGACTGGCGATATATCCAGCAATATTTATTGTCAGACGAGCTGAGTCAAATTAAAAGCTAACTCATTCGCGATTGTTTGACCAGTCGGAGTTTTACGATTGAATGCGTTTCTTCTTGCCGGGCAGAGTCTGACACTTGGGGCAATAGTGGGTGGGGCGATTGGCAAGGCCGGTGATCTGGGTTTTTAGAATCGGGGTTTGGCAAGCTGGGCAAGGTTCACCGCCGTGACCGTACATGGCATTGACGGCCAGGAATCCGCCTTCAAGCCCGAGGACGGTACGATAACCGGCATCAAAGCTGGTTCCCTCGGCTTCGATGGCTCGTTCGAGAATGGGGCTGATCTGAGAGTGAATTTGACGGATTTCTGTCAGCTTCAGGGACGACGAGATTCGCTCTGGATGAATTCGTGCGGCGAAAAGGATTTCGTCGGCGTAAATATTCCCGATCCCGCTGACAATTTTTTGATCCATCAGAGTCGGCTTGATGGGACGGCTGGTTTTTATCAGGCGTTCAGTCAAAGCATCGCAAGTGATGGCCAGTGCATCTTCAGCCTGCGACTTACTGATGGAGGTCTGGGCTTCTGTCAGATTAGCGTAAAGCCTGATTCTGCCAAGTCTGCGGGTGTCGCAGAACCAGATTTTATAAGGTGCAACACTGACATGAAAGATCAGGCGGGCCTGATTGGGGCGATCTGGGGTGACGAGCCAGAATCCGCCGGTCATGCGGGGTTCGATCACTAGAACAGGACCGGTTTCGACTTCGATCAGGACCCACTTGCCGCGTCGGTGGATTGCCAGAACCTTATGATTGGTCAGGGATTGTATGATTTGATCCGGGCTTCCTCCATGAAGCATGAAGTGGTCGAGAAGTTCGATCTGGAGGATGGTGGATCCGAGCATTGCAGGCCGCAGGCCCCGCACCATCGTTTCCACTTCGGGCAATTCGGGCATAGTTGGTTTATCCTTTAGAGGCTTGATTGCCGATATTGTGGATTACTGGACAGTCCGGTCGCAAGATGCGGCTTGGAAAAGGGAAGGCGGCTCATGATGGAAAATGGGCACAATACAACGGATTTACAAAATAAAGAGTGGCGGGCACTTGCCAACTCGACCGTTTGCGTGATAGATTTTGATAGAAACCAGTCAGGAGCCTTGATCGTTTGATGATAGATAAACGTCGTCAGGAGCTTTTGGAGCTGATTAACTCACGGGGTTTTGCGACCTTGTCGGAGTTGGTGAGCACTCTTGGTGTTTCGGAATCGACCGTCAGACGGGACTTGGATGCGTTGGATCAGGCTGGTTTGGCTCGGCGGACTCATGGCGGAGCGTTTTGTTCGGCGGAGTTGCGAACGATGCCAGCTCTGGAAGACCGGGCGGGCTCGATGGCGGCTGAGAAGCGGATGATTGGTCGAGCGGCAGCGGCTTTGGTGGCGGATGGTGAAAGCGTTCTACTTGATGGTGGAACGACCACCCTGGAAGTGGCAAGAGCTCTATGTGGCCGGCCTTTACAGGTGGTGACCAACAGCTTGCCGATTGCGGCGATGGTGGCGGGTCATCCAGGGACGGACCTGGTTTTGGTGGGTGGATACGTCTATCCGCGAACGGGTGTGGCGATGGGTCCCATGGCGATTGCGGCACTGGCAAGTCTTCGGGTGAGGTATGTGTTTTTGGGTGCTGCGGGGATCATGCCTGACGGAATCTATAACTCGAACACAATTTTGGTCGATACACAGAGACAAATGATGGCTGTGGCACAGGATGTGGTGGTGGTGGCCGATCAAACGAAGTTCGGCAAGCTTTCCCTGTCCCGGCTGTGCGGTTTGAATGAAATCGGTCGACTGGTGACAGATAACGGTCTGACAAGTGAACAGAAGCAGATGTTGAGGCGGTCGGGTGTTGAGCTTGTGCAAGCCTCAATAGTGACGAACGAAATGACGACGAGCGTGGCGACCAACAGGGGGATCTGATTTTATGAGCGCAGGAGTGATCGCACGCGATCAGGTGGAACGACTGGTTCGCCAGAGCCTGGAACGAAGTTTCGGGACATCCTCCCAATCGACTGGCCACAAGCCGAATCTGGTGGTGAACATTTCGGCCCGGCACTGCCACTTGAATCAGGCGGCTGTGGATATCCTGTTCGGACCTGGCTATAAGCTTACGGCCATGAAGAAGTTGTATCAGGATACAGACTTTGCGGCCAACGAGACGGTCTCGATCGTGGGGCCTCGCCAACGGCTTTTGCCGAACGTTCGTATTCTTGGACCATGCAGGGACTTCAATCAGCTTGAGCTGGCTTTTACGGATGCGATCAGTCTGGGGATTGACGCGCCTGTCCGCATGTCAGGCAACATTTCGGGCACACCGGGCTGTTTGATGGTCGGTCCGAAGGGTTCGATCGAGTTGCCTGAGGGAGTGATTCGGGCTGAGCGGCACGTGCACATGTCAGACAAAGACGCGGCTTACTATGGAGTCAAAGCTGGCGATCGTATGAACTTACGCATTGAGAGCGATTGCCCGACCACTTTGGAGGGGCTCTTGGTGCGGATCAATCCAAGTTGGAAGATGGAAGTGCATATTGATACGGACGAGGGGAATGCCTCGAACCTGTCAAACGCACATAAAGTCACGCTGGTGAAGCCTTAAAAGGCTTTTTAACTGGCAGTTGGAAAAAGGTTCGCCGGAGTTGTGCTCCAGCGGGCTTAAGAACGAGTTGTGATCAGGATGAGTTTTCCGTATTCCTCGTGAAACCTGGGAGATAGAAAAATGGCAACGGCACCGATGGAAGCGTTGGGAATGATTGAATGCAAGGGCTTTGTGGCTCTTGTGGAAGCCAGCGACGCCATGCTGAAGGCAGCGAATGTGGAGCTGGTCGGCTGGGACAAAGTCGGCAGCGGCCTGGTTACGGCATTTGTGGTGGGCGACGTTGCGGCCGTGAAAGCGGCTGTTGACGCCGGTGCTGCTGCTGCCGGACGGATCGGCGAAGTGGTGAGCGTACAGGTCATTCCTCGCCCTCACGGCGACCTGGCCAGCATTCTTCCGTTCAAGAAGGCCTAATCAGGGAGCCCGCATAGATATGGCAACTGTACCTGCGAAAACAACGGCCAAGGCCGTTTCGGGCGATGCCCTTGGGATCATTGAAACCAAAGGCCTGGTTGGGGTTCTGGAAGGAACCGACGCCATGCTGAAAGCTGCGAACGTCTCCATCGTGGGCCGGGTCCAGGTGGGTGGCGGATTCGTGGCGACCCTGGTTCAAGGCGATGTTGGAAGCGTTCGCGCGGCTGTCGAAGCCGGCGCTGAAGCTGCCAGTCGCGTGGGAGAGCTGATGAGCGCTCACGTGATTCCACGCCCCGATCCAGCTGTTCTGAAAATGTACGTCGGCTGATAGCCTTCATTTAAAAGGGAGCCGACCTAGATGAATCCTGCAATTGGTCTGATTGAGACCCTTGGGCTTGTGGCTCTGCTGAATGCTGTTGATGCGGCCCTGAAAGCGGCCAACGTCAAGACGATCAGCGGTGTTTTGAAGCTCGATGGTGGCATCGTGGCGGTGGTCATTTCAGGCGACGTTTCCAGTGTTCGTGCTGCTGTGGAGGCTGCTGCGGAAGCGGCTTCACGGCTGGGCGAGCTGAAGGCGGCCCATGTGATCCCCCGGCCTGACGAAGCCCTGCTGCCTATCTTCCTGGGAGCAGCCACGTCGTGAAAATCCTAGTCGCCAACCTCGGTTCCACCAGCTTCAAATACAGGCTTTTTGACCTGTCTGACCCGGCTGAACCCGTGCTTGCCCGTGGCTCCGTTGAACGTATTGGCGCGGCCAGTTCACCATGCACTGTACACCTCCCAAGCGGGCCTCAAACCCGCGAAGCCTCCGTGCCCGATCACGGAGTGGCTGTGCGGATGTGCCTGGAACAACTGACTGACCCGACCACGGGCGTTTTGAAATCGGCGGACGAGGTGGCGGCCATCGGCTTCAAAGCCGTTCATGCCAAGCATTTGAGTGGAGTGGTTCGGGTTGATGGTGCTGTGCTGGAGGCGATGGAGGCTTATGCTGATGTCTGCCCTGCGCATAACCCACCCTACACCAAAGCCATGCGACTGCTGGCTGATAAATTACCTGAAATACCGCTGGTGGCAGCCTTTGAGACGGACTTTCACCAGTCCATCCCCGAGCCGTCCAAGCGTTATGCGATTCCTGAGGAATGGGCCACCAAGTTTGGTATCAAGCGGCACGGCTTCCACGGGGCAAGTCACCGCTTCATCGCCACACGAATGGCTGAAATTCTGGGCCGGAATGACGCCAAAATCATTTCCTGTCACCTTGGTGGATCGAACAGTCTGGCCGCGATCGACAGCGGGAAAAGTCAGTGTTGTAGCCTGGGGATGAGCCCTCAATCGGGGCTGCCTCATAACAACCGGGTGGGTGATATCGACGTTTTCGCTCTGCCTGTGGTGCTGCGAGAAACCGGTCAATCTCTGGAACAGGTCCTCCATACTTTGGCTGAAAAGTCAGGTCTGCTGGGGATTTGTGGCCTGAACGACCTGCGTGATATTGAGAATGCAGCAGCCAAGGGCGATGTTCAGGCGAAGCTGGCACTGGACGTTTTCATCACCGATATCCGCCGCTATCTGGGCTCGTTCCTGGTGGCTCTGGGCGGTGCCGATGCGATCGTCTTTACGGGCGGAATCGGCGAAAATTCGACGGTGGTTCGCGAGGGTGTCTGTCGTGATCTGGGCTGGTTCGGAATCGAACTTGACCTGACAAAGAACGCGACAGCCAAAGGCGAGAGCCAGCTGTCAGCGGAAGGCTCGAGGGTTCAGATCTGGACCGTTCCGACCAACGAAGAGCTGATTGTGGCTCGCCAGACTCGCGATTTACTGGCCTCGGCCAAGTCCTGAAGAAAATCGCTCAATCGAAGGATCAAGACGCATGTTTGTGGCCAAAGTACTAGGTTCCGTCGTTGCCACGCAAAAGGTCGCCACGATGACCGGCCACAAACTGCTGTTGGTCGAGCCTTATCGGCTTGATCCAACGAACAGGGACAAGCTGATCCCCACCGGCCGAACCTTTGTGACAGTCGACCCGCTGGGTGCCGGAGTGGGCCAGATGGTTCTTCTGTGTCAGGGTTCAAGTGCCCGGTTGACTCCGGAAACGGACAAATTGCCGATCGACGCTGTGGTGATCGGCCTGGTGGATCAAGTGGATGTCGAAGGGCGGATCATCTTTGCAGACGGCAAGGAAGATTGAACCGGCGGGCTCCATAATTGAGCCGCATATGACGTCCCTGAAAATTGAATCAGTGACAGACCTTGAACGCAATCAAATAAAAAAAGACGGAAAGTGAACAGGATCATGCAAATCAATCCGGATCTCATTCGTAGCCTGGTCCAGGAAGTACTGTCCCAGATGGGGCCTGTGAATGCAGCGAACATCGGCGGAGTGACCAAGCCTGACCGATTGGGCGTGTTCCAGACCGCTGATGAAGCTGTGGCGGCTTCCACGGAAGCGTTTCTGGAATTCAAGAAGCGTCCGATGGCGGACCGTAAGATCGCTACGGAACTGATTCGCTCGATCTGCAAAGAGCAGGCCGAAGAGCTGGCCCGGCTCGAGCTGGAAGAGACCAAGGTGGGGCGGATCGATCACAAGATTGAGAAGCTCAACGCCATCATTCAGATCGTTCAGGGCGTGGAAGACATCAAGCCTGATGTCGAGTCTGGCGACCTGGGTGTGGCCCTGACCGAATACGCTCCATTTGGTGTGATTGGTGCCATTACTCCAGTCACGCACAGCCTTCCGACACTGGCCTGTAACGGCATCAACATGCTGGCCGCTGGCAACACGGTGGTTTTTAATGCCCACCCGTCAGGCTCCAGAATCGCTGCCGAAGGAGTTCGCCGATTTAATGCTGCGATTCGCAAGGCGATTGGAATCGACAATCTGATGACGATTATCGACCCACCGACGCTCGAATCTGCTCAGGCCTTGTTCGACCATCGTGGCGTTTCCTTGCTGGTGGTCACAGGCGGCCCCATGGTGGCCCGTGCAGCTTTAGCCAGCAAGAAGCGGGCGATTGTGGCTGGCCCTGGAAATCCTCCAGTGGTGGTGGATGCTACAGCTGATCTGGAACGAGCCGCCGCCGGGATTATCAAGGGAGCAAGCTACGACAACAACCTGCTGTGCATTGGCGAGAAGCAGGTTTTTGCCGTGGCTGAGATCTTCGACAAGTTGATGGAATCCATGAGCCGTCATGGTGGATATCGCCTGAGTCATCAGCAAGTTCAAGCCCTGACCACAGCGGCTTTTCCAGTGGGTTCTGATGGCAAGCCACACTTGAACAAAGACTTGATTGGCAAAGATCCAGCCGTTCTGGCTGCTGCTGCAGGGTTTAGCGTCCCTGCTGGGACTCAGCTGCTCTATGGAGAGACGGGCGAGGATCATCCGTTTGTTCAAACCGAGCAGATGATGCCGTTTGTCCCATTCGTTCGCGTTTCGAACGTAGACAGAGCCATCACTTTGGCCAAGGCCAGTGAGCACGGATACGGCCACACGGCCATCCTTCACTCACGCGATACCGAGGTTATGACCAAGATGGGCAAGGCGATGGAATGCACGATTTTCGTGATCAATGGGCCGAGCACCGATGGTCTTGGACTGGGCGGGGCAGGGCAGGCATCGTTCTCGATTGCCGGGCCAACGGGCGAGGGCATCACCATTCCCCGCACCTTTACACGCCGACGCCGCACCACAGTGGTTGGTGCCATGCGGTTCATTTCCTAAGCGATTTGGTTCGAACGGGTCAACAAGTTTCTGAAAGTCACACATCTTCGGGAAGGCTCTGTCCATCATGCAGTTAGGTTTGGTCCTGGGATCAGCAACGGCCACCATCAAGCACCCTTCGTTTGAAGGGCAGAGGATGCTGGTTGTTCAGCCTGTGACTGCCAACGGACAGGACGACGGCGAGCCAGTTCTGGTCTTTGACCGGCTCGGGGCAGGGCGTGGCCAGCAGGTGATCATCACCTCTGACGGAGCCTTGCTTCAAAGCCAGTTGGGCCGAAACACGCCGGGCCGATGGAGTGTCCTGGCCCTGCCGGACGAGGGCCAATGAATCACCTAGCATCGGCATGGCCACCCAACCTGACGACCTCCGACCAGACAACGCCCGCCCAGGTGGCTGCCGCTGTGATGGCCGTTCTCCGCGAGATGTCGTCGCCAAAGGCTGTCTCAGCTGGATCGAATGGATCCAGTCCGCCGACGGTTCCACGGCAGTCTGATGTCAAAGCCGTTACGGATAATTCTGTGCATGCGTTCAGCGGATCACTCCTGCTGGAACGCCATGTGTTCGAAATCCCGTCCAGTGTTCGCGAATTGGCGGTTTCGCCGAAGACGGTGATCACTCCATTGGCTCGCGAGATTCTCAAGAAAAAGGGAATCGGGCTGCGATCGGCAGGTTCCTTGAACTGGCCTGTTCAAGGTGGCCTGAATCATGGTGAATGGGCTGTTTTGAGAATCTCGGGCAGTGCTCAGGCATTGGCTGTGGAATCGACTCTGGCGGGCCGATCGGGCGAGGGTTGGGACTTGACCGGCCCTGGGCTGGAAACGTCATTGGCCTGGCTTAATGATAAGCCTTATCGGCATTTGGCAATATTGGCCGAGGTGGCTTGCATCACGGTTTGGCGACTGAATCAGGCGGGTTTGCGGGCGGCTGAGGTTCGAACCTCTCTAGAGGTGGAACGGGTGGCCCAACAATTTGCTCCACAATGCATTGTGGTTGAGCCTGCCAAACTGCCGATCCATGAAGCAAGACAAATTTTTCATACCTGGCGCAGGCTTGGTGTGTTGCCAGTTCCGCAATTCCTGATGACGGGCCAACTGGGCAAGGAGGCTCAGCCATGAGAATTGCTGAAGTGGTGGGCCGGGTCACTTTGGCCAAGCCTCATCGATCATTGAAGCCGGGTGCCTGGATCATCGTCAGGCCCATGACCCGCAAAGCCTTGCAGGAAGGCTCAGCCGAACGTGGCGAAGAGCTGGTGGCGTTTGACCAGTTGGGGGCCCGGCCGGGCGACCTGATTGGCCTTTCCGAAGGTGGCGAAGCGGCCAATCCGTTCGGCAAGGAAAAGCCTCCGATTGACGCCTATTGTGCCTGCATTCTCGATCACCTGCATCTATAGCACATCACCTATCGAATCAGCCCATTCCGTATCACAAATCACTGACAGATCATTTGACCAGATTCAAACACAGGAGAGCGAAAGATGGCTTACAACGCTGGCAACTTCAACGAGTGGAAACTTCGCGAGGAAATGTGCGAGATTGGTCGCCGGATCTATAACAAGGGCTTCGCAGCCGCCAACGACGGGAACATCTCGTTCCGGCTCGACGAAAACCGCGTCCTCTGCACGCCAACCCGCGTGAGCAAGGGCTACATGAAGCCCGACGACCTGTGTATCGTGGATATGGAAGGCAAGCAGATCTCTGGCAAGCGCAAGCGTTCCAGCGAAATCCTGATGCACCTGACCATCATGAAAACACGCCCCGACGTGCGTTCCGTCGTGCACTGCCACCCGCCCCACGCCACCGCCTTTGCCGTGGCCCACGAGCCCATCCCGAAGTGCACCATGCCAGAGTTTGAAGTGTTTCTGGGAGAGGTGGCCATTGCCCCTTATGAGACTCCTGGTACTCAAACCTTTGCTGATACGATCATTCCGTACATCAAGGACACGGACACCATCCTGCTGGCCAACCACGGTACAGTGACGGCCGGTTCCGACCTGATGGACGCTTATTTTAAGACCGAAATTATCGACGCTTATTGCCGGATCCTGATCCTGACCAAGCAGTTGGGCCGTGTCGAGTACTACTCTGACGCCAAAGCTGCCGAGCTGATCAAGATCAAGCCAAATCTGGGCATTCGCGACGTGCGTCTTGAAAAAGGCCTGGAAAACTGCGACCTGTGTGCCAACAGCCTGTTCCAGAAGGGCTACAACGAATTTTCGCCTGAGCCACACGCCTTCCTGCACCCGCGTCAGCAGGCTGAACTGGCCGCTCAAGTTGCCCCAAGTGCATCGACAGATGCTTTGGTTGACGCCGTGGTGAAGTCCATCACCGGCGGCGGGGCGCCTGTGACTGCGGCTCCAGCAGCGGCTACGGCACTGAGCTCCGAGCAGTTCAACACTTTGGTCAGCACCGTTACCGATCAAGTCATGGCGGCCCTGAAAGCTGCTCGCTGATCACTTAAATTATCACAGGATCAGCCTGACAATAGGAGAGAACTCAAATGCACGTCAGTATTATTGGTGGTGGTGGACTGGTCGGCTCAAGCGCAGCCTTCGCCCTTCAGTGCGGCGGAGTGGTCAGCGAAATGTCGCTCATCGACCTTGGCGATAAGGTCAAAGGCGAGGCGCTCGACATTCTTCATGGATCGTCGCTCGTGGCTGATCAGAGAATCCAGGCCGCTGGCTACGAAGCCATTCCCAAGTCGGACATCATTCTGATCACCGCCGGCCTGAGGCGCAAGCCCGACGAATCGCGTCTGGATCTGATCAATCGCAACACGGAACTCTTCCTGAACATCCTCAACCAGATTCACGCTGCCGGAACCAAGCCGGGCGTGGTACTGGTGGTGGTCTCGAACCCCGTGGACATTCTGACTTACTTCGCCCAGAAACGCCTGAACCTGCCTGCCGGGCAAGTCATCGGTCTGGGGACCATGCTCGATTCCGCTCGATTTCGGAGCTTGATCGCCGCCGACCTGAACCTGCCCCCAACGCAAGTCACGGCCACGATTTACGGAGAGCATGGCGAGAGCATGGTACCAGCGTGGTCTGTGGCTCAGGCCGCCGGCCTGCCGCTCGACAAGTTCCCCGGCTGGTCGAATCAGAAGGCTGAAGAGCTGTTCAAACGCACCCGCGGAAGCGGCGCCGAAGTGATCAAACTCAAGGGCGGTGCCGGGTTCGCTGTGGGCATTTCGATCCGCGAAGTGATTCACGCCGTGGCTCAGGACTCGCGCCGGATTTTACCTGTAGCCACTGTTCTGAACGGTGCTTACGGAATCAGCGACGTGGCTCTGAGTGTTCCATCCATCGTCGGCGCCGGCGGTGTTCGAGGAACAGTGGAAATCGCCCTTACGCCCAAGGAACTGACGGCACTGAAACAGTCTGGCGATGTTCTCAAGGCCACAATTGGTGACGTTTTGAAGACTTTCCCTGACGCTCGCAAGCCGATCTCTGGAGGGGCTTCAATTGCAGCCAGACCAGTGGCAGCATCGTCGGGATCTGCAGCTTCCAAAGTGACTCAATCCGGAGCGTCGGGCGGCAACAAGCCCCGCGTCACGATTTCTGGTGGAGGCTATAACAGTGGCCGTTAAATCGCTCGATCAGAAGCTGGCCCAACTGGCCCAGAATCCGGACTCAGACGTCTTCATTCTGGCCGACGCCAAGGATGCCGACATGGCATTCGGCATCGGCTCGCCCGGCAAGAGTCCGGAAGCACACGCCGGTGAAACCCGGTTTCGGTCGATCGAAGAATACCGCGACCTCATGCGCAAGATCACCCACCAGGGCCTGGTGGATATCATGCTCATGTCGGTCAGCTCCAACAGTCGTCTCACACTCGATGAACGCCTGTTCGAGCATTCGCATGTCACGCCCGCCATCAGGGCCAACGACACCACCGATGTTCACCTGGCTCGTGGCTCAACATACGCCAAAGAAGCCTCGCGGCCGTTCCGAACGGCAAGTCTCGATCATGCCCAGTGCGGCCACCTCGACTGTACTCCTGAAGAGCGTAGTCAGGGAGCAAATCTAGGGCTTTATTCCGTTACATTCAACAACAATCTGGACGACGATCTACCCAGCCTTGAAGCCTTTCACCGGTTCCGTGAAGAGGCTGAACGCAAGGGTTTCAACTACTTCCTGGAAGTCTTTGACCCGAACGTGGCCGGACGGATCCCTGGCGACATTCTGCCCTCCTACTTGAACGACATGATCACCCGGATGCTCGCCGGAGTGGCTCCGGCAGGTATGCCCAGGTTCCTGAAGATCGCTTATCATGGCCGGAAGGCTGTGGAAGAGCTTCGGAATTACGACAGTTCACTTGTCGTGGGCATTCTGGGCGGTTCTGCAGGCACCACTTACGACGCCTTCGACATGCTTTGGGACGCCAAGCAGGCTGGCGCGAAAGTCGCACTTTTTGGTCGTAAGATCAACAACGCCGAAAATCAGCTCGCCTTCATTCAGTTCCTGCGACTGATCGCCGACGGCCAGATTCTGCCCGCCGAAGCCGTACGAGCCTATCACTCAGTGCTGGGCAAGCTCGGCGTCAGGCCTAATCGCTCGCTTGAGAAAGATCTTCAGCAGACCGAAACAGCCTCAAGCTATGCTGGCACAAAAACTTCGGCCAGCGTGCCGGTTCAAGCCAGCGTGATCAGCCCGGCTGCCCCGGCAACTGCCGCCAAGTCGGATTGCGGATGTGGCTGCGGCGGTGCCGGCACGTGTGCACCAAAGCCATCCGCATCCAATAGTTGTGGCTGTAGCGGTGGCCACGAGCACACCCATGCGTCGGCACCGGTTGTGGCGTCGCCTTATCCAGATTTCGCCAAAATGAGCCCGGTCGATCGTCTGGCCTATCACCGCAAGCGGCTTGGGCTTGGTTGATCAGGCTCGCCAGCCAAACTAACCCGCAGCGCGAGCAAGGGCCGAGCGTCCCACAAGCCGCGCTGTTACGTGCAAAGCTATGATTTGCAAGTGGTTATGTTTGCCTGTTTGGTCGCTAATGCGGCCCTTGCTTGAGCTGCGGGTTAGTTAGGCTAGTGCTCCGTCAAGTCAAGATTGTTGGGTAGGCGGGCGTCAATAGGCATGTCCTCTGGACATCCATAAAC
>Ga0208720_1000035_pt1 | contig 36695 bp, 27 predicted proteins | sample LakMenEpi20Apr10_FD_150716 | JGI IMG/M metagenome (GOLD analysis project Ga0208720, IMG submission 150716) | Freshwater microbial communities from Lake Mendota, WI - 20APR2010 deep hole epilimnion (SPAdes) | ecosystem: Environmental > Aquatic > Freshwater > Lake > Epilimnion/Euphotic zone ...
ACTGAACCGGTATCGTATGAATCGGTAAACTCATATCAGAAAGAGGATTGCGCGATAATCAGGCTCGATAGACTTGTACCAAAAGTGCGGGCGAGCCAATTTTAGATGCTCATTTCCATGCGAAAAATCCAACCATTTCAAACCAACAAAAAGTATTTTAGTCGAGACGCCGGTATCCCATTTCACGGTAAACCATTACAGAAGAATCAGATATGTTTTGTAGTTCAACTTGTCAAAGCATTTCATGATCCAAGGTTTAACATGCCCAACGCAGCACCATCAACTCAATGGAATTGGCCTGAAGTTTTCAACATTACCGGTGGCTGAGTTGAAACCCCAGATTTCAATAACGCCATCGGCCTTTGAAATGGCTTCGTAGAATTCTTCTAATGTTGGTGTCGGTATACCATTGATCGAGAGCACAATATCCCCAGGGTCGACCATTCGATTGTCTGCTGGAGTTCCTGGCACGATCGATGCAATTCGGACCCCATTTTGCGGACCGTTGTCTGTCTGGACTGTATAAATCTGAACTTCCGGGACAACACCCAGCCGAATCCTGCCGTTGACTGGGCCGTTGGCTCGGCCATTGCCTCGTAACACAATCGGCTGACGTCGGACCATTTGTTGAATCGACGCCTTCCACCATGCTCCAAAAGACGCGTTACCTGGGTTGGCCACAAGTTGTTTAAATCGCTGAATGTTACCTACCTCGACGCCGTTGATGGAATAGATCACGTCACCTGGTTCCCAGCTCGCGTTCACTGGTGCATCAGGGTCGATGGAAATAATTCTCACGCCATTAAGAAATTTCCCATTGATGTTCCTCGGAAAAAGTTTTCGCGAAACAGTGACACCGATCTGGGCGATGTAGATTCCATTTCCAGGATCCTGACCAATGAAGCCATCCCCTCTAAAAACATCGATTCCACTCGGAATTGCAAAACCTGGCTCGCCGCGAAACTCATTACCTTGCTGGAGAATTGCAACGGAATTAATCATAACGGTTTGCGTGCGTTGAGTGGAAACACCGTCAGGTAAATCAATTCCATCTTTAAAATTCTTTTGAAATTCCGACCGAACTTTAGGAGCTACATTTTTAATGAGAAATGTCTCCCAACTAAGCCGGTCATTTGCGTGAAGTCTGAGCAAGTTGGAGAAAACCGTTGAGTAGATACTGCCGTCGCACATGCCTTCTTTGTCGCCAGGAAAAGTAAATTTTGGATATGTGGCTGCGGCTTCATTGGTAGAAGCCGAAGAGATATCAACAAAACCTTCGCTATCCACAAATAAGGCTTTGAAAATGGGCAAGTCGTCAAATGGAGCTGCTGCTCCTGCAGCTCCTGGCGGAGGCGGGTTGGGCATGGCAATGATCTTTTGCAGATTACACATATCGGTCATCAGCACGCCAAGACGGATTTGTCTCGCATCGACCCATCCTTTGAGCTTGTCTCTAAGTTGATTGCGGGAAACATCGCCATCTTTTCCCAATCGTGGAATCTGCAAGAACTGTCCGTTTTCTTTGTCATAAGCACCGTGGCCAGTGAAATAGAAGACAACAGCGTCGCCAGAGTGAATATGAAGCTTGTCCAGCGACTCATTGATGGCCGTTGGGTTACAAACCACGCCTTTCAGCACCACCGGCTCCAGCAAACTCTTTTTTCCGATTTGTTCAAAAGTTCCGACCAAGCTATCGAGGTCCTCCTCAATTGACTTCCCGATATCTTTGTCGAGCGTATCACCAACGGCAATCAGGTGCACCCTTGCAGCTTCTGCCCTGCGGGAGCCTGAGCCGATGACGGCAAAGAGCCCCAAGACTACAAAAGAAACCATTTTTTGATTGATCCGTCTTAACACGATCTTCATCCCACTTCCGGTATGACTGCTTGGATTCAAGACTCACTTCTACTGTACAACGCTTGTTTATGATGCTACTTGCAAATTTGCCCTGAAGGATTCCAGAAAATTTATCAGACAGGCTGCGCAAGTTTCCAGCTTTCTGATCGTTAAAGTCAAAGGATCTTTATGGAACCACTGGGTCGTCGAGTTGGGGACAACAATGAGCAAGCCACTTCACGAATTGTCGGTCACGAATCAATGTGTGCTGGTCTGCGAGCTGGGACTCTGGAGCGATGAAAAGTCGCCAGCCTGGACTCTTGTTTCAGGCACTCAGGATGAAGTAGGGCGAGCAATCTCCGAACTCATTACCCGCTGGGGCGTGAATCGGCTCGATGATTTTGGTGGGGTTAGCGAAAGCTTCTTGTGCCAGAATGGTCAATACATGCAATCGCCGCCTAAAACCAAAGGCGGTGCAGGCGTTTTTTCGTTTACCCCGAAAAATCGTGTTTTGGCCGAGAGCCTGGAGATGGCAAAAGTTGCATCGAAGGCTGGTTATTCCATACTGATTCTTACGGTTCAGAAAAATGATAAATACGGTAAAGCGTGGGTTCTTAAAGCTACACTGCGAAATTTATCAAACACCACGATCATTTACTTCGAAGATACAAACACAGTCATTGACGAGATTAAGGGTTCTGATGAGGGAGCAAAAATCGTTGCGGTCCATGTACAGGCTCCTGGTTTTGAAGATCGAACAACTCACCTGGCGGATCGCTATCTCACCCAGTCGGAATATCATCGCGAAGTTCTCACTGAGCTAGATTTGTCGCGTGCGAAGACAGTCAAATATCAAGCTGAAAAAGTTGAGCCGATAAAATCCGAATCGGTCGCCGATCTTAATTCCAAGAGTTCGGACTTGGCAGGTAAGACTCCCTTGATCAGTCCAATGGTTTCTTCAGGTTCTCGCAATTCTGGTTCGCTTGAAAAAGACGAAGGTGTATTTCCGTTCATCCCAAGGTATGAATTTATTAGTCGTCTTGGTGAAGGCGGTTTTGGAGTTGTTTATCTTGCGAAGGATAGAATACTTAACAAGAATGTGGCAGTGAAAGTAGTACGTATCCGTTCGGGTGGCTTCAACTCACAAGTGTCGTCAAGTGGTCAGGGACATGCGATACCTGAATTGAACGAAGCTTGGCGTATGGCGAGTATGGAGCACGGGCATATACTCAAAGTGCTCGACGCTGGCGAGATCTCCAAGTCGGAAATATTCATTACGACAGAATATATTCAGGGAAAGAATTTGCAAGGCTGGATTGAGGGTGGAAATCGCGGTCAGGAAAAGATCATTAAAATGGTTATTGCGATCGCTCGTGCTCTTGAGCATGCGCACAGGCAGGGAATTTATCATCGTGATATCAAGCCCGAGAATATTTTACTTGACGAATGTGAAAAACCGTATCTGATGGATTTCGGACTGTCATTACACGAAAGCGATTATTCAGCCAGGGAAACAGGACTAGCGGGAACGATCCTCTATATGAGCCCAGAACAGGCTAGTGGGAAAGCGATGATGGTGGACGGACGGTCCGACATTTTCAGTGTTGGCGTGTTGATGTATGAATTGTTCACAGGTCGCAAACCATTTCGAGGTGAATCGAATGCGGAAATACTGGAGCAGATCATCACTACAAAACCTGTTCCGATGCGTCAGAAGGTGACGGTTAGTCATGAATTGGAAGCGATTTGTATGAAGTGCCTGGAAAAATTGCCAGAGAATCGGTTTCAATCCGCCGGTGATCTGGCGGGAGAACTTGAAAATCTGACAGGAAATCTGCTCAGGCCTTCCAGCATACCAATGTCATTTGTAAGGCGTTTAGCAAGTTTCAGTGCGTTGCTGATGATCAACTTCGGACTGATCTCATATGATTTAAGTCTTTTAAAGTATGCGAGCGGAAATTGGATTCCAGATAGTGGAATGATTCAATTCGCTGAAAAGAGTCCTGTTAAACTTCATAAGACTCTTCTAGAAAATCCAAGCCCAATGCCGGTTGTGGCACCTGACAATGACCAGCTAGCGACAAAAACGCTGACGATTTTCACTGCCAAATGCAAGAAATGTCATCACGACGCAGAAAATGGTCTTCTTGACGATATCCTTAATCATCGAAATTTAATATCTGAAAAAGATAGCGATGAAATGCATTTTATCAAACCTGGTAAGATTGCAGAATCGTCGATCTGGAAGCAGATTGAAGGCCCGAATGCGAAGATGCCCCCGAAGGATAAAGGAACTCGGTTGACAGATGAGGAGCAACTGACAATCAGGACTTGGATTGAAGTTGGTGCACCGGCCTGGAAGTTGGTGGCCCCTGCAAAGCAGAGGGAACTGGTAAGCCTTGAACGGATGTTTGAAGCCATTCTGGCTGATCAGAAGAAATTGACGAATCCCATAACCCGGAAAAACCGACGCTATTTTTCGCTTCTTCATTTATGGAATAACCCGGAGGTGACAGACGAGACATTGAATGTGACGGCAATTGCACTATCAAAATTGGTCAATAGCCTGAGTTGGGAGCGAAAGCTGACTGTACCCGTATTTATTGAAAAAACCGGATACCTGATGGCTGTGGATTTGGCCGATTATGGATGGGAAAAGGGAGACCAGTGGAATAGTGTTATTAATCGCGACCCATACCGGCTTTCGTTCAGCGAGAATAAACAAGTCGCCGATCTTGAGAAGCAGATTAATGAACTCACCGATAATCCATTGGGCGAACCATTATGGGTACGTGCGGACTGGTTTGTCGTGGAGGCTTCCCGGCCTCCTTTGTATCACAAGTTGCTCGACTTGCCCAAGAAGATTGGAGAGCTTGAGAAAATATTGGAAGTCGATGTCGAATCGGATTTTCTTAAGAGCAGAATCGTCCGCGCCGGGCTTATCAAAAGTGGTGTATCCAACCAGAACCGAGTCGTTGACCGTCATCCATCGAAATATGGCTATTATTGGAAGAGCTATGATTTCGCACCTCGCAAGATTAAATCGGATATTCTTGCATTTCCTCTTGGTCCCGTATTCGCAGCAAATCCCTTTAATAATGTCGCTTTCGAAGCAGATGGTGGCGAAATGATTTTCACGCTGCCTAATGGCCTGATGGCTTATTATCTTGCCAAATCGAATGGGGATCTGCTTGATACTGCTCCGATTGAAATTGTCGAGGACAAACTTGCTTTGGCAAACCAAGGCCATTCAATCATCAATGGCATTTCTTGTATCTCATGTCACGCGGAAGGGGTCAAGCCATTCAAGGATGAACTTCGCCAGGCTCATATATTGAAAGGTATTGGACGCGAAAAGCTGGAAGAGATTCTCAAAGATCAGCCGGAACTGAATAAAACGCTTGATATTGACAAAAAATCGTTTCTTGACGCTCTGCGTCAGGTAGTCGAGCCATTCCTGAAACAACCAGGCCAGTTTGACGACTCATTTCAGTTGGATACCGAACCGCTGGCACAGATTTCTAGCCTTTATTTCACTCCACTCACAATCGAAACGCTGAAATACGAGCTTTATGCACACAAAGACGTTGAGTTCGCGAGCAGACTAAGGCATAACCCTGCCTTGGACTCGAAAGTCATGAAAGTCATCGGTACTGATGACCGATTGAAACGTGACTATCTCGACCAACTGGAGAATCGGGATTCAGGCAAATCCACATACGGTTTTATCGCTCGTGAGCTAGAAATTGGGACACCGTTTTCGCAATCAAAATAATTCGAATTGCAAGTCTTCGCTGATCGACTCGTTGATATGGTGTAGAAGCGATCCAAGCGGGTCGCATCCGAATAAAACGACTCAAATGACTGGAGATGACAAGATGCCCGACCGCCGCCAATGGATGAAATCAGTGCTTGCTTCGATGGCCGTCGGCCTGACGGGACGCCGTGCTCAGGCGACAACACTGCGGCAGTACTATGATGTGCAGTGGTATTACAACCCTACAACGACATATTACTACACATACTATTACTATCGCCCACAACCGGCCGTTGTGAACTATCAGTACCACTACTGCATCTATTACCCTAACCGGCCACGCTATATCTACTATTACAACCCGGTGAACCGTGTTTACTGGGGTCGTTTCGATCTCGAGGGCAAGGGCGAAGATCGTTATTCGATTCTGGCGAAGGAAGATCGCAAGTCATCCCTAGAGTCGATTGCTGAATCAGCCTTCCCAAAGCCGTCTCAAATGCCGTTCCTCCCCGATTCGGACAACGATCTGCGGATGGAACAACCGTCGTCGAAAAATCTTCCAGGCAAGGCGTGATTTCACGGAATCCACTTGTCTGAAAAGCCATTATCGAATCATTGGGCGGCTTCATTAATGAAATTGAAACCGCCCGATTCTTCTTGTTTATCTGCTCCCAAATCAGTTCTGCAAACCATGATTGCAAGGAATTAGAATATGTCACTCATTCTTCCGTCGAATCGCCAACATAGAATTCATCATGCATTTAAAGCTTCACTCGTGGCACTCAGTATGAACGTTGGACATGCGTTTGCTGCAGATCCGGCACCGAAACCTCAGACTGCTTCCCCAACAAAGCCGTCCGTATCCCCGATTGTACAAATCGCCCCGGCTAAAGATCCTGTCTCCATTGTATTTCAGGCTCAGTGGAAACTAACCTCGCAACTTTTGAAATCGCTGATATTAGATCGTCCAGACGACAACCTGCTGATCGCCCCCGATTCGCTGAGCAAAAGCATGCGGCTGGTAACGTTAGGTTCGAGGGGCGAGACACTCAAACAACTTGAATCGCTTTTTCCCGAGATGCTTAGCCTGAACGATAATCCTGAAGAGGTTGATGCAACTGGCCCGGTTTATAAATGGGAATCTGGCTTTGATGTGCGAACCAACGGCGGCTACGGCGTCTTGGTTGATAACGTGCATCGCGGCTCACCAGCTTCCATGGCTGGTCTGGCTGTGAACGATCTCATTCTCAAAGTCAATGGTGTATCTGTACGCGATTCAAGATCCCTTTTGAAGAATATTGAGCAATCCGACGGCTCATTCAACATCCTAACTTTCCAATACCTGACAGGTGATCTGGTGGAACGCAGATTTAAGTTGTCTCGTGTTTCAACTGAACGTCCAAAGCCAGCTCTGACCGACCAACGATTTGTCGTGTTTCAAAATAAGCTGAAAGTCGATGACGTTTTCTTCCAGGCAGCATCTGGGAATTATGGTGGAACATGGCTGCGTCACGATTTCACGAATCGGATGTTTCAAAACCCTGTTGACTGGAACGGCAAGTCCTTCATCGCCAAGGAAACCCTGAAACGAGAGATCCAGAAGAGTGATCCTTCCACACGTCTTCTGATTCTTTCCGAGGTTGCCTTAAAATCAAAGTGGCAGGGTGATTACGGAGAAATCAATCCACAAGATTTCACTTTTGAACTCGCCAACGGCACTAAAAACCACATTCCGGCGTTTGGCGCAAAAAGGCGTGCATACTTTCTCAAAACGGATCAAGTGGAAATGGTGGAACTTCCGTTGCTCGAGAAAGGCTTATCCATGTTTTTTATTCTGCCGGGCGGTCGAGACACCAAAAGTCATATTGCTGCGCTGGATGATTCACTTGCAGCCAAAACCGAACGCATGGATTCCACGGAACTGGAGTTGGAGATCCCAAAATTCAAGTTCCATTCCGAAACTGGCCTCATACCAACTCTCGAAAAGCTTGGCCTGCGTGACGTCTTCTCAGATCGAGCGGACCTTGGCCTGATTTCGCCCGATAACAATCTCAAAATCCAGAGTGTGATGCAATCCACAGAGATCGCCTGCGACCACTTGGGGGTCAGCGCTCAAGGTGTCACGGCAATCAGAGCCATCTTAAAATATTCGCCAGAACGCAAGTTTTCAATCAACCGACCGTTCTTCTTTATAATCACCAAACGTGACAAAGGCGAAATCCTGTTCGCAGGTCGTGTCGTCAAGCCTTGATGTCCAAGTTCCTACTTCCCATCCCAAAGAGTCTTGCTGGAGTTCATAATGCACGGGAAATTGATTCGTCTACTTCTTCTGTTCACTTGCTTATCCGTCATCAGCACAGCCCAACTCGCGGCAAATGATGAGCTTGAACTGAATCTGGATGGGGCTACTAGAGATTGGATTAGTGGCACATTCCGCAACGAAAGAATTGATTCCATCTCTATTGGTGGATTTGAATGCGTTGGAGACCAAAAAGTTCAGGCCAACATGGCCTCGGGCGGCATGGAAATCGCGCGACGGTTAAAGGATGTGCTCGAAAAAAATAAATTCAAGGTGGATACGACCGCCACCGCGAAAATACATGGCGAATATATGCTTAAGAAGGATAATGAAAGGCATTATCTGTACATTTCCTTCAAGCTTACTGATACAAACACATTTAAAGAGATTGTCAAATTCGCCAGAAACCATGTGGAAATCAGACGCCCTGATCTGGTCGCAAAACTCATCGGTTTGACAGGTGATCTGGCGGGCGAAAACAACGAAAAGCGAGCCCTAGCTCTTAACAAACTGATTGACAAGCCAAAAGCCCAGGACGGGAATGCCGGTTCCATCGTCAAATCCGATCCCAATAGCGATTTTGGCATGGAAATCCTCGTCAAGAATCCTGAGACAGGTGAGTATCGGGCCCGTGGGACCCGCATTCAGGGCGGAATGCCGTTCATTCAGCTCAACAAAGGCGACGTTTACAGCGTGCGATTCTACAACCAATCCAAAGAACCAGTCGCTGTTGACCTTTCGCTCGATGGACTGGGCACTTTGGCTCTGAACGACAACGAGAATTTGCGTCAAGGCCGCTACATTATCAGTCCCGGCCAAACGGCTGAAATCAAGGGCTGGTCGATCAACAACGAGCCTGAAGGAGCGCATGAATTTAAAATCGGAGCATTTGACGAATCAATCGCTGCTCGAAAATTGCCTCGGGAACGCTTAAAGGTTGGAATGATCACAGCCACGTTTGCGCGTGCCTGGGACGCAAAGAATCCACCTCCCGACGTAAGAAATCGTCCAGCAATCAAGGACAGCCCAGATAAAGTGGCGAATGTTCTGGGCAACCGAATCACTCAAGAACTCGAGATTGTCGATTTCGAATTCGGGTTTCCATCAGCTGTTGTCACGATTCGCTATTCCGATGAAACGCCCGCGGATCTGCCGCCCAAGTGATTCGCAATTGACCATCTTGATCCAAACCGAAAGCCATGCGAGGCCACATTTCGTGGCCACGCTTGATTTTCGGGTTTTGACTTTTTCAAGATGACCTCTGATAAGGAGAATTCAGGCCATGCACGCATCTTCGGACGATTTGGACCTATTGAGCGTTTTGTCAGTAGATCAGGCCGAGAATTTGGTAATGCACAGTAAGGATTGTCCGTTATGGCTTTACAACCTTTGCGAACTCTCTCCTGCTGTGGCTGAGGCTTTGGCGAAACACAAGGGTGATATCTACTTCCTCAGCCTAATAAACCTTTCGGATGCGGGTGCGGAAGCGATTCGCAAGCACCATGGACACCTTAAACTCTCGGGCCTAACAAGCCTTTCAGAAGCGGCGGCTGTAGCACTCGGCAAGCACCACGGGTGTGTTGACCTCTCAGGTCTAACAAACCTATCGGATACGGTTGCCAAAAATCTCAGCAGGAACAACTGTGATCTTGTACTCTCAGGCCTGACGAGTCTGTCGGATGCGGCTGCGATAGCTCTAAGCAATCACAATTGTTGGCTCGACCTCTCTGGTTTAACAAGTCTTTCTGATCTAGCAGCAGAGGCGTTTAGCAAGCACAAGGGCGAGCTTCACCTCAGTGGACTGACAAACCTATCTGATTCGGCCGCGAAATCTCTCAGCAAGCACAATGGCTCAATTTTTCTTTCGGATGTAGCCCAGGCAGCTCTCTGCAAGCAAAATGGCGAACTATAAATGAAATAAACCGTTTCTTGGATACATCGGAGGCTGTTCTGAGAAAACATTCTGGCAAGTTTGAGCCTTTGCAGCCTGATATGAATTTCGGATCATACCCATTCGTGCTGAATAAACGAAATGAATCAACCCAATTCAAAACCACGATCCCACGGATAATTGATTGACTGAAGAACTGAATTCTTGAAAGCGCGAACACCATGAGGGATACGAAAGTGTTGACAAATACGATTGCAGATCAGTTCCTGACAACTCCCAATTTCCGACCAATCCATCCAGCAAAAATCGTTTTAAGTAAGTTTGCTCTCATTCTGGCTTTTATACTCACTCCCTGCCAAGCGGAAGCCGCAAAAGTCCACCTGATCGCCGTTGCTGACACGAAGGATAAAACTATAGGCGAAATTGTGCGATCTGATATCAATCGAATGACAAGTGCGCTGGCCACTCTTGGGAAAAAAAGCCTATTGCCACCGGTCGTTTTAATTGATGAAGCATGCAGACCTGACGTGATCAATCAGGTATTGAATCAGATTAAGGTTCGTTCTGATGATACGGTGGTATTTTATTTCAGCGGCCATGGCGCTTACGATAAAACCAATGGCCAGTTTCTACAAATTCCCAGACTGAACAAGCCGGGTAACATTTCTCGAAATATTCTACGACATAAGCTCAAACGCATGGTCGAGACCAAACAGATTCGGCTTGGTGTGTTTATGACCGATATGTGTAATCTTCTCAAAGTGATTGAAATGCCACGGGAAATGGCACCGTCTAAGGTGGCTCCAGCAAGGGAGTCGGTGATCGAAGATAAGCCTTTATTTCAATCGCTTTTTCTTGATAGTGCAGGTTTCGTCGATGTCAGTTCTGCATCACCGGACGAAGCCGCTCTGACTTATCCTGAGATGAGATTCGCTGATAACAAAGAAAGAGTTTATTATCTACAAGCTGGTAGTCTTTATGCAGGCGCCTTTATCGAAATGATGAATCTCAATCAGAAATTGCGATTCAGCTGGGAAACTTTTCTTCGATTACATTTGGCTCCGAAAGTAAAGCAGGAGTTTCTCAAAACGTATCCGAACGGTATCGATTTACCTGACGGCGTGAAGATGCAATTCACCCAAACCGTGATGTTCACTTCAGCAGCCAAATTGATACGAGGTACTGAAAACAAGCAAGAGGAACGCATCGCGGATGCTTTGCAAGGCATGAGCGAGAATCAGTTGCCAAATATTCAAAAGCCTGAAGCCGGGCGAATCAATCTTGGGATTGGTCCGGATTTGATCATCTACACTGTTCAAACGCCCCAAGGCCCTCGTAACGGAGTACGAATCGGTTCGATAATCGAAGATTCTCCGGCCGCTGGACGGCTTGACATTGGCGATATCATTCTTTCGATCAATGACAGGCCAACGGCGACACCCAAGCAGTTCAGTGAAGCTATAACCAAGTCTGAAGGTGATTTGAAGATCGTTGGCTGGAATATCCGCAATCGGAAAGTTGAATTATTTCCACCAATTTTGATCGTGAGCAATAACCACCCGAACCGGCTTGGCGTAAGACTTGATCCACAAATCTACACGGTTCAGACGCTAGATGGTCCTCGTAAAGGTGTGCGTATCGCTTCGATTGTACCTGACACTCCAGCTGCCGGGCGGCTCGATGTTGACGATATTATCATTTCAATCAATAACAAACCGACGCCGACCGCTGAGTCATTCAAAGCTGCTTTACAGGAGTCAGGTGGTGAATTAAAAATTCTTGGCTGGAATATGCGGAGTCGGAAAGTTGAAATATTTCCAACGATTTCACTCGTACAAACCAGGAAATGATTTGGAGGTTTCCGCCAACGGATTCGAATTCATTTTGTAAAGGTAGACTATGGAGCAGGTGAGAAACAACTTCATGGGTTGCTTAGTTTTTGATTTTACGGCTAACGGCAAGAAGTAATACGGCGCATGTCCATGCGGCTTTATCACACTTGTTTATCTTCTAATTGAAATGAGCAACGACCATATCAATCAGAGCACGAGCCATGTATAATTCCCGCACTTTTGCGATCCGGCCAAATGCGGACTTTGGAGTCATTCGCTCATTTTTGATAAGATATGCCGCAACCACGGCAGGGGACCGACTTCGCCCTGCATGACAATGTACTAAAACTGGCGAATAGTCTTTAATCAATGACGTCAAGCAATCTACAGCATAATTAAATAATCGCGGATCATTTCCTGGGCCATCGATCAATGGTATCCCGATAACTTTTCCAACACCAATCAATGAAGCATTTTCATCGCAAAGTTGCTTGTTCAGTGCAAGGATTCCACGAAATCCTTCGCGTCTGATTAATCCTATATCCCCATCGTCGAGGTAGTTGCCTATGGCGATATTAGAATTGACCCACGAGATCGGAACTCGTTCGACGATCTCTAAATCAAAGGAGTTCTGTGGGACAATTGGTGGTTCTGTCAGATCTGAGTGTTCGCACATGATCAATAGAGTTCCGTGTACACCATGTTCTAGAGGAAGACTAATTTTAATACGATATCGACAGAAGAAACTTGCGCAACGCCCAAAAATTTCTTGGACACTTTTGCAAGTTTTGGGTTCTGTGATCGTCATAGTTCATAAGGCGTTTTCCAAAGCACAAGACAGCTTCATCTAACAATCGGGCAGACAAGAGGATATCCAGCTATGACTGAACGAAAGGTGATTGATACCATGTACCGAAAGATATTCCCAATTTTGGCGATAATCGCTTTGGCCGGTTGTGGTTCGGAAGAGCCTGAGGCCCCAGCTCCTGCTCCCGTGGCCAAAAAATCAATCGCTAAACCGGCGCCGGCACAATCAGAAGTTTCAAAACCTGTAAATAGTCCGGCAATGACACCAGAGGAGATTGTTGATCAACTCAAGGACGCGACCGTATACATAAAGACTCTTGTGGCTGGACGGACAATTTCCACTGGGACAGGTTACGTCATTCAACGCGATTCTCTGGGCAATGCGTGGATTGCAACAAACCGACACGTCGCGACTTTTGATCTAAGCGAACTACCAGCAGGCCTGCTACCTCCTAATTCTAAAACTGAGCTAGAAGTTGTGTTTCGAAGTGGGGTGCCTGGAAAAGAACAGTCTGTAAAGGCGGAACTGATAGCCGCTGACCCTTCAGACGACGTAGAGAATGACATCGCGTTTTTATCGGTAAAAAATGTCCAAAAGCCGCCTGTTCCAATCGAGTTCAGCAACGAGGTCGAACCTAAGGAAGGGCAGTCTTATATCGGAGGAGGATTTCCACTGGGCGGCTCTGTGACAAAGATCATTAAAGCCAGCAATAACCCTTCGATTACCATTACAAAAGGAAGTATTTCGGCAGTCCGGCGCGACGATCAGTTCAAATCGGTAAAGATTATCCAAGTGGATGGATCGGTTCAAGCTGGAAATAGCGGTGGGCCGATTGTGGACTCCAAATCAGGGCAATTGATAGGAATGGCTGTCGCCAGATCAACAAGTGCCGATACCATTGGATTTCTTGTGCCTTCTGCACGAATTCAAGAGGCTCTGAACGGTACTGTTGGCCAGTTGCGATACGTTGTCAACTCTTCGTCGGAGAATTCATCGAGCCTCACAATTATCGCTGACCTTTTCGACCCTCGGCAGAATATCCGCGATGTAGTTGTGCATGTCGCACCATCGACAGGAGTCCAATCATTCGGACCCAAGACTGACGGTACATGGGATGTACTGCCTGGATCGATTTCAGCCAACATGCAACTAAATTCGCAAAAGCTGGAAGCCCAGGCAAGCGTATCAAACCAACACGCAGGTCCAAATCCGAACCAACGTAAGCTTTATGTGCAAACGGCTCACAAAGATACAACCGGGAAGATGGTTTATCATCCTCCCCAGATGGTGACTGTGCCAAATCAGCCAGGCCCGATCCTGCCTGCGAATTCGATGTCAAAGATGGTTGAGAAATGGTTCGTTAAGAGTCTAAATCGCTTAAGCCCTTTGGTGGATCCTGACCAGGACTGTCATTTAGGCAAGGAAGAAGCCGAACGAATCATTAAAATCAGTATTCCACCAAAAGCTCATACACTGGCACCTGAACTTGTGAAAGGCAAAAAACCGTTGAATAATGCGCCAATGAGCCTGGCTGAGGTCAAGGGTGATTTTATTTCACTAGTGCATGTCGTAGGTGATATGGATCCAGGAGTAGATCCTGTCGCACTGCCAACTGGAGTCTCTTACCGCCATTACACAGGAAAGGTCATGAGAAAGCTCACTGGAACTTTTCAGGGGGCAGGGCTTTTGCTTTATCAGGATGATAATAACTATATGCGGGTGGAACGAACCAGTTTTACCAAAGACGGAAAACCATTTCTTGAACAAAGGATTTTAATCGAAGTCGTAAAAAATGGTAAACATCTCATTGAGCCTCTGTATCTTCAAGTACCGGAGGCCGAGATGATGCTGGGAATTGCTCGTCGCAAGGGGAGGGTGAGTTGCCTCATCGTGGTCGGTAACGCAATATCCCTCGGTAGCAAGGAATTACTTGTAGACTTCAAAGACCAGGTCAAGATCGGTATTTCCGCCTCAAACTTGTCGAAAAAGCAGTTTGAGGCTCAGTTCAAAGATTTTATCGTCATTGATGATCAGGCAAAGATTGAATCCACACTGGGGCTTTTCGATAAGAAAGAATGAAATATTCGGCGCACAAAACGATTCTGTGCAAATGACATTTATATTAGAATTCCAGAAATCCAGTATCACTCAAAAATACTGGATTTTTGAAATCAAGCAGGATCATTTCATGCATTTCCTTACCAGCATTTTAGATATCCATTTTCCAACATATCAGGACTATTCAGATGAGCCGACTAAGATCTGTCGGTTTTGACGGCGCGTCTTAAACTTTGATTATAAGTCCCGACCTGACTGACATTTCCATATTCACAGTTTGAGATTCTATCAAATCCTGTATCTCAGTGCCTCAAGAAAAAACTGAGAAACTTTGGTTCGCTGCGCAAGTTTTACCCAAAACGCTCGTTATATTCAAGAATCAGATGCGTTTGAGACACATGTTTGGTCTGCATGTGAATCAGGGTGATCTCATAAAAAGGTCGATTGATGCCTATACAACTCGTATGCGATGCTTGTGGTTCTGATTTCACAGTAAAAGACGAACTTAGCGGCAAGAAACTACGTTGCAGCAAATGCCAGAATGTGATTCAGGTCCCAAACGCTGGGATGGATTCGCAAACAAAACCAGCACATGCGGGAAGTTCCACTGCCTTCCATCGTGATCGGTTTCTGATAAACCAGAAAAAACTCTCGATCAGTGAAAAGTACATGATTCTAGATGAATCCGACCGCCCTTTGCTTTATGTGGTTAGGCCTGCACATTTTTTCCGGCGGCTTTTTGCCATCTTTGTATGTACCATCTTCATCATAGTCTGCATCGTGATTTCCGTGATCATTGCTAGTGCATTTGGCAATTCCGAAGCCGGAAATGCGATCGGTGTGATTTTCGGATTCCTCTCAATGATCGGCGCAATCGCGATTTTAATCCTGATGTCACCCAAGCGGCATGTGTCATTCTATGCTGATGAGGCCAAGACAAAACCCGTTTTGCACGTCAGTCAGGATCAGAAGTTTTCATTGATTCACGCTTGGTACACTGTGAGTTGTCCTGAACATGGAGAGTTGGGTCGATTCATGAAAAACTACCTGTACAATTTCTATCGTAAACGCTGGTACATCTACGACTCCGATGGCACCAATCGACTGCTCGCCCAGGAAGATTCAATGATTCTATCATTGCTTCGGCGATTTCTAGGTCATTTTTTTGGCATTTTACGAACCAATTATATCATCGTAGATCCAGCATCCCAGCTTGTGATCGGTGAATTCAACCGAAAGTTTTCGCTCTTCGACAAATACGTGTTGGACATGTCTGCTGATCGTTCTTTGGAGTTAGATCGTCGCATGGCAGTCGCTCTGGCTGTGATGCTCGATACAGGCGAACGCCGTTAATGACATGTTTAAGACGTTTTCGTTTGAATATGATGCATGAGGGATGTACCCATGGGCCAGAGCGAGAAGTTTCAATCAACGGGTGAGTTCGAAGAAATCCCTGAAATTGATGACACGATGCTACATCGGGATTTGATCGACTTCGAATATCATATGTCGGCATTACCGCGTATCAGTCTTGCCATCTCGTTGGGCTGCATCCTGATTTTCATGGCGCAAATCGCCCAGAATTCATTGACGGACGTCGACACTCTGGTTCATATCGGGGCCCTTGATTCAAAACGAGTATTCGATGGAGAATATTGGAGGTTGATCTCCTGTATGTTTCTTCACGGTGGTTTTGACCATCTGTTTGGAAATATGCTTATGCTCTATGTTCTCGGTATGGCATGCGAGCACGCCTTCGGTAAGTCCCAGTTTTTAGTTCTCTATATGGCAGCCGGTTTAGCGGGTGCCACTTTCAGTCTTGCAGGGGATCTGCCGTCAGTCGGTGCCTCAGGAGCTATTTTCGGGCTTGCCGGAGGATTGATCGCAGTTTTTGTACGACATCGCGGTAAAATACATCTGCGAGACCATCGTATCGGTTTGGTGATTGGCTTATGGGCCATCTATCAACTGGCTCTAGGCTTAATAAACCCAGCGGTGGACAATCGAGCCCATATAGGTGGCCTGATCGGCGGTGCTACGATCGGATTTTTTCTGGAGCCAACTTTGCTCCACGGTTCTAATAAGTCGAAAAAGTCCAAGCGCGTTCAGTTGAATCTGATAGCCATTGTCCTCGCACTTGCATACTGCAGTTATCACTTCGTGCCAAGACTCTTCGAAAGCTAGCTCGCCTCGAGAATCAAAGTTCTCATAAGTCATTCAGATCACTGGTTTCGTACTATGAAATCGGTCACTTGAGCAGAATATCTGAATGAGTATTGACAAGCCTTGACACAGAATTACTACACTGCTAACATGAAGTCAGAGATCTACTAGAGGTAAAGGATCAATTCAAAGATGGATACAGTAGTTCTATTTCGCCCGACTGGACCAAAAGAGATTGCGATAGTCGCAGCGAACGGATTTAAAAGATGGCCTCCAAGGTTTCCGAACCAGCCAATATTCTATCCAGTTACAAATGAAAACTATGCCAGAAAGATTGCACTTGATTGGAACGTGAAATCTGATGGGGCCGGTTATGTAACCCGTTTTGAAGTCACTAAGCCATTTATGGATCGCTACCCAATCCAGAATGTTGGTGCGGGAGATCATACAGAATGGTGGATACCAGCCGAAGATCTTGAAGAAATGAACGACAACATCGTCGGGTTGATTGAAATCATCGCTGAGTTTCACTCATCCGAAGCCAAAGGAACCAACCTATTCCTCAAATAAACTTCCAAGCGAACTATATCAATGAAAAGCGGAGTATTGAAATGATGTCCACAGAATATCAACAGTCCCAACAGGACGCATTCACTCACCAAAAAGACGCGAGTCAAAATCTAGTTGTTTTGGAGAATCGAATGTGTTTTGAGCTTGTTTCTAAGTGTCACAGCTCTGTTTCGAGCTATAAATACCGGTGTTTCATGGGGCTGCTTGCGCCACACCTCGGCAAGAAGACGCAATACTTCTACTCTGATCAGATAGTTGATCAAATGAACTGATGTCTCATGATAACCTCTACAAACAAATCTATGATGAGGAAGCCGGATAACAGAGAAACACGGAGAACCAAGATGAAAACATTTCGCTTTATTGCTATCAATATCGTGATCTTAATGGCACTGTTTTTATCCTCTAAATACATTTCGAATCTGAGCGGCTTGGATACCAAGTCTTCTCTGAAACTCTTATTATTTACAATCAGCTTCGGTTGCACTTTATACCTGACATTCGTCTTAATCAATGGCCGGAGACAACGTGGAGCAATAATAATAGACTCGGGGAACCGCAATCACAAGAAATCGTTCATTTTAGTGTTAATCATCTTTGGCTTATCGACTATTAGATCCGCCTATTCGGTCATTCTTTCGCTATCAACAAGGTTTGACTGGATTGCTTTCATTAATTTATATTATTCTTTATGGTTTTTTCTATTTTATTTACTCTTGACACTTGGACGGCTACAATTTGCGGAGAATGGGATCTCACATACTCTCGGACTGTTAAAATGGTTCGATATCAAGTCTTGGCGCATCACCACTGGAGAGAGTCCGAATCTAACCGTCAATTACCAAACTCTATGGTCATTTATAAATAACGGCGAATGGGTTATTCCTACTCATAACCTAACACCCGAGAATCAGAAGGCTTTATTGCAACTACTAAAAAGAAAATACCCCTGTGCGAAATACGAGGATCATCCATATAGCTAGTTTCTTGAGAGTTTGGTCATCAGCACGAATGATTGAGAAGGAGAAGAAAATGGACCTGTTTGATGGAAGCGATAAAAAGCCGAAACAGCAAAGACATCGACAGGAAGCGATAAGCCAGAGGACACGCACCCATGCACGCACCCTTATGGCCCGAATTTATCTAATCAGCAACGCAGTTTTACTTGTTCGAGCAGAGCCTGATTCGGATTTGCTCCAAAAACATCTCTGTGGTAAGGCTGAGTCAAAACAAAAGGATATCCCGACTCCAGCTCAACTTGGTTTTGCCAATTCGAACGTCATACCACTCAATCGCGGTGGCTTGGCAAGCCGATCCCGTTCAGTCCAGCTATGGCGACACTGGGTTGAAAAGCGAATATCTGGGCGCACTAACGCATCTGAACTTCGTGAACTAAAGGCTGAAGCACACACACTTCAATCCCTGGGGGATCGAGTTGCAGCCCTGCACAATCTCTTGTCAGAAACAAAACCAGAATCTTCGCCATTCTGGCTGGATCCGACCGTGGAAAAGCCGTTCCTTGAAGTCATGCAACGGCGATTCGCCGGACTTCATATACCAGTCGAAGTTTCTGATATCGCCCGGATGATTTGCTGGATACGCGGCTTGGATGGAGCAGTACGTTTTATTGAGTCAGTTCGTGTTGGCCTGCTCACCGTCACACAATATGAGCAAAGGATTTTGATTGAGCGCTTCAGAGACACTTTAATTCGAATGATTACAATACGGAACAGTCTTAAAGAAAGTGCTGAAGCACAAAAAAAAGCAGAGTTTGGAAAATTCTTGCATCGACTCGCTGAAGAAGGACTTTTTCGTGATTTGCGTGAAGCCTTTGCGGCCCTACCGGATCAGATTCAAATCCAAAGCCATATCGAGTTACCAAAAAACGATGCAGAGATTGATTTCAAGGAGATTTCTTGCAAGTCACTAAAGCTGAATTCTTCTATCTTCAAGAAATTACAAAAACGATTGCCTGAAATCGAATTCTCCGAAATCCAGAAAACCTTTTTGAAGTTCCAGAGTATTATTATAAATGCAAACGACCAGTTGCAGCAGATCGAATCCGACGACGAGCGGAGGAAACTGGCAATCATGGCTAGATTTCGTTCTCAGGCTCGCGAGCTTGGCGACTTTGATAGACTTAGGAAGAGTTTCGAAGCTTTGCCCAGTATGGCCAAATCTCCAGATCGCATTTATCTTCCTTCACGAGAGAGAGATATCAATCTGGAACTGACCTTGCATCGCACCAATGAGACTCTTAATTCCTTACCTCAGATTCAATCGATATTCTCATTAAATTGGCTTGCCGTATTTTGTCTTACGGACAATTCAAAAACACCGATTCCATGGGGAGAAACATTTACTCTACGAACCGAATACAATATATATTTATACGAATTATGGAAAACGAGATTTCAACCTGGCTATGAACAAGTGCTTGAGAATTTTAATGACATCGCCCCGGACTGGGAGTTGGAAGAAGCCAGACAGTTCCTCGGTACGGGTGCTTCTATGGAAGATTTAGAATGGTTTACGGAACACGATGTTTATCGAGATTACGATTCTCGTTATGGTGCAGCAGCGAAACCGTTTCGAAAAATCGTGGAATGGCTTCAGAAGCACGACGCCGAATTTACTGATAACGATATTGATACCTTCTGGAAATCGATCGCCTCTGAAGCGGGCTGCGCGTTGATAGAAAGCCTGGCTCGCTTCCTGTCCTGGATGAGAGGACCTAGCCTGCAGCAAGTTGGCGAGATTACTGGCTTGATACGCACCTTCTCAGACCCTTCACTTAGTAAGCCTCTGATTGACCGACTACGCAGCTGGGCCAATCCACCGGCCCGATCCCGATTGCCTGCAGGCTACCCTGATAACTTGCCTGGTGAGATTACACCTGAAATACGAAGACTGGCCTTTTATCAACGAATGGCTGGCCAACAGGCACGCATTCCTGGCTCGATCCGGAGCATCCTCGGCACTCGATCCCGCCAGATTGCCGAGACGGAACACCTGAAGAAATTGGGTGCTGAGGCTACACGTTCACAATTATTGCGATTGGAACATTTAGAAAATAAACTCAACGAATCGGAAATATGTGACACACGGTCCAAAGAACGTATCCTCAGGCAGATTCGTGAAGTGACTGTACTAACAGCCCTTTCAGCAGCAAAAGCGATTATTCGGAATGAAATCAGTCGCTGTTGGATATCACAATTAGGTTTCGAACCTGAAATCAACAGTTTAAGCTGGCAGCAACAACTGAAGTTCATCAGTTGGGTTGACAAGCTGGAAACCGATTCAAAAGAATCCGTGATTGCCGTAATGAGAGCGCATCAGCAATACGGTCCAGGATACCGACGAGCCTTGCCCAAAAACTCCGACTGGCTGAAAAGGGCGAATCAATCGATCCATATCGATTCATGGCTCGACCCTCCCACAATGCATATTCAATTAGATGGCGAACGTGTGATGATCAAAGCTGCCAACCACCCGCTCGACATTTACCTTATGGGCACTCGCTTTGACACCTGCCTGAGTCTGCAGGATGGTTGCAACAATTCATCGGTGATTACAAATGCGGCTGATGCCAATAAAGCCGTATTATACGCTTGGCGAAATGATGGAACGCCGATAGCCCGAAAGCTGGTTGGAATTCGAACAGATTGGAAAATGGTCGGATACCGCCTTTATTCTCATGATACTTCGGAGGCATTGAGCAAAGCTTTTGCGTGTTATTGCGGAAAATGGGCGGCTAAAGCAGGACTTGGGTTAGCCAATTGGGGATCTCCGCCAGTCATTTCTGGTGGTTTCTGGTACAACGACGTATCAGTTCCATGGACAGACGACACTTATTCGGCTTATCAAGAGATTCAACAGGAGACGACGTTAAAACCTGATCTAAACCGTAAGTCTGGGCTGAAACAATTACATCAGGCATTAGAAAAGAGACAGGAAACCAAGCTCGAATCCCAGGCTGAACTGGAATTATTGGGACAATATCGGCCAACTGTTGCCACTTTCTGGTCGATTCGTGCCGAATGGGTGTCGTCGGAAAAGAACACTTTACTTACCAATACCAAAAATGATTTCCGAACGTTGGGTTATCATCTTACTGCAGCAGGATTGGTCAAGAAATTTCCAAATCCTTACCAAATCAGTCTTGGCAATTGGTCCGAATTGGTTTGGTCCGTCATGGCTCTGATTCCTTTGGAAAAAGAAATGATATCAACTATCTTTGATCAGTTGATGCAAATACCACCAAATCCAGAAAAGATTCATTTCAGATCTTGCTTTGCGACATGCAGAATCAGTCCAGCCTTTGGGGTACTTTCTTTCCAAAAGATTATCCGTCTACTCCGTCGCTATTCCGAGTTTTATGGGGCCCTGAATTGCGGTTGTGGTGCAGAGGCGTGGAAGATGTGGGCGCAAGTGTTACGAACAGCATGGATCCGTGATCCTGATCCAGTTGCTTTCGCCGACGCATTTTCTGACATTGACACTATCGTTTCAGCAGTAATGGAAATGTTTTGTAGAATCTGTCCAGACCGGCGTTTTTCAGGACCAATCCGTCGTCAGCTTCGATCAATCACAGAAACAACCAGACAGGAAAAGTTGCAAGAACTCCGAAATCTGGTTCATGCAATCGCCGCGAATCCTATAAAAGAACAGAAAGCGACAAGCCTGCAGTCGATTATATTTGACCTGAAAATAGAAATCGATGTTCGTCTCAAGGCTTTGATAGAATTGGCAAATCAGTCTCAGAAAACAGATGCCATAATTGGTGTCCTGCTATGCACGTCTTGGACAGCGGAGCAGAGGGGAATGATACCAATCGAAATCCGCCAGGCATTTGCTCTTGAAATGTTTACGCAGGCTACTTTTGACGAGTGGAAAACTTGGCCCCTGATTTACTGGCTGGCAACTTTGCCAGAGCAGAATCAACGGGACTTGCATCTGAAAATGATCGCAGAAAAGAACCAAGTATTTCAGTCGTACAAAGACTGCGAGTTAGCTTGGTGTGTCATAACCCATGCTCTGGAAAACACCGATCATTTGATATGCAACGCTGCTGAAATGTTTTTCTGCATGTACGCTACTCGCAATCCTGAATCAGTTCATAAGCTTAGCAAGCATGCTGGCCTTTGGATATGGCCGTCAACATATCAAAGACTGAAAAGTCGACTTCACGAAATACAATGATCATCACTTGATTGTTCTCACGATGGTATCCGATTCCATGATACTGCTTCACTCCTTGCATATCCATTCATAGGGAAATCGTGCTTTGGGAAATTCTGTGCGACATTCCTCGAGCATTGCCTTCCACTCCGAAACTTGATAACGGCGGGAAAGATGAAACAGTATTAATTCACCGACATCCGCTTTTGCTGCAAGTCTGCCGACACGCTTTGTCGTCATGTGAAAATGTCGAACTGCAAGTTCTATGTCGGAATCCATATACTGAGCTTCACAGAGAACCCTTCCACATCCCCTCAACCAGTTCGCTAGTTGATCCATGCCTGTATCATTCACGTGAAAATCCGTAACATAGGCAACACAATCGCCAGCGGATGAAACCAGTAAGTCTTGACGTAGTGTTGAAATATCATGACTGCAACCATTAATTTGTATTGTTCCTGTAATGGACTGGTTTTTTAATTGCCCAAGCCAAGGGCCCGGGCGCAGCCCAAGCTTGCTCATCCGTGACGTGTCGATGTTGAATTTCGGTTTTTCGGTAATCTTATATGCGACACAAGGCCCATGATGATCAAGAATGAATGCATTTACATTGAATTGATCGGATTCTATGATCGTGCCCTCATGTCTTTCAGTTTTGAATTCATGTATCTTGGAAAATGCTTCTCGCAGTTCGATCCGGTATGTTTCAATCCGGTCAGAATGGATGTCATGTACGAACCAAGTAGCATCCATCGATTCATTAAGGTTCCACCAATATCCCTGGAAGCGGTGGCTCATGATAACTGCCGTTCCAGGCGGGCCCCAAATATGATTTGGTTTTGAGATTCTCGCATAATTCGCTCTGAAGTAATGATCGAAACCAGAGATATGATCCATATGATGATGCGAGAAAAAAAGGTGGTCGATCTCTTGGATCTCGGAAAACGAAGTTTCATCGAGGCAGTTCTCACCACAATCGAAAAGCAACTTCGAGTTGGACTGACCAGAGTCCACCTTCAAATACAATGCATTGTCTTCACCAGGCTTACCCAGCACTACCATTGTCATGGCCATTTTTTCATCTACCTTTTTTACTATGATCGGAGATCAGGATTTGTCAATCGATTCATGATCCAATAATCTTTCGAACGATTTCAAGTGCATCGCCCAAAAGATTCAACCCTTGCCAACGCTCGATCATGTAAGCGTCCGGATGATCAGTCGCCAGACCGATTCCCCAGATCTTGTCTAGTGGACTGGCTTCGACAAGTCTTCTCTGGCCTGTTCCAATAAGAACCTGTTTTAAATGTTCGTTTTGAGAAAATTTGGCAATATTACCACGCACCACGATTTCAAGGCGATGCTTATGCCAGATCGTTTCGTCAAAACCGTTGACCTTTTTTCCAAGCTTCTTTTGTTCGCGCGAATCATTGCTGCCAATAATCGCGGTGGCAATTTCATGATCACCAAAAAGTCGAGCTTTCTCCGCCATCATGAACTGCTCGGCACACATGTATCGCCGACCTTCAATTTCAAAAGGGGAATCCGTCCACTGACCAAAAGGGCAGGGGGGCTTCCAGAACAAGACCAGATCTTCCGTGTAAACGATTGTGGCGCAATCGAACCCTTTGAACAGTTCCGGAACATAAGATTGAATATGCATCTGTTTGAATTGATATTCAACGGACATCGGCAACTACCTCCTAATATCTTCACAAGATCATCGATACAATCTGAAGTACTTGAACGCATCAGGCCAATTTGAACGTGGCCTGAAAGCCAAGGCCACTTCGGCACCATCCAATTTTGATTCCGTTATAAGCACATGATCATCCAGCATCTTCGCCTGCTCAAATTCCATGTCCGAAACCTTACAAACTACTTTGTGGAAAGGCCCGGATAACCACTGTATTGTATCTGGATGGTCCTGATATTGAATGTAGCAGGCGATTGATCCATGAGCCGTACCGGGAATGGCAAAGCCTGGCGGCACCAATTCACGAACCAGAATATACATCTTCATCATATTATTCCTGGACCCGGTTCACCCTTTTAGATTTTATTCAGAGACCATCAAAAATGAATGGCACTCTGTCCAGTCAGGCGGTTCGATTTTTCCCGCTAGTTTTTGAATCACCGAAGCCGGTACTGGAAATTTCCGCCCGCTGTTTTGACGGAAGATTTCATCAAGTGGCGGCTCGAGATATACGATTTCAATTCGGGCTCCGTAATCAGCGCACAAGTCGATCCAGCGCATACGAGTCATTTTAATCGTATTCGTGGCGTTAAACGCGAAATCACGACCTTCACGCAAGTAAGCACGGCATCTTTCACGACCTGCTTGAATCACCTTGCCTTGATTGTCCGTTGGATCGATGAGCCAATCACGCCTGAGATCGTCCAGAGAAACCACATTCAAGCCAGGCCTGTTGCGAGCCAGCCAGGTATCCTTGCCAGCCCCAGGCAGCCCCGCCATGATGGTTACCGTGCAACGATACTGTTCTACTGGAGTATAGAACAAGCTCGAAAGCTGCTTCCGGAAGTAAAGAAATCTCGCGTGATCGTTGGTGAATGCGTATGGTCGATCAAGGCAATGATTCTCCTCGGCGACAAGCTTCCAGAGATGCAGGTCGTCCTCGGTGCGATTCGACGTTTTCGAAATCCTCCCGCGATAATCAGTGAGAGCGAAAAGATGCAACAGTTTCTGATTTGTGAGCCACGACAGCGAAATCAATTCATCTTCAGGCTTTTTGGAGTGTTGAAGAAAGACCGGTCGACCATGATAACGCACCAGTCCACAGATTGCTTCCCGTGTGGCGAGGTCGCATTGCAACCTTTGCAACTCACGACGGCAAATGCCCGTGCTGACCATGGAATGACGCGGGGAATGCACTTTTCCATCAGCGTCGATGACGACTGTCGCAGGTTTGCCAGTGTCATGGAAAATAGCCGTAAAAAGCAGTTGCAGTTGTTCATCACGGCTTAATTCTGGCCACTCCGTCAATTTTTCGAGTTCGGCCGCGACCATGCATGTGTGCGTCCAGACATCACCCTCGGCATGATGCTCACTATCCTGAACGCACGACCGCATGGCCTCCGCCCATGGCTGACCAGCGGCCCATTCCATGATTTCCGAGTTTTTGGCATTTCGAATTGCATTCCAGTTTTTCATGACCAAATATCCACTCCATCGGCCAGCTCATTGGGCACCATAGCCCGATGCTGCCAGTGTTCACTCTGATTAATTTTCTCGACGAATGCTGGGCGGACAAATTTCGCTCTGGAGCTGACGATTCCGTTGGCTTCAGTCCTGAGATAAATCCCTTCCATCAAGTCGTCAGTCACCCCTGTGAGTGGGTTTTGAAATTGACTTTGAAAACGGCTTGGTCCTATCAGTTTCGGAAGTTCTTCCTCACTCACCGCACCGGTGTGGAGAACTGGCACAGTTTCAATGCCATTGGGTTGTATTAACTCCATCCGCGTTTGATAATCCAGAAAAACGCGTCGCGTTTTATCGTAGATGTCAAACTCGTAGAAATAATGAGTCAGCCCAAGGTACCTTACCGTGTGGCAAGCATACAGCCATTCGCCAAAAAGGACCAGTCGATCTTCAAGTATACGTTCGAAGACAGCTCGCCTACCGGTTGTCCATTGCTTGAAAAGGTCGTACTGAGGATGCATACCGCTGGTAATTTCATGCCCTCGGCATTGCAATACCATACGCCCCGCCGAGTTGAAAAATGGATACCGACATTGGTGCCGTCGAGTTTCTCTTCAACAATCAGGGAACAATCTGCAATGAATTCAAGTGATTTCTTGCGAATCATATGCTTGTCATCACTTGTGCCGATAGAGCCGAAAAGATGCGGCGTCCTCGGAAATTTCGTAAAATCATCTCGTGAGGCGCCCATCGGTCGATTCTCCTTTATTCATCAATTCCGTATGAAATGTCAATCTCAGTCGCAAATTGCGCGCCATGTCAGGCTGATACGTGGACCAGCAGATCGATCACGGCGGATGGCATGCATCCAGTGCTGCTGAACAGCGTTGTCCATGTAGAGTAGCGAACCGGGCGGCAAATCATAATCTTGCATGATGGTTCTGTCTTCAATGCTGCGATAGGTAATCGCCCTCATACTGCCTAATGAAACGATAGCTACCCCCGTGCCGGGAATTAAGTGCGTCGTGTCATCTGAATGAAATCCCATGGTATTATTGCCCGTCTCATAGAAATTGAGCAAGCAATTATTGAATGGTATTTCAAGTCGGTCAATCAGCCTTTGGTTCAGGTCCGCTAGCAATGGGTGCATTGAAAGTGTCTCGTATTTCATTTGCGAATAGTCGTAGGGTTTGCCGAACGAAGCAGTTCGTCTGGCTGACATCGCATCGTTCCAGGTAATCCGATCGACGAGATTCCGATACAGAGTTTCGTGACTGTCCAGAAAATCACGTTCGATCAATATGTCTGGCACATTCATTAATATTCCTTTGCAATCGACGATACCGCATTTACTGATTTTGGGCTGGCGGTAGTTTTTCATGCCTGATGACCCACGTTTCATTCACTCGGGTCTCAACCAGCCCAGAGGATTGGCGGATAATCCATTCGACCGGTGCCGCTGATTTGCCGCGTGTGCATCCATCAATGACGATAAAGGCCATGAACAGATCCCAATCGCGGATTTTCACCATCAATTTGAGCAGCCTCTGAGAATCATACGTACCATCTGGTGTCACCTTGCGAAAAATCGCGTATGACTCGTCGTGATATTGCACCATATTGAGCAAGTCCGCTTCCTTGCAGAACTCTGCCAGAAATTGCGAAGCGAGCGTCGCATGATTTTTCGGATGGGTGACCGAAACACCAGGCTGAGCATCGAACTTGAACGTGTCGTGTGTGTGAATCAGAAGCCTGAGCTTTTCCGTTTCCAGTTCACTCATTTTCGGCTCCAACACAGACAAATTAGATTCAAGCTCTTGAATATGTGCTTGAATTGTTGCTTCCGGATGACCACGGCGCGGCTTACCCCATTGAACGCCACACTGGTAACGAGGGTTCCCCATGATCTCCTCGAGTATTTTCTTGTATTTTGCGGCCGTCATATTGCTCACCATAGTTCGCATTCCGCTTGTGGTTTTTGTCCACCAATCACTAACAAAACGCTAAAGTCGGTTGTGACTTGCAAAACCAATAAAAGAAATTATTTGCTGACTACTGTTTTACATGACGTCAAATTCTGGTTAATATGTTAGAGCGGTGCTTCACAGAATTGATGGCGAGTAGAATCGGACCTAGTAGAGCCTATGCATCCAATTCGTAATATCCGAATTATCAGGGACTTATGGGTGGATGGCCGAACTAATCTATCGACGGGGTAGAGAATCCGACCCGATATCTCACGATGGTCCAATTCTGAGATAGCATTGACCAGATCATGCCTGAAAAAGATTTCAAACGTGTTTTGATCCTGATCGGGGAGATCTGAACGGATCATTCTCGTAACCCAGTGGCAATCCACGTTAACTTTCTCGATTCAGATATATCATCAAGCTTGTCGGAGGATTCTATGCCGATCGAAAACAAGAAAAGACCGACTTCGTCTGAAATTTACGACTCGTCCGATTTCCCAACGGCTGAAGAACTTGAGTCAATTGGACGCGAGAATATGACAGATCCAATCGAAGTTCGAGCTGAAGCTTGTAAAGAACCTTTTCCGGACTTCCAAGTTAGCCTTAATGAATCGGAAATACGCGACGCGCCTTTCCACTTGGCTGTGGTCATGAGTGGCGATCCCATCGTCACGGTGGTTAAGCAAACTCCCGAAATTGCTGGATTCGAGTTTGACAACGTGCGACGCGAAGGTGGCCAAGGAGTTGTGTTTCGCGCCAAAGACCTTCAATTGGGGCGTTATGTCGCAATCAAGATGTTGAAGCCTGGGTTTTACGGAGATTATCAGCAAAGCTCACTCCTGAAAGAGGCGCGGGCCGTGGCCAGACTTGACCACCCGCGAATCGTGAGACTTCATTCGCTTCAATGGTCCGAAATCGGTCCGTTTCTGGTTATGGACTGGGTCGATGGCGGCACTTTGCTCGATCTGCTAGTGCATCGACTCCCGACAATTGAAGAATCTGTTTCGCTAATGATCGATCTTGCTGGTGCAACTCAACACGCCCACGAAAATCGAATTCTACATCGGGATATCAAGCCTTCCAACATCATGCTCTCCGAAGAGGGCTTCAAAAGTGCGAAATTGACGGACTTTGGTCTCGCCAAGTTGGGTCAGCAGGAAGGTTGGTCCACGGCAGACGACATGGTCGGCACACCAAGTTATATGGCACCGGAGTTATTTCTGGAGGAACCAGGCAAAGCTGGGCCCGCTGTCGATATTTACTCTCTGGGTGCTGTTCTCTACAGGATACTGACGGGCCGCGTTCCATTCGAAGGGGGCAGCCCGATCGAACTAAGTATGAAAATCAACCTTCACGATGTCACCCCACCCCGGGAAATTCTCTCGTCTATCCCAAAAGACCTAGAAACCATATGCTTGAAATGCCTGCGGAGAGAACCAAACGAGAGATATAATACCGCTCTGGCACTAAAGGAAGATTTGATCCGCTTTCAACAAGGCAAACCTATTCAAGCAAGCCGAGAAACAAATGCAGAGCGGTGGCGGCGGTGGGCACATCGAGACCCGGTAGCTGCTAGACAACTGGCTGGCTTCATTGGATTCTTGGTGGTCATTATCGTCTTATTAGGATTACTTCTAGATCGTGTTGCGCAGAACAAGCGTATTGCAGAAGAACGATTATCAAAAACCGTTGAAGCTATGCGGATTACTTCGCCAATCTTCAAGCGTTTTCTAAAAGAGTTGCCCGCGAACAAGTCAGAGATGACAAATATTATACAATACGCACGATTGCGAGAAAGCATAAGTGCAGAACCCAAGAATCTAAAGGAAAGATTACAGTTTCACTATGTAACATTGGAACTTGCCGACGCAATCAGTCACATTGATGGATACGAAAAAGAAAGTCTGGACCTAAACTTGAAAGCACGAAACAAAATCGGAGTGCTATTAGAAAAGCATCGGGACGAAGCTAAAGAAATAATCGTATTTGAATCCGTAGCAGATCATTTTCGATTTACACTGCTTGAAAAAGCCGAATTACAATATGGCCACGCATGCTCACAGCTTTACACTCTTATTACAACGCGAACTGCAGCGAAAAGCCTGGATGAGAAATCGGTCGGTTATTTAAGAGAAGCAATCAAGCACGCCAGGAATGCATTGAATCTGAACCCCGATCTTGATGAAGCGCAAATTAACATAGCAAACTATTTGGCTGCTTATTCATTGGTACAGAGAAATACCGGGGACCCAAAAGGGGCTGTGGATTCATTGCAAACAGCAGTAAACCTCAATAGGAGACTTACTGAAATCGAACCCGCCCAAAAAGATCGCTGGGAAATCATGATCGAACATGAACGACAGCTAGCAGATTGTTACATGACACTGAAAAACAAACCCGAGGAAATCCATTCTATATTTAACGCAATCGAGAAACATTTATCAGATCCACTTTTGTTAAAAGTTCCAGATCGAGGTTCCGTCGAAATGAAAGTCCTCGTATCTCTAGTACTTCATAGCAGAATTCTCTACAAAGAAGGTAATAAGAATAAAGCAATGACTGTGATGGAATCATTGCTTGAACGACTGATGAGCCTCTCGTTGAAGCCTAGAAACATCAGGGAATATCAAAGTGAGATAACTGATTTACAGCTAGAGTTATTGCAGCTTTACTATCTGTGTGGTAAAGAAAGAAACTTTCTCAAAGTAAAGCAAGAGGAAATGATTCGATCGTTTGAGTTGATCACAGATGAAAAGATCAAAAACGAAGCATTAACTAAGATTCTTCTGTTCAGTCCTTTGCTTGAGTCACGTAAATACAGTCAGGCTAGACGTATGCTTGCGAATGTCAGCTTGAATGAATCAAAGATACTTATTCTAAAAGATGTGCTTGACATTCTGGAATGCGACAGGGAGGTTGCAGTAAATCATAATGAGGCTATGAAGCTTCAAACCAGTGAGAGTCCAATCATTTTTTCAACAATATTAAGATATCTAGCTGTACTCGAATCTCTAATTCGACTTGGATGTGATGACATTGCCCGAGATTCACTAGAATCTTTGAATTCTCGTTTTGATAAAGTAGCTCTCTACCCGCTTACTATTGAGGCTTGGAAACTTCGTCTTAGTCAGAGATTAGAAATGTCATCTCAGAAAGCATCAGTCCAATAGACTCGCTTTACTTCAAATCTAAATTCCGAAGTGGATCATGCTGGAATACTAGAATTCTCATAAGTGAAAGTTATTGTCGTGTGCTATTGGAATCGGATTTGACTCGGAACTGACAGATGTATAAATCGTTCTCCTGAAAACCATGTACAGTTTAATTACATTTCTGATTAGTCAATCACTTGTATTATTTATTGTTATTCCTTAATAAAGCGTCGTTCGCTTTTGAGCAGACTGAGAAATGCCTCGAGATCTAAAGTACTCTTGGATCCTTGATCGTAGTCTTAAAAAATCGAGAAATCCTTTCGTCAAGCCATTCCTGCTTCATATACCAATTAATATTGCCTCTCAACGTTTGCTCAGAGATTGAATAAATTTTTACATGGTGCCTTTTAAGTGCCAATAATGATATGAGTGTATAAAAAAGAATGAAGATCTGAGGTGGTACGGAATGATCTTTAACATTCGCTAATTTCTTTGAACTCTCTTTAATCAGTTTCAATAGTTCGACAGCGCCAATCTTATCCAGCGCCTCTTCCTCAGATGGTGTAGGACTTATTAGTACTGCGAGTGAAAGCTGGCGAACATCTCGCTGAATCAGACCAGGCATGAATAGGCTTTTCGATGGAATTAGCTCTATCAATTTTGAACTGTCAATCCACTCGACTAATGGCATATCGACACGATAGGTCAATAAATAAGAAAGCTCGTCAGTCGTAATATCTTCAGGATTCATTGGCATTGACAATGACATACCAATAGACATAGAAAACTGTTCTGACAGCTCTTTTTCAGCACCCTTTCCAATTCTCAACGCTGCTCTTAGTGCCGTGAAGGCCGATTCGTCAAACCTTAGGATGATTTCCATCCAGTCGCTATAGATTAAATTCTTTTCTGATGGATCGTTCTTATTGTCGGCTTCCGACTCAAAAATCATATCTAGCGTAGAGATCAACATCCGCTTTACGGTTGTTTGAATATTGTAAATCTCTTGCTTTGTCATGGATCTTGGCCATTTTTTTTGTGTACATTCTGTATTGTTACTTAAAATATTTTTGACTGATTCATTTTTTTGAGATGTACTTTTTAAAATGGGTGGTTCGTCGTTTATATTAAAGTTTTTAAGGGACTTGTCAAGTACGGTTTCTTTAAAGATAAGCCAATAATACTCTTTATTTTTTTTCACATAATAATCACGAACTTTTGAAAATGCCCGATATAGTATTCCCATGGCATATTCCAGATCTTGCCTGACGTTACTGTTGGACTCACAACTAACCTCAGATTCAATATCATTCTGAATGATCTCTTTTAGTTTGCTCTTCTTACGGCAATGCTCAATACAGTGATTGGCAACTGAGCGATAGAGGTATTTTCGAAATGGCAATCGAGAATTGCCAGAATCCTCGAGCTTAGAAAACCGCAACCTGTATTTTGCGACAAGGTTCTTTTCAAGAATCTTATTTGCGATAAAATCCTGAGCTAAATCCTCTGCTTCATTTTCGTCTCTGGCGTATTGATAGCAGATCGAAAGAATTCTGTTCTGATAAGCAAGTATCAGAGCTTGGAGGTCAAACTCTTTATCAAAAATAGCCTGGGAAATCTGCGACTGATTCATATGACTCTCCATGATGCGGCATTCCTTAAGACTTGAATCGGGTTGGAAATCACATCCGACTATGATAACACAATCGGACATTTTTTATTGTGCCAAGATTCCGAAAACCAAGAATTCCAAATTATCTTCGTTTTCCGTGTGAGATTGTCTTGAACTTGGATGAATATGGCATATTTCTTCCACAAGCAGGATTTTGCAAAATCCTCTAAAGAGTATATCGGGGTAAGTTATCGCTCCAGACCTCTTTATCCTCAAGTGCCCTTTTCAACCATTCCTTGGTTTCAACATCAATCGACTGCTTTACGGACAATTCTATCAGCCATTTTCGCTGTTCACGAACGCTTAGCGAACTGATATTACAACGAAAGTTTACTCGCCCAATGGCGATGATCAGAGAGTAAATGACTTGAAACAATTGGCGTTCCACATCAGACTCTGTCTGGTTCACGATCAATTTAGCGAGGTCCTTAACCATTTTGAGGATCTGCTCAATCTTGAACCTTTCGAGTTCTTTGCGTTCCATGTACGAGGGGGCCATCAGCATTTCAAGTGTCAGAGGCCTCGTACCAAAATCTGATTGCCCTGACTGAAACACCGAAATACTTGGAATGAAACGGAGTAGATCATCTGGATTCTTCCATTCACTCCATTCCATAATCGGATGAATTTTGCGGAGGTAAATGGCGAAACAGAGATCCTTCTCGACATCTTTGGGATTTACAAATCTTTCAGACATCGAATCTATACTATCCTGTTCGGAATGCGAGTAACTTTCTGAAGGCACATGGATTGCCGCCAGTATCGCATCGTGAATAAAACTGTTTGAGCTACGCAAATCACTCAACCAACGGTCAAATATCTCCGTCTGGTCCTCTGAAAAGTCCGATTCCTTTACAAACACCGTGCGAAGGTGCGTCCCAATCATCCGTTTGACACTACTGATTGCTGTTTCGATCTCATGGCCGGTTTTTGAATCCGGGTAATACTTCTCTCGAAGTTCATCGAACGAGCGAGCTTTTCGACTCTGATCGATTTCCCCAAGCACCAACTCGTCAAAAACAATCCACTGTTTTTCAAGACCTCTGGCATGACAATATTTGCGAACAATATGTAGCGTACGATTCAGAATGGAATAAGCATATAGCGTTTCGGAATTGTTCGCCATCTCGGCTTTGTAATGTTCCGCGAGATCAATGAGATTTCCATCGAGACGATCGTTCACGAAGCTTTGATAGTCCATCGCACGGCGATGCTCAACCCATGAATCGTGAACAGCATGCATTAGGAACGCGCGGAATGACGGCCGAACTCGACCTTCTTTCATCGCCAGTGAAACGTTCTTATGAAAAGATTCTAAAAGTCCCCCATCCATGAGAACTTTATTCGTGATGAAGCCTTGAGTTAGATCGTTGATTATTTTTTCGTTGGCTTGGCTACCAGCAACGAATCGAAAATTGTTCTGAATCGTCGTGTAATACTTCAGACAGGTGGCGTAGTTGCTTTGCAGAACTACGTAGTCCGTTTTCACGAGATTGGACATATCCGATTCTCCAAAATGGGGCTTTTATTGTGCTATGACTATAGACCTGTACCCGAACCACTCAGCATCCGAATACACTGGTCCATATTAAGAACGCAAAAAACGTAACGAACTTGCTCGATTTTTCCGAAAAAAACTAGAAAACTTATACAAATACCCATAAGCCATTTTGCACAAATACTTTAGGCGATGTCGCCTCTGCTCCACTCGCACGCCAGTATCCTTTGGCACAAACAGGTTTGACCAAAGTGGTGACAGACCTATAGCCTGGCATCACAACTCTAAAAACTGATTAACCCATTCCGAATTATTGGAATGGGTCAATCAGTTCACAAGTGATTCCAAGTTACCAACTATTTCGAGGATTTTAGCTCAAAGACCACAGTCACATCGGTATGGATTAACCTTTCCCCGGGTGTGAAGTTCTCAAATGGATTCGCTGATGATGCAGCGACTGCGGCAACTGCGGCTGGAGCGACCAAGGTTGTTGGATAGCCGCCGTAGCCAAGAGCCGTTGGCCTTTCAATTCGGTCAAGAATTTCGATGGCGCTTCCAACTTTCAGATCCGTACCTTCTGCATGCGCCATCTTCTCTGCTTTTTCCCTGGCCATCTTTACGGCTTCCACTTGCAATTCGTTCTTGATCTTTGATTCAGTGCTGACATGTGTTTGGATTCGCGAAACCTGTGTCACACCAGAATTGATGGCATGGTCGAGGATCTGTCCGATGGAGTCCATCTTATCCACCGTCACTTCAAGATAATGAGATGCTTTGTATCCGGTCAGTTTCTTCTCACTCAAAAGAGTTCCGTTCGAGTAGACAGGTGATGAGCCAATCCAGACGGATTTGATGTACTTGCGCTGGATCTGGTCATTGGCGAGCGAATCCAGTACCGATTTACTCTTCAAAGCCGTTGCGTTGATGGCATCTTGTCGGTTCGGACTCTCAGTGGTGATGATTAAGTCAACAGTTGCAATATCCGGAACCACCTTTCGCTCGGTTTCAGCCGAAACCTTGATTTTTCTTAGAATTGGTTGATCGGCACGCGACCATGGACTTGAAGTTAGAAAAACAAGTATTGAGAGTACCGACGTTGTGGTCTTGATCATTAAACCGACTCCTGATGACAATTGTTTGTCTGTTTTGGACTATTCTCTAAGTGTATGTGGTGAAATGGACACGCACATCTCGTTGAATCACGAACAATAAAGATAACGATAAAAATGGGCCGAGCTCGCAAAACGATTCAATTATTTCAGGAGATCATCTTTTAATTATTCGCAGATCAGTTAATTCTTCCAGCCCAATCCCTTGATTCTGTATCAACTGTACTAATTACAATATTGGTGACAAACCATGGCTGTATTTCAAAAGAAACGACTGATGGCTTCGAAGATTAATCCTCGAAGCCATCAGTCAGCTCAATTATAGCGGATGGTCAGTTCTTTCGACCGATCTCAACATGGGCGACTGTGTACGAACTTGCTTTAAATTTGGCATTGCCTGCGAACTTCGCTGCCATTGAAACATTATCCGCATTTACATTCGACGGAATCGTGTATTTCAAGGTCGCTTTTCCGCTGGAATCCGTGACCACGGTTCCTAGTTTTCTTGTCCCGTAGAATTTGCAGTTGTCAGTGAAATCGACCTTTTCCCCGACAATAGGCTGGCCTTGCGCGTCAAGAAGTTGAATGGTGAACGTGGTTGATTTACCTCGCAATCCGCCAGGTATCCGTCCAACCAGCTTCATCGATGTATTCGACTGAACCGGGGCAGGGGCAGGCTTGGCATCGACACGAATGCTGTAATATGCCAGGTTATTCGACAGATTCGAGTCAAATTGCTGGCGACTACCTCGCTGTGCCGAAGGCGAATCTTCGTGGAATACGGTGACATAATAGTCGCCCGCCGGTGTATTTTCCGGAATCTTGACAGTAGAAGTTCGTTCAAAGGTCTGGCCGGGTTTGATTGCTCCAATTCGAGGAACTTGTGAGTCGGGGATCGCCTTGACCAACTCAATATCATCGAGGCTTGGGGTTTGGTCCTTAGACAGACGTATACCCAGCTTCGAGTTGATCAAAAAATTAGTCATCGTTGTCGTACCAACGTTTTTCACTTGCCCTGTGAGCTTGACCACATCACCGGCGATTACACTGGCGGCGCCTGAGATGAATTGAGCTGCGTCATAAGGGGAGCCAGCCAACAACTGGCGACCTTCAAGTGATTCAACAACACACGTCATTCTCTTGCGATTTGCTTTGCGATCAGCCATTTCTGAGTCTCCGTTTCTGGACCGAATTCAGGTTCTTAGTTGGCGAGATCAACTTTCCGATCCGCCTTTACAAAAGAGTGGACGAGCCCAAATACGGAAACTTGCAAATCCATTCTGGAATCCAACAAAGTTTTCACGAGATTGCTTCAGCATTTTGAATCACCCATGGTCTAATTTCTTTCAAAAACGGAAGTTGAGAAAATCTAGTATCCGTTTGATTCTTGTTTTGATTTGGCTTGATTCCGCTTGGTTCTCAAGAGTAATGAGTTCCGCTTTTGGAGTAACAGTTCTTTTGGATTTAATGAGCCGAATCGCTGCCGTTTCCGATTGGCTCGTCTGACTTCCCAAGTTCAAGCCCCGATGCTTACTCAGAGATTCCGCAGCAGTTTCTGAAATATCCGTCAAACCCGTAAGATGCAGCGATCCGCAATGACTGCCGAGACTTTTTGCAGCGGCATCCGAAAGGGTCGTCAAGCCGGAAAGATCCATGTTATCGTGAAACCTCTTGCTGAGACTTTCAGCAGCGGCATCCGAAATGGTTGTCAACCCTTGAAGAAAAAGGTCGTCTCCTCT
>Ga0208720_1000036_pt1 | contig 36371 bp, 31 predicted proteins | sample LakMenEpi20Apr10_FD_150716 | JGI IMG/M metagenome (GOLD analysis project Ga0208720, IMG submission 150716) | Freshwater microbial communities from Lake Mendota, WI - 20APR2010 deep hole epilimnion (SPAdes) | ecosystem: Environmental > Aquatic > Freshwater > Lake > Epilimnion/Euphotic zone ...
GAAGCTCTCAAAATGACTCTGGAGAATTCACTTTACCGAAAACTCATGCCAGACTGCCAGACCAATTCCCAATGGTATCCAAAGCCTAATCGCTAAAAAATGACCATCGAAATCATTCGTTCCATTCTCTCTCGGATGGTTTTTGGTCTCTGCAAAAATCGGCCAACCCAGAAGTTTCGCATCACTCTCATCAAATTTTTCGATAATCTTGTCGAACTCCGCGCCCGAGCCATATATGATGACTAATATCCTAGCCTTCCTCAGGCGAAACGCTCACCGATACCACCTCCTATCTCTCTTCAAACTCGAAAGATCAGGCTCACCAATGCTGGTGCTTACACTTTTTGCCCTGCTCACTGCTGGAAACCCTGCCCCCGAGGCTCCTGCAAGCGACTGGAAACCTTTGTTCAACGGTAAGGACCTGACCGGCTTCTACACCTTCCTCCAAAAGCACGGGAAGAACAGCGATCCAGACCACGTCATCACTATTGAAGATGGAACCATCCACCTCTATAAAGACGCCAAAGATGGCCAGAATGTCGTGATGGGCTATATCGGTACCGAACAGGAATTTGGCGATTATCACCTGAAATTCCAGTATCGCTGGGGCGTCAAGAAATTCGAGCCACGCTATAAGCTGAAGCGAGATGCCGGACTCTATTATCACATTCAAGGCAAAGATGCCGTTTGGCCCCAGGCACTCCAATATCAGGTGGAGCAGACAAATGTGGCAGACCTGATCACGCTTTACGGATTTCATGTAGACACTTGGCTTGACCCCAAAACAGCCCAGGATAAGATGCCGGCCTTTCTTTCCCAAACTCAGGGCGGCAAAGAATATGACATGGGTGGCAAGGGAATCGCTTATCAAAAGCACTTGGCGGGTGATCACGAGCTGGATGGTTGGAACACAGCCGAAATCATCGCCAAAGGCACGAGCGTAACCCATATTCTGAATGGGAAAGTCCTGAATGAAGCCAAAAATGTGCGTCTGATCGACCCTGAGAAAGGCGGAGACGCCAAGCCAGTCACGCGTGGCCGGATCGCTCTGGAAATTGAAGCCGCTGAAGTTTATTTCCGGAATGTAGAAATCCGCGATCTTTCCAAATCTTCAGCCAACCCATCTAAATAAGGGACTCGTTTCATGAATCCTCGTAAACTTCTTGGTGTAGCCTGTTTTGTGGCCGCCACTGCTGGCAATTCCATGGCTTCACCTGCCACAGCCGGTGAATTACGCGCAGGTGCCGCACACAAGGCACTTGAGAGCGACGACAAGCTGGTGATCGGAGGCAGCATCGGGCCAGGTTTTGTACACGGTCAGGAAGGCGAACTGCGAGCCTCCGCCTTGGTGATTGAAGGGCCCGACGGTGGCAAGGCTTGCCTGGTGGCCTGCGATGTGCTGATGATTGAACGCGATGTGCTGGACGCTGCCGCTCGCCAGATCTCCGAGAAAATCGGAGTTCCATTCGACTCCGTTCTGATCAATGCCACCCACACGCATCACGCTCCAACCACCGTAACGATTCATGGTTACAATCGCGAAGAAAAATTCACCCAACAAGTCGGGCAAAAGGCTGTTGAGGCGGCCATTGAGGCCAACAAACGACTCCAGCCGGTCAAGTTTCGGTTCCGTCTGGGCGAGGAGTCATCCGTGGGCCGAAACAGCCGCCTGGAGCTTGCCGATGGTACGATTTATTGGGTGGGGCCGATGGCCGACGCCCTTCGTCCATCAGGTCCATTTGACCCTCAACTGCCAGTCCTGGCATTTGACCGGAAGGACGGAAAGCCTGAAGCAGTCCTGTTCAACCACTCCACCCACACGATCGGTACGCTGACCCCAGGTGTGCGTTCGCCGAGCTTTTATGGGATGGCGGCTCAGCAGCTAGAAAAAGAACGTGGCGGAACGTTCCTGTTTTTTGAAGGCGCTTCAGGATCGACGCATAACCTCGACCTGAAGGCTTCCGAGGCGATGCTCCGGATCAAATCAGCTGTCTCAAAAACGCTCGACAAAGCGTCTGTGCGCGACGTCAAACGCGTGACTGGCCGCCGCAAAGAGATCTCTCTGCAAATCCGTCAGTTCGACGAAGCCAAGGACGACGCAGCCGTGGTCGCCTATTGCACCAAACGTCAACCTCCGCCTTATCATCAAAAAACGATCGATATTTTTCGTGACATGCGCAAGCAGCTTGCTCCGCGACAGGGACAGGAGCGAAAAACGTGGGTTCAGGCCATTGTGATCGGCGATGTCGCAATGGTGGGAGTTCCTGGCGAATTCTTCACCGTTTTGGGCGAGGAAATCAAGCTCCAATCGCCCTATCGCTACACATACGTCTTTGAACTCGCGAATGATTATGTCGGATATGTCCCTGACTCCAAGAGCTTTGACCGAGGCGGATATCAGGTCTGGACAGGCCTTCACAGCTATCTGTCAAAAGGTTCAGGCGAGAAGATTGTGGAAACGGCCGTGGAACTTCTGAACCAGATTCATGGCGAGAATTCAGGCACACGTTGAAACGGATCAAACGGGAAACAAGAGTCATCTGATGCATAAAAGCCGCTGTCTGACGTTGATTATGGTGTGGAGCTGGCTGATCATGAGTCAGACGGTTCCAGCCGACGATGCACCGACTGTAGAGGCAGAGCAATCGGCGTTCCGGTTGGCCGACCCGAATCTGAAGATCTCGATGGTGGCCTCGGAGCCGAGCGTGGCAAGCCCTGTAGCCATCGCCTGGGATGAGTTCAATCGGCTGTATGTTGTGGAGATGACAGACTATCCAGCAGATGGTTCAGGCGGTCAGATCAAGCGTCTGGAGGATCGGGACGGCGATGGAATTTATGAGAAGTTCACGCTTTTTGCCGAAAAACTCGCATATCCCAGCGGCGTTTTGCCTTGGAATGGAGGAATACTTGTCACCTCGGCACCCGACCTGATCTTCCTGAAAGATACCGACGGCGATGGTAAGGCTGATCAACGTCAAATCATTCTCACAGGCTTTGGAGAAGGCAATCAACAGTTACGCGTCAACAGCCCGACCTGGGGTCTCGACAACTGGGTCTATCTCGCCAACGGACGAAGCGGTGGAGCAATCCGCCGGCCAAACGATTCTCCAGATAAAGCGTTAAACCTTGCAAGAAATGATATTCGTATCAGGCCCGCGACAGGCGAGTTTCAGCCGATCGCTGGATTCAGCCAGTTTGGACTTCCAAGAGACGATTGGGGCAACCGATTTCCATCATGGAACACAGTCCCAATCCGTCATGTGGTCATGGAAAACAAAGGGCAATCCTCAGGCCAGGTTGCTGAAATCCTGAACATGGACGACGGCGGCAGGCTTTATTCACTGACTCCAGCCCAGCAGCGATTTAATGGAGAAACCGTTGCATTTTTTAATGCAACCTGTGGTCCCGTCATCAATCGCGATAGTCGGCTTGGAGCAAATTACCAAGGCCACGCGTTTGTCTGCGAGCCTCTGAGCAGCCTGATCCATCATCGACAACTTCAGCCTTCAGGCCCCACTTTCGTGGCCCAAAGAGTGGAGCAGGGACAGGAATTTCTGGCGTCGGCTCATCCGTGGTTCCGGCCCGTGAATTTATCGAACGGCCCTGATGGGTCCCTCTATGTCGTGGACTTTTGCCGGGCATGGGTGGAACATCCAGCGTTTGTGCCTGAAAAACAGCGAAATTCCGTCGATTTTCGCGAAGGCCATCAGCGTGGACGAATCTGGAAGATTCAATCCATAAACTCCCAGAAGCCAGAGAAAATCATTATTCCAGGAGCCTTGGAAACAAAGGCTCTGGTCGAGCTTTTAGAGCATCCCAACTCGTGGTACCGGGATACGGCCCAGCGGTTAATTGTTGAGCGTCAGGATCGTAAAGCCATCGATCCACTGCGTAAAATTTCTCAGAAATCCACTCAGGCCACAGCGGTTGTTCAGGCTCTTTGGACGTTGGAGGCTTTAAATGCAATCGACCATGTTACATTAAAGTCTGCTTTGAATTCGAACAACGAAAACGTGCGTGAACAAGCTGTCAGGCTCATAAATATCGGTCGTCCGGATTTCAATAAAGAATTGGAGACTCTAGCCAACGATTCTTCCATTCGAGTTCGATTGCAGGTGGTTGTAGCCTTGGCCAATCTGAAGGACAAATCCGAAAAGGAATTGGCAGCTTTGGCCACAATTGCATCCCGGGATGCCGATTCGCCGTGGATCCGTTCAGCGGTTCTTGAAGCGATTTATCAACAGCCATTGATCTTTTTGCAAGTCTTGATGAGGCGTAATCCTGAGTGGATTTCAAACCCATCGCAAATGCAATCGGAATTTCTCGAGCAGGTTGCTCGCAATTCTGTCGGCAAGGATCTATTAAATGAATCAACCGACTTGATAACTCTCGCTGCGAATACAAAAAACCAAAGTGTGTCGATCGCGCTGGTCAATGGGTTATTGCAATCGGAGAATTCAGGCCAAATGGCTCGAATCAAATCAAATCCTGAGAGTCACAAGCGATTGAACGACATTCTGGATCAGGCTGAATCGATGGTTAAAGACGAAAAAAGGGAAGGTTGGAGCCGTGCTTTGGCATTGAATGTTTTGGCGAATTCGCGATTGGAAGTGGCTCGCCAATTTTTTATTCAAATGATCAAAGCCAATGAGCCGATCGAACTTCAGGCGACATGTGCTCGATTATTTCTAAAAGTTGTCGACGAGAAATTATTGGAAGAAATTTTTAAGAATTGGAACGAGCTTTCATTGGCAACTCGTCGATCGGTTGTGACCACGGTTGCATCAAGCCTGAAATTTGCTCCTGGATTGGTTGAAGCCATGGCTCAGAATCAATTGTCAGCAGCCGAGATTGATCCAGCAAGCCGGAATATCCTACGGAAGCTCGGCGATGCAGTTTTTCAGACACGGGTTGCAAATACTTTGAAAGATTCTCCAACGAGTGATCGCAACGAGTTGATTCGTAAATATGAACCCGCATTATCGTTGTCAGCCAGTACATCCAACGGCAAAATGCTTTTCGAAAAGAATTGCCAGACTTGTCATTCTTATCGTGGTAAAGGGGCCAGAGTCGGGCCAGAACTGGTGAGTGTTGCTGGCAAAAACAAACTCGATCTGCTGATTTCGATACTCGATCCTGCCCGAGATGCCACCCCGGATGGTATGGGCGTGATTGTGTTGACGAAAGATGGTCGAACTCTTTCCGGTTTGCTGGTTCAGGAAAATGCCGCAATAATCCGGCTTCGGAGAGCCGAGGGGCTTGAGGATGAAGTGGGTCGTTCTGAAATTGAAGCGATTCGATCCACCGGCCGATCGCTGATGCCTGAAGGCCTGGAGCAAGTTCTAAGTCATCAGGATATAGCCGATTTGATTGGATTTTTGCGAGATTTGTCAGGCGGCCAATAATCGACAGACGGAATTTGCCTGTCGACAGAACCACCAGAAATTGCTCTTGGTAAGAAATCCGCAAGTTCCCGATTAAGGAGTGCAAGTTCCGAGATATTTTTCAGATTCGATAACAATGACTTGCGATGTCTCTGCCCAATTGTTATGACTATGGTATCGGACATGTTTCGAATCCTAATCTTGTAAGAAGGTCATCTGACTTTGATCCCTCCGCCTGAGCCATCGGAAATTCGGCCTGAGCATCTTTCGAGCTTGAAAACAAGCTGGACACAGATCCATGCAGCCCATATTCCAGGCCCCGAGGGAAAAATGGCGATGCAGGAACTGATTTCGCGATATCATGATGCTGTGGAGCGATATCTGCGGATCAAGATCAAGGATCAAAACCTTGCCGATGACGTACTTCAGGAGTTTTGGACAAAAGTCCTGAACCACAAGCTTTCAGGGGCTGACGAGACGAAAGGCCGGTTCCGCGACTACCTTCGGACGATTTTGCATCGTTTGATGGTGGATCACTTTAGGAACCGAAAGACGACAAGCCTTCCGCCTGGTGATTTGCCAGAACCAGAGCAGCCTGACAAAGATTACGACCATGTCTGGCGAGAGGTTCTGATCAAACGCGTCTGGGGCCGGTTGGAGCTTTACGAGGCTGGAACTCCGAATAACCGGTACTCGACCATTTTGAAACTTCGAGTGAGCGACCCAGAGGCTTCGATTCAGGATCTGGTGGATCGGATCAATCTACAATCGCCACAAAAGTATAATGCCGAAGCGTTTCGCAAAACGCTTCAACGTGCTCGTGTTAAGTTTTTTGACCTGCTGGTGCAAGAACTTCGTGAAACGATCGCGAATGCGACGCCGGAAGACATCGAAAATGAGATGAACGATCTCGGGCTTGGTTCGCTTTATCGACGCCACAAATGATCCCGGCATCTTCTTTTTGTAGTGGATTTCGCTTCCCTCACAAAGATTGGGGGAAGATTTATGAAGCACTTCCAGTTATAACGGTTGTTCGGGCAGCTTGTGCAACATAGGCTATTTGCCAGCTTGACCAGTGGTAGGTTTATCGGTTATGTTGATAGTGTCGGAATTATATTTGCTGAACTCTGTTTAGCGTATGAATTTCGATCAAATCAGGATGTTCGTCTTTCCGATTGGACACCGTGGGAGCCACGTTGACCCATGCTTGTGCTATCCCGTAAGAAAAATGAAACGATCATCATCGATGATCAAATCACGGTGACGATTGTCGAAATCCGTGGTGACAAAGTCAAACTTGGCATTGAAGCGCCATCGACCGTAAGTGTCGATCGTCGCGAAGTTTGGGAAGCCAAACGCCGGAATCAGTCGAATCCTGCGAACGCGATCACGCCTGACAGATCTCCGATCTGAACGGTCGAGATGGCTGAGGATTTGACTGGTCCGTGAATCTCTGATCAATATCGGCTCATTTTTTGAGCAGTTTGACAAATTCCCTCATCCAAGACGAGTTGTCTGGCCATCCCCTGACACTCACAAGATTTCCGTCAACGACGACTGGTTCGTTTTTGTACTGAGTTTTGGATTGCACTACATCTATCGCCAAGTCGGGATAGGCCGTCATGCATCGGCCTGATTCCAAACCCGCTGCGAATAATAGCAGTGGGCCGTGGCAGTTTGTGGCGATCGGTTTTTTGAGCTCGATAAAATGCTGAACAATCTTGATGGCATCAGGGTTGTTACGCAGATACTCTGGAGCACGTCCACCGGGCAAAACCAACGCATCAAACGTCGTTGGATCCACCTCGCTCAAGGCAAGATCAGCCTGCACCCGATAGCCGAGCTTTTCCGTGTAAGTGTCGAACCCTGGCTCAAAGTCGTGTACCACGGACTGGAACATTCGCTTTTCGGGCGCAGCGATCGCAACGTACCAGCCTTCTTCCTCAAGCCGAAACTTGGGATAGAAAATTTCCAGAGATTCGCCGGCGTCGCCGCTCACGATCAAGATTCGCATGGATTTGCCATCGGTTTGGGATCACGTCTTGAACCTTCATGCACTCACATTGGCAGGATAGTGGTGAATGCCATGGTTGGCAAGTCCCATTCCTGAATTTTGAGCTATGACATTGGCTTGAATATGGATGGATCTGAGAGGTCGAAAAGCGATAGGATTTGCTCATCCTGTCGAGAAAAACCTTGACTTAACCAGCCCTTTTAACATACAAGACAGTTTAACGATGCGCAAGATGCGTAAACATACGGCCTGAGTTGCCGTCGAATCATACGCCAGCATCTGTGATGGATGATCGCGGCAAAAAAGGGGTGTGTCAGGGTGCGGATTACGTTTCACGGTGCAACGCGGCAAGTCACAGGCAGTGCACATTTGCTGGAGATAGGTAAGCACCGCGTCCTGCTTGACTGTGGCCTGCACGATCATGATCGAGTGGACCCGAACAGCTTGAATCGCGAATTTCTGTTCGATCCCCGCACGCTCGATGCCGTGATCTTATCGCACGCGCACAACGATCACATAGGACGACTCCCAAGGCTTGTCCGACAAGGCTTTAAAGGCAATATTTACGCCACCCACGCCACCGGCGACATCACCGGTGTCATGCTCCGCGACAGTGCCCGAATCCAGAAAAACGAATGGGCCCATGCCCAGGCCACCCAGCATTGCCTGACTGATCCTCTGTTTGAATTGATCGACGTCGAACATGTCGTGGATCAGATTCGGCGGATTGACTACAAAGTTCCCACCGAGATCCTGCCTGGCCTGAGCATGACCTATCATGATGCTGGACACATACTTGGATCGGCCATGGTGGAGCTTAAGTTTAAAGAGGGCGATCGGGATCGAAAGTTTGTGTTCACCGGCGACCTTGGCCGTCGAAACATGGGCCTTCTGCCTGATCCGACCATTCTCACAGGCATGGATGTCCTTATCAGCGAATCCACTTACGGCGGCAAAGTGCTTGAGCCTTACGACGTGCTTCTGAAGCGCCTGCACGCCATTCTGGCCAGAGCGCATCGCAAACGCGGCCGGGTCATTATCCCTGCTTTCAGCCTGGGCCGGACTCAGCGACTGATCTATTGCCTTCAGGAATTGTTTTACAGGTTTCGGGTCAAGCCAATGCCGATTTTTGTGGATAGCCCGCTCTCCACACGCCTGACCGATATCCACCGTGATTTTCCGGACGCCTACACGCCGGAAGCTCGACGATTGATGGACCGGGATGAAGAATATTTCGGCTCGCGATATGTCGAGGTCTGCCAGACTCCAGAAGACTCGCGGCGATTGAATTACCACTCAGGCCCGATGATCGTGATTGCCAGTTCTGGCATGTGCGATGCCGGTCGGGTGCGTCATCACCTGCTACATGCGGTAAAAGAAGAAGAAAATGCCGTGGTAATCGTCAGTTATCAGGCTGAAGGTACGTTGGGCCGGAAGCTGGTGGATGGTCAGCGCGATATCAAGATTCTCGACCGCGATGTTCAGGTGCGATGTCCAGTGTATGTGTTGGACGGCTTTTCAGGCCACGCCGACGCCGAAGATCTGGCCTGGTGGTATGCACAGACCGGCGGTGGGATTGAGACGGCTTTTCTGGTTCACGGTGAGCCTGAGAGCATGGAGGCGATTGCCCCAACTCTCCAAAAATTCGTAAAAAATCCCGTGATCATGCCAGAATATGGGTCGATTCACGAGGTTTGATTTGAGCGGTTCAAGATCAGGATCGGCTCAGGGTCAAGGAACAATGGTGTCCCGAAAATCCTGAACCGGTTGATTTTTGAGCATTTCCGACGCCGAAATGGCCGACTTTGAGAATCGCCGAGTCGTCTCAGCCTCTTCCTGGGCAGCTTGTTTCAAAGCATTCAGCGAGCTTTTAGGAGCTTTTGAGCCGGTGGCTGCGCAGCCATTGATGGATAGAAGAATGGCCATGGAGATGGCGAAGTTCATGCCAGTGGTTTGCAAACAGTGTCCATGATTTTTCATCATGTGTGAGATCGTCTGGATTTTGGCAAATTGGTCAAGCCGAATCGTTTGTTTGAAATCCAAAGATGCCTCTACGTCATTTAGATTTTAAAAACGACATTCCACGCATAAAGCTTTAGGAGTGTTGGTTTTAAGGATAAGGTAAAAAACAACTTCCGGTTTTCAAGACCAAGCGAGGCTAGCGTCGAGCCGCCCTGGCGTGGGAGGGCGTCGGGTTGGAATACTGATGTCCTTCGGACATTCCTATTAGTAGATGTCTCCTCTGGAGCCCAATCACCCAAAACCGTAAGCTTTTTCTCGACTGTTCCTTAGAGAATCACGACCAAAACAAGAGAATCACCATCTCCCAACCTCCAAGCTCCTATCCACAAGAGCTTTAAGGTAGTACGCCCGAAGGGATTCGAACCCCTGACCGACGGATTAGAAATCCGTTGCTCTATCCAGCTGAGCTACGGGCGCAAACACCAGACTGCAAACACGTTACAGCCATGCGTCCAGCAGGATTCGAACCTGCGGCCTGCGGTTTAGGAAACCGCCGCTCTATCCTACTGAGCTATGAACGCCTGCTAGTTTTCTATTTGACACGCTTCTCTCCCTTTTGTCAACTTAAACACGACCACTCACCTCCAAAGTTCCTCGAAATAACGCATCCATCATCATCATGAATCCAATCCATCCAGAAAAAACCGCTGTCGTCACAGGCGGCTCACGTGGTATCGGTCGAGGAATCGTCCTCCAACTTGCAAAACTTGGTTACAAAATAGTCATTCACTCCCGAACCGGTGGCGAACCTGCCCAACAAATGAAACGGGACGCCCTTCAAGCAGGCGCCGCTGAAGCCATCTGCATGGAAGCTGACCTCGCCGATCCCATTCAGTACAACCCCTTTGCTCAAAGGGCATTCGATCATCTCGGGAGTTGTCATATCTGGGTCAATAATGCGGGAATCGCACCTCAAGTTCGGGCCGATCTGCTCGAAACCACTCCCGAAAGCTGGGATCATCTCCTCAACACCAATCTCAAAGGACCATTCTTCCTGACCCAGACCGTTGCAAAACTCATGCTTAAACATAGATCAATGAACCACTTAAACAACCCTGACCATATCATTTTCGTCACCTCCATCTCCAGCACCGTGGCCAGCATTCAGCGTGGCGAATACTGCGTCTCAAAAGCCGGCTTAAGCATGACCGCCCAACTTTTTGCGGCCCGATTAGCCAGCCAGGGTGTGATTGTGACAGAAATCAGACCAGGGATTATTGCTACCGATATGACCGCCTCTGTCAAAGATAAATACGACTCTCTGATTGCTCAAGGTCTTGTCCCTCAAACACGTTGGGGCACGCCTGAAGATGTTGGAAAGGTCGTGGCAGCGATCGCCCGTGGCGACCTGAACTTCAGTACAGGTGCCGTTATTGCTGTCGACGGCGGACTCACAATCGCACGATTGTAAAGTTAACTCTAGCCACCAGAACTTTTTTCCATTAGGATCGTTGTCATCGTGAAGTCGGTCACTGCAGTTTGCATCAAGAATGAGCACTCGCCATGTCCTCAAGATGGTCTATCCGTACGCTCAACATCGTCATACCTTGTATATTGGTCCTCCTCAACGGTTGCTCAAACAGTGCTCCAACACTCTCAAAACCTCCGGAACTGGTCGTCACAGTCGCTCATCCTGTGCAGAAATCTGTACTGAGTTATGACGAATTCACAGGCCGGACAGAAGCGGTCGGACTGGTTGAAGTTCGAGCGAGAGTCAGTGGTTACCTCAATAAAGTTGCTTTTGATGAAGGCAGTGAGGTGAAAAAAGGCGACCTGTTGTTCGAGATCGACCCCCGTCCATTCCAAGCCGATCTGGATCGAATCCAAGCTCGCTTGACCAGCGATGAAGCCAAACTGCGTGAACTGACAGCCGAATACACACGAAATAAAGTTCTGCACGACCGCCGTGCCCTGAGCCTCGAAGAACTCCAGCAAAGCGAGGCGGCCCGCGATGTGGCTGCCGCCAATATCAATGCCACCAAGGCCGAGATTTCCAAGGCAAAACTCGACCTCGAATTCAGCCGTGTAACCGCGCCGATTGCAGGCCGCGTGAGTCGTGCAGAGATCAAGGAAGGCAATCTGATCTCGCCACAGTCCGGCAATTCGCCGATCCTGACAACCATTGTTCCACAATCACCAATTTATGTTTATTTCGACGTCGATGAACGCCGCCTGATCCGTCACCTGAAAATGATCAGCGACAAGAATCTGACCCCTGAGCGGATCAAAGAAGCCAAAATGACGGTGGATCTGGGCCTTTCGGACACCACCGACTACCCGTTCCACGGTTCCATTGACTTTGCCGACAATCAGGTCGATGCCAGCACAGGCACGATGAAAGTCAGAGGCGTTTTTGAGAACCCCAAACGGCTCCTCACACCTGGCCTTTTTGCACGTGTTCGGATTCCTGAAACCGCTCCTCACCAAGCAGTTCTGATTCCCGATATGGCAATCCTGACAGACCAGAATCTGAAATATGTCTGGACAGTCAACGCCGGCAAAGTCGCTCGCCGCAACATCAAGCTGGGTAACGTGATTCAAGGTGTTCGCGAAGTCGCGGAAGGCCTGAAGCCCGAAGAGCAGGTGATCGTGATCGGCATCCAGAAGGTCCGCGAAGCCTCCACAGTCACTCCTAAACTAATGACATTTGACGACTTCGGGCAAATCAAGCCCGATGCTCAGCCTGCGAAACCTGCGATAACCGCTCCTGAAACGAACCCCACCAAACCGGCCGTCGCCAAGTAACGAAAAGGAGGTCGAATTACCATGCTTTCCAAATTCTTCATCGACCGCCCAATCGGCGCCTGGGTCGTTTTCTTCGTCGTGATCATCCTTGGTGTTGTCTCCTTGCTCAGGCTCCCAGTGGCTCAGTATCCGGAAGTGGCTCCACCCACAATTTCGGTTGTCGCCGTTTATCCTGGTGCGGATGCCCGCACGGTGGCTGCCACCGTGGCCACACCGATTGAGCAGGAGATCAACGGCGTCGAGAACATGCTCTATATCTCGTCGCAGTGCACGAACGACGGTCAAATGAGCCTGACAGTCACATTCGCACTCGGTACCGACTTGGATATGGCACAAGTGCTTGTTCAAAATCGAGTTTCGATCGCTCTTCCCAAACTGCCGGAAGAGGTCAGGCGTCAGGGTGTGATCACCAAGAAAAAGTCGCCTTCGATACTTCTCTGCGTCAATCTGATCTCGCCTGATAATCGCTACGACCAGCTCTATCTCAGCAACTTCGCAACCATTCAAATCAAGGATGCTCTGGCCCGTGTCCAAGGCGTGGGCGATGTGACCATGCTCGGAGCTCGCGACTACAGCATGCGGGTCTGGCTCGATCCTGACAAACTCGCCTCTCGCGATTTATCTGCCACAGACGCACTTAAAGCCCTCCAGGAACAGAACGTACAAGTCGCAGCCGGCCGACTTGGCCAGCCCCCTGCACCTCCGGGAGAAGCCTTTCAGCTGACCTTGAATGCTCAGGGCCGATTGATCGACGAAGATCAGTTCGCAGAAATCATCCTCAAAACTGACCCGAAAACAGGCGGACTGACTCGCCTCAAAGACGTGGCCAGAGTTGAGCTGGGCGCCAAAAATTATGAGATGGGCAGCTATCTTGACGGCAAGCCTTGCGTCACACTGGCTTTATTCCAGCTTCCCGGCTCGAATGCCGTGGCCACAGCCGCCCAAATTCGCGAGCGGATGGAAGAGCTGAAGGCTCAGTTCCCGACCGGTGTTGATTACCGAATCGTTTACGACACAACGATTTTCGTCGAGGAGTCGATCCGCGATGTCATCAAAACCCTGCTCGAAGCCTTCGTCCTGGTCATTATCGTCGTCCTGATCTTTCTCCAGGACTGGAAAGCCACCATCCTGCCCATGCTGGAAGTGCCGGTTTCCTTGATTGGGACATTCTTTGTGATGTCACTGATGGGCTTCTCTCTGAACAATCTTTCACTATTTGGACTCGTCCTTGCGATCGGAATTGTGGTGGACGATGCCATCGTGGTCATCGAAAATGTCGAGCGATGGATGGCCACTGGCCTCGACAGTCGTTCCGCCACCTTAAAAGCGATGGAAGAAGTCACAGCCCCCGTTCTGGCGATTGCATTCGTACTAGCCGCCGTCTTTATTCCTGTCGCTTTCATGGCCGGTATCAGTGGTCAGTTTTATAAGCAATTCGCGCTGACAATCGCTGTCTCCACTCTGATTTCAGCCGTCAATGCACTCACCATGACACCCGCCAGGTGTGTTCTGGTCTTCAAAAATCACCATAGTGCTGATTCCCATGGGCAAGCCAAAGAAGCCCTTCCACGATCAGGCATTGCGATGATTCTTGGTGTCATCGGAGCCAAGTTCCTACTCCCATTTGTGGAAAAGCCTCTAAACGGAGTTTTCGGAAGTCTTGGGATTCCTGAATCCGTCGCCTCCTGGATTTCATGGCTCTCCACAGTGATTGGAGTCAGTCTGTTTGGCTGGTTTGTTTCGCCTGTGGTCAGCAAAGGACTGAACGCTTTTTTAAGCGGATTTAACCTCGTCTTTGACAAGCTCACAAACTTCTATGGCAAGCTCATCACACGTGCCATAAGGCTTGCTGCCATTGTGGTTGTGATTTATGCAGGCTTGATCGGAGCCACCTGGTATGGCTTCAAAACCGTGCCTGTCGGGTTCATCCCCCAGCAGGACAAAGGCTACCTCGTCGTCAATGCCCAACTCCCCGACGGCGCCAGTCTGGAACGGACCGAAGCGGTCATGACCCGCCTGACTTCCTCCATCAGCAAGATCCCCGGAGTAGCCCACACCATCAGCCTGCCCGGCTATTCGGTTCTGAGCAGCACAAATCTCTCAAACGCAGGCGGAATGTTCGTTATTCTGGAGCCGTTTGAAGAACGTATCCTCGACCCTTCCAAACAAGCTCCATCCATCCTTGCCAAAATTCAGGGCATAGGTTTCGGGATTCAGGAAGCCATCGTATTCGGTTTCGGGGCACCTCCCGTAGACGGATTGGGTAACACCGGCGGCTTCAAACTTCAGGTGGAAGATCGTGGAGACCAAGGCCTGGCCATGCTTCAGGGTTCGGTCGAAAACGTGATCCGAACCGCCTCGGCCCAGCCCGGCCTGACCGGCTTATTCTCTGGCTTCCGAGCCAATCAGCCGCAAATTTATCTCGACATAAATCGAACGCAGGCCAAGACTTCAGGTGTGGCCCTGAACGATCTGTTCGTCACCCTTCAAACATATCTGGGGTCGAGTTATGTCAACGACTTCACCCGGTTTGGACGCAACTGGCAAGTGATCGCTCAGGCCGATGCAGGGTTCCGCCAGAAAGTCTCGGATATTGGCCGGCTCAAGGTGCGTAATGCGTCGGGCGGAATGGTGCCCGTATCGAGCTTGGTCAGGGTGGTGGACACTGCCGGCCCTTCCATCGTAAACCATTACAATCTCTATCCTTCTGCCGAGATCAATGGCAACACGAGCCCCGGCACCAGTTCCGGTCAGGCGATTGCCCTGATGGAAAAAATCGCGGCCGATGAACTCCCCAGAACCACAGTGATTGAATGGACCGATCTGACGTATCAGCAACTACTTGCAGATAAAGATCTGTTCACAAAATTAGCCCTGCCTTTGAGCGTGGTCATGGTCTTTCTGGTACTGGCGTTTCAATACGAAAGCTGGTCACTGCCCATGGCCGTGATTCTCATCGTTCCTCTCTGCCTGCTTTCGGCTGTGGCTGGAATCGCTCTGCGTGGCATGGAAAATAATATTTTCACCCAAATTGGGTTGGTTGTTCTGATCGCCCTGGCCTGTAAGAATGCGATTCTGATCGTCGAATTCGCTCGCGAAATTCAGGCCAAACAAGGCAAATCGGCACGTGATGCCGCTGTGGAAGCCTGCCAGCTCAGACTCAGGCCGATTCTGATGACATCATTTGCGTTCATCCTTGGGGTCTTCCCGCTCGTCATTGCCAAAGGTGCCGGCTTTGAAATGCGTCAGGCCCTTGGCACAGCCGTCTTCTGGGGGATGCTCGGCGTCACCTGCTTTGGGCTCCTCTTCACACCCGTTTTCTATACCTTGATCCAGCGACTGACTGGACAAGCCGATGCCAAACCAAAAGCATAAAGTCAATTGGTGGAGGCCGTTTCAATGTCTGCCTGTTGCTGACTGACGACGACACAGGAACTAGTAAAAGAGCACGCTTTGTCCAGATTCTTCAAATACAAGACCACGGATGATCTCGTTCAGGAAGTGCGTCAGCGCGGACTTGATATTCGTCTGTCTGAAGACTGGAAAGTCCTCAGCCAGCCTCTCTCCATAGGCATGAAACGTGTTGGAAACCGTCTCGCCATTCATCCCATGGAAGGCTGCGACAGCACGGCCGGTGGTGCGCCTGACATCCTGACCATTCGCCGATATGAACGATTTGGAGCTGGCGGAGCCAAACTGATCTGGGCTGAAGCCGCTGCCATCACACCCGATGGACGTGCCAACACCCGTCAATTGGTGATTGACGAACCCCATGCCCGTGGGCTCGAACAGCTTCTTGATGTCTGCCGATCTGCCCACCGCCGCGAATGGGGTAACGATTCCGACCTGCTCATCGGGCTTCAGCTCACCCATTCAGGCCGATACAGCGTACCTCGTCCTGCCATTGTACAGCACGATCCACTGCTGGACCCGATCACTTTCTGGGATCGCAAAGCAGGCATAAAGGTTGGCCCTGACACGCCTTTAATCACCGACACAGAACTTCGAAGGTTGATGGATCGATACGTGGCGGCCACAGATCTTGCTTACCGCATCGGCTTCGACTTCGTGGATCTAAAGCAATGCCACAGATACCTTTTGAACGAACTTCTGGCCGCACGGAATCGAGCTGGTGAATTCGGCGGATCGTTCGAAAATCGGACCCGATTCATTCGTGAAGTTGTGGCACGAATCAAAGCTGATCATCCGGAGAGATTACTCGCCACACGGCTGAACGTTTTTGACGGAGTCCCGTTCATCAAAGGTCATGATGGTGACGGCCAGCCAGCCCCCTTCACCACTCCGGTTTCCACCACTTGGGGAACTCGTCTGGAGGCTCCCTCTCAGCCAGACCTTGAAGAACCGCTTCGGCTCGTGGCGGAACTCGAACATCTGGGCATGAACATCGTCAGCGTTTCAGCTGGAAACCCTTACGCCAGCCCTCATTATCTCAGGCCATTTGAATACGCCCCTGTGGACGGCTATCAATCGCCCGAGCATCCGCTTGAAGGTGTGGCCCGCCATTTCAAATTAACCTCGACCATCCAAAAAGCGTTCCCACACCTCTGCGTTATGGGATCGGGCTACAGCTGGCTCCAGGCGTTCATACCTCATGCCGGAGCCGCGAATGTGGCCGATGGGAAAGCCTCGATGCTCGGAGTTGGCCGAGCCAGCCTTTCACACCCTGACTTTGCTGCAAACATATTATCAACAAAGCCTTTAGACCCTAAACGCACCTGCCGCACATTCAGTTATTGTACCGCCCTGATGCGTTCAAAACATAATCTTCAGGGCCAGTTTGCATCAGGCTGTCCACCATTCGACAAAGGTGTTTACGGGCCGATCTGGGAAGAGGCCAAATCCACCAGCCCCACGCCCTTGATGTGATCGAACTGCCCCATTCTGCCCATGAAATTATCTGGCCTTGGTCGAATCTTCGCCTTTATCCACTTTGGCTTGCTGCACTTGTGAAGGTGTGGCGAGATAACAGGTGATCTTTGATTCCGGCTTGGGGGATCCCGATTCAGGCCTAATCAATCGCATCCCGCGTTTGATGGTCTTTTCAGGCATGCCTGACTCTTTAATCGTAATTGCAAACGAACAGTCCCGATCTGCTGACAGGCTAGTCACTTCGATCGGTTGCAGCAAAACCCGTGCACTGTCCACTTTATACCGCACTTTTTTGAACTTGCAACCCGGGTGCCCAGGTGCGATCTCTACCACACAGCCTTCTTTCGAAAGGCCCTGCACCTGAAGTTCAATCACAACGTCATTCACAATGCCCGGCTCATCACCTGCCGCTGTCGCTGCTGCAAAGCCAACAAATGGCATTAACGAAATTTGTGCAGCAAACATGCGCCGTGTGACGGGCTTCGAGGCCATCCCTAGCCATCGTGCCATGGTCCGAGCTCCTGCTCAAAGGCCATCCAGTCGTCCACTCATCACATGCTTTCGGGGCTTCGAATCATCCGGATCGAAGATCCCGTGACCATCCTTGGTCGTGATTGCAAGCGAAGAGGAAATTTGCCCCATCATGGGGACGTACTCATGGAAGAATACGGATCGTCAGGAATTCGACAAGCCCATTCCTTGAAAAAAACGTAAAAACATCTCCATCAACGCCTGCCCAGAAAGTGCATCAGCAAGCCGACAGCGACCAGCATAAACCCGCCCACAAATCCACCATAAATCCATGCCATGTGATGAGATGCCCACTCTGGCCTTTGCGTCAGAGCCCATAGTGATGGAATTTGTAGCAACGGGCCGACAAGTCTGAGCAATCGCCCCAACTCTTGAATATCACGTTTTTTAGACTCGTCCTTCTGTTCCATCTCAGCCTCAGCGATCATTGGGGGAATCTGATTTTTCCGAGGCATCCTGAGCCGCTTCAGCCTTAGGAGCCGATCCACGCGTGAACCAGCCTCTGACCATCTCAAGCCCTGCCCTCCCGGCAGCATCCGCCACCTGACTGGCTGCTCGACGAAATCCAGAATGCCGGGCCTCTTCTGCCATCCCTCGCGCTAAAGACCTCTGACGTGCCAATGGCAACACATGAACCAGGTCGGCCAGTGTCTCCACCTCCGGATCAAACCCGTTCAAATCGCTGTAGGGAACGTCTTTCAGATTCTCTAAAACGACCTTATGATGAAATCTGACTTCCCGCGTAAGATGTTCACTAATCTGAAGTTCTGATGGATCAATCGAATCCGTGAGGATCAAAATCGGCGCCACCGGCCAATCCATCTGATGTTCATAACCTCGCCCCATTCGGTCCAGAATTTCCTGAGCATGGCCCATCTGATGCATTGCCGGAATGTCTCTCAGATCCACCAATAAGCAGTCCGTCTTCATGAACATGGCAATCGACTGTGCCCATCTTTCGTCAGATTCAGTACTTAAAAAATCATTCGCCTGATCCGGCCAATCGGCCAATGTCCATTTCAAATCTTCCACATAAGCCAGTCCTTCAAGCCCCCGATGGGTCTGATTCAAGGCCTCAGCCAATTGCTCGTGACCAGATTCTGATAGATGCTGCCAAAGCCCGAATCGCTCCCTGCGTGCCTTTGAATCGAGGCCGGGAATCAAGGCTGTCACGGTCAACTCTGGTCGTGACTTAGCTTCGGAATTCGAACGATTAGCACCGGAGACATTGTCTTGAGAAGGATTTAGGTCATCTGAATGAACTATTTTTGATCGCCGGTATGCCGCTGAACCGCCCCGAAGTCGGCCACTGCTCAGCTCAACGAGATGCACTCCAAGGCGATTGACATACGCCCGAAAAAGCCATCTCTGAAGCCCTTCCTTGGTCTGCTTCCAAGCCGGTTCCGCGACCAGTTTTTGCACGATCAGTCGAGGCAAACCCGTCACAGGCCGAAATACCGGAAGTGCGAAACTATAAAGTTCGTTCGCAGAATGGGCGAACCCCATCGCCTTCGAAAGGCCTTTCAAATGGCCGGGCGTGAGTTGGTCCATGGCGGGCACCTGACGGCACAACCCTTCCAGATCTTCCGCTGCAAGTTCAATCGCAACAATCAGATCCACAATCGGCAGCTTATCCAGCGGATTCTCTACGTTCGGGAAATAACATGCTGAAACGCGTCTGGCCAGTTCCTCTGTCGTCTCCTGATAAATCTCCATTCGGGTCAACTGATCCAGCGTCAGATCACTTGCACGCTCAGATGTTTCTTGAATAATCTTCCACGCCTCAGCATCGCGAGGCGCAAAGGTCCAGGGCTTCTCCCAATCCAAGGGAGGCAAAATATTTACCCCCTCCTTGAGCCAGCGTCTGGAAAGCCACGAGAAAAGGACGGTAGAAATGATCCATCCCATGACTCCATAAATAATTAGACCATTTTCAAATAGCCACCATGCACCCAGGCAGAAGTAGACCACCGGGGGTAGCAAATAAAGCAGAGCGAGCACCAGGCCTCTCCATGTAGTCTTTGACGACATGGCTGAGATGGTTCTGAGAGCGATTTTCGGTGGTTTCATGACAGGCTGGCACCGATCTCGCAATAAAGGCTTACATTCAAGTAGGTTAGGACCGTAAGGTGGCCCCAAACGATTCCGAGCAGGATCGAATGATCTCGCCCACTGCCTGGTCAGCTTCCTCACCTGAGAGCGTTCTTTCGGCGTTCCGGAAAGTCATCCCAAAGTGCAACGATTGAGTTCCGGCGGCCAGATTTCCGCCCCTGAAGGTGTCGAGGAATTCGACATTTTCAAGTAGTGGTCCACCCGACTGACGCGCCACCTGAGCGATGTCCGCCCATCGGACTGAGTCAGGGACCACCAGCGAAAGATCTCGCGTCACTCCAGGCTGATCAGGTAATTTGCGATACTGAGGCTGCAATTGGGCCTGATCAATCAGTGGTGCCAAATCGAGTTCCAATACCGCGCACGAAAGACGTAACCCCTTGGCCTGCTGGGCTTCCTTCGTCATGTTCCCAAAGACGCCCCAGCGCCGTCCACCAAGATAAAGCTCGGCAGATGTCAAAGGATCAAGAATCGACCAGACCGGCGAATCGCTTAACCTGGTCTCTAAAAGACCTTGTACCTGAAATCGACTTGCAACGGCTTCAGCCAGACCTTTGGCAATACGCCAGTCACCACCACAAACAGCGGAAACTCGGACAGGCTCGTGTGGCAAGTCCTGATCCGTTCGTGGCAGATATACGTGCGCGATTTCAAAAACCGAGACGTTATCAGAACCATGAGACTGATTATAAGCCCTGACCTCAATGAGACTTGGAGCCAAGCTTGGGCGAAGCGTCGTTTCCTTCTTCCGGCTCGAATGTTCAAGACGGATTGGTACGGCACCTTCCATCAGATCGCCGTGGATCGGCTTGGAAAGCTCTTCGGAAATCAGGCTGTAGGTGACGGCCTCGTAAAGACCTTGGCCGGTGAGAGTTTCGCGAATTCCGGTCTCGACTCGTTCCCGGCGTGATCGAGAGGCGATGGCCAGTGGAACTGGCTTGTCCTCGGGGATGTGTTCGTAGCCATAAACTCTGGCCACTTCTTCGATAAGGTCAATTTCCCGGTCGAGATCCGATCGCCACGACGGAGCCGCCCAAGTGCTTACGCCTGAATCGTTTGTATCGCCACCCTGGAGCCCCAGCCGATTCATGATTTCGGTCACGGTGGATTGAGGCACGGAAATTCCCAGAACCCGCTCGATCTGCGAAAGTCGCAGGGCGATCGGCTGTCGCTGGCGTTTCCCGCCACCCAGTTCAATCACGCCTTCAGCCAGTTCTCCACCGGCCAGATCAAGGATCAGTTCCACACATCGACGACTGGCCCAGTCGGTTTTTTCAGGATCCATCGGTCGTTCAAACCGGTGACTGGATGGGCTGAAAAGACCAAGCTCGCGTGACGTATTTCGAACTGAAATCGAGTCGAACCGAGCTGACTCAATCAATATATCTTTTGACGATGACGAGATTTCCGTCTCCAGGCCCCCCATCACTCCAGCCAGGCCGACAGGCCCTTTGGCATCGGCAATAACCAGCATATTGGGCTGAAGTTTATAGGTCTTGCCGTTGATGGCGACCAACTCTTCTCCCGCCTTTGCCTTGCGGACGACCAAGCGGTGTTCCGCCAGTTTCGACAAGTCATAAGCGTGCAGCGGCTGACCTGATTCAAAGAGAACGTAATTCGTGATGTCCACAATATTTGAGATCGGCCTGACGCCCAACGTTTCAAGCCGCTTGCGAAGCCACCAAGGGCTCTCCTTGACTGAGGCACCTGTCACAACTCTTGCTGTAAAGTGTGAGCAGAGTGATGGTTCGAGATTTTCCACCTGAGTCAGGCTGGTGACCAGTTTGGCAGGTTTAGTTGGATTCGGTTGCGGGTCGTGCCACTTGACTGGGAGGTCGAACAGAACCCCAATTTCGCGAGCAATTCCCAGATGGTTCAGGCAGTCGGGACGGTTGCTTGTCACTTCGAGGTCGATCGCCAGATCTCCACCGACGTCATCGGTGGATTCATGATTCAGGCCTGACAGAGCGAGTTTCTCTGTAAGCTGATCGACCGGCATTTCCAGACGCAGATATTCTGACAACCAGTTCCAACTGACAATCATGGTGAATCGTGATCTTAAAAGAGCATGGTTTAACCTGTGGAGAGCAAGTCAGCGTCACCACAGGCAAAGGAAACAGGAGAGGAGAGAATCTCTGGCAACGCTTATGCTTGAGCAGCAACCGACTTGGTATATGCCTGAACATCGGCAATTGCCGCTTCCATCGAGTTGCGGCGCCATTCTGTCAAAGCTGAATCGAGTGCCCGGGTCAACTGATGGCCAAGCAGTGTGGCGGCTTCCAGATTCGATGATCCGTGTGCCCGAATCTCTGGAAAGTCGCGGTGGTAAGCTCTTATGGAGCCACTCTCAGGAGTGGTCTCGATATGTATCATCGTGATTTCAACGCTCATGACGCCCTCTCGCTTTCTGGAACAGAATTTTCGAAGCTATTCGAGGATGAGGTCTGTAAAGCTCGGCGTCGATCCTGTGGGATCACACAATTGGAGTCGACGAATCTGGTCAGAACTGACTCAGAAATCTAACATCATTTTGATAGAAAGGACGGATGTCGTCAATCCCGTGGCGTCTCATACAGAGCCGTTCAATGCCCAGTCCGAAGGCAAATCCGCTCACTTCATCAGGATCGTAACCCACTGCCCTTAATACATTTGGATCGACCATACCGGCCCCGCCCATTTCCACCCAGCGGCCGGAACTATCCCACATCATATCCACTTCAACAGACGGTTCTGTGAACGGGAAGAACGAGGGACGAAACCGCACCGTCACATCCTGACCCAGATAGGATTTGGCGAACTGGCGGAGCGTGCTTTTCAGGTTGGCCATGGTCACTCCACGATCGACATAAAGCCCTTCGATCTGGTGGAACATGAACGAGTGAGTCGCATCCACAGCGTCAGGCCTGTAGACCCGACCAAGTGCGACCACGCGAATCGGCGGCTTGGTGGCCTCCATTACGCGAATCTGAACAGTGCTCGTTTGACTTCTAAGTAGTGTCTTAGGTGTGAGATAGAAATTATCGAGCGGTTCCCGTGCCGGATGATCGGCAGGAATGTTCAGGGCTTCAAAGTTGTGAAATGTGTCTTCAATCTCAGGCCCGCGAGCCAACTCAAAACCCATCCTGCCAAAAATATCAATCAGCTCTTCAGAGGTCTGAGTCAGCGGATGCCTTCGACCAAAACCGCGAGCGGTTCCAGGAACGGTCAGGTCTTCACCAATCACAGCCGTTTTTACAACCGATTGATCGAGCTTCGTTTTGGCTGTCTCACAAGCCACTTCCAAGGCAGTCTTTACAGCATTAAATCGCTGACCGTAAGTCTTCCTGTCAGGCCCTGGCAAAGTCTTGAGAGCTTCCTGAGCCACTTTCAGGCGACCTTGCTTAAGCCCTAAAAAGACGACACGGGCTGCTTCCCAGTCAGGGATTGTGGCAAGAGTCTCAAAGGCTGTGAGGCCCTCGGATTCCAGACGATCCAATTCCGCCAGGGCAGCCGTGGTTTCGTTGCTTGTGGAGCTCATCGATGTTTGCCGTGGAAGTCGAGTCAGAGAGGTTTGAAAAAAAACGACCGGTGAACCAATCCCACTGGATCAGCCAACCGGTCGTGATTCACATAAATCGTTGAAAATGGAATCAGGCGGCGCCGAGGGCAGCCTTGGCTTGACCAAAGATTTGGTCAAAAACGGCTGTATCATGAATCGCCAGCTCAGAAAGGCTCTTGCGGTCCAGACAGATCCCAGCCTTTTTGAGGCCGTTGATCAGCTGGCTGTAACGCATTCCACGCATTTCGGCGGCGGCAGAGATCCGGATGATCCACATTCGGCGGAACAATCGCTTCTTCACCTTACGGTCACGGAAGGCGAATACACCTGCACGAAGCAGGGTTTCCTTGGCAGATTTCAGAAGGCGACGGCGACCGCCAACATAACCTTTGGTTGCTTTGAACAGACGGTTCCGGGCCCTGCGTCGGGGCACACCACTCTTGGCTCTCATGTTCTAACCATCACCTTGTATAGACTTACGTGAAGATTGTATTGATGCAAGTTGTCGAGACTTAGACTTCCGTGGCCTGCTCTTCGACAACCACTTCCACCAGAATGCCTTCAGCTCGCTTGCGAGCCATCGTGGCACTTCGTTCTTTGAGTAGACCAAACCGCATCCGACGTGCCTCAGCAGTCATCTTCAGCGTTGGTTTCTTACGCAGACGGCGAATCTGTTTGCCGCTCTTGTGGCTGTTCAGGTGCGAAGATCCTGCACGTTTGTGCTTGATCTTGCCTGTAGCGGTTACTTTGAACCGCTTCTTGATGCCCTTGTGCGTTTTAGCTTTGATCTTTGACATCGTTTTATCGACCAGTCCGTTACAACTGACCCAGGGGCCCACCGCCAGCGTGATCACACGCCAGATCTATATCGGATCATACCAGCATGAAAATCCGCTGTTTCCGGGCAACCTTTGAAGTGTAAGACAATACCACACTCAATTTCCTAACGCAAGTGAGTTCCCCTGAGATTCCACCTGATTATTCCAAACACACCACTCTGCAACACCTTGAATAGTTCGCCTTTCCAACGATATGCTAACTCCATGGATCTCGCATCTCTCCAGAATCTTTTTTTCTGAGGCTCCCAAAAAACCATCATGGTCATTCCCATCGGTGACTATCACCCTACCAAAAATACTCCCTGGGTGACCTATGCCCTAATCCTCGCCAATGTCCTCTTCTACCTCATTCAGATCAGCCAGGGTCAATCGTTCACAAACTCACACTCAGTCACTCCTTATGAACTTACAAATGGTCGTGACCTGAGCGGCCCGCCACACCTGTTGAAGGCCCTTCTGCCTGACGGAAACACCTTGGCAATTCCGATGGAGAAGGCACCTGAAGAGGTCTATTTCGACCCAGCTTTTGAACATCACCCCACAGAACTGCCCGTCTGGTCCACTCTCCTCACCGCCATGTTCATGCACGGAAGCCCTCTACACCTGCTTGGGAACATGCTCTTCCTCTGGATTTTCGGCGACAACGTCGAAGAAACGTTCGGCTGGTTCGGATACCTGTTGCTCTACCTTACCGCCGGTGTCGTCGGGTTCCTGATCCAGGCCATGGCCTCTCCCGACTCCATGATCCCGATTCTCGGAGCCTCAGGCGCTGTCGCAGGTATCATGGGAGCCTATCTGATCCTCTACCCCATGAATCCAATCCGAGTGATCATTTTCTATTTTCCAACCGATCTACCTGCCTTTCTCGTCATCGGATTTTGGATCGCAAGCCAATTCACATTAGGACTTTACGAGCTTGACAGGCTTGGCAAGACCGGTGGTGTCGCATATCTGGCACACATCGGCGGGGTCTCTGCCGGGATTGCAGCCACCTACCTCGTCATCCCTATCGGTGCCAGACGGCTTCAGCCCAGCCCTCAGCGAACTCCTCCTGAGTTTTAAAAATCGCTTCCAACAAAGCCCTGCTCCTTCTGGAATCGCTAAGCTCCATACAATCCACACGACCAACGCGTCCCTAAACTTCGACTTTTCATCCGCGTCAAAATGTATGGGTTAGATTGGTAGAGGAATATTCGGGACGTGGGTGGGTGATGGCGAGTGATCGCCTCGTTCTGATCAAATGTTCCATCACTGCTTCAGCCAGAATGGGCAACATAACGATGTGTGGAATTGCAGGCGCGTTCGACCTGACCGGACAACGAGTGTTTGATACAACTCGACTGCTGGCCATGACCGGCGCAATCACGCACCGTGGCCCAGATGACGAAGGCATTCATATCGAGCCAGGGGTCGCGCTTGGCGCCCGACGGCTCTCGATCGTCGACCTCGCAGGTGGTCACCAACCGATCTCGAACGAAAACGGACGCATCTGGGTCGCCTTTAACGGCGAAATTTTTGAGTACCCCGAGATTCGCCAAACCCTGCTCTCCAAAGGCCACCACCTCGCCACACGCTGCGACACCGAAGCCTGGGTCCACCTTTATGAAGACCACGGCCCCGGCATGTTCGACCATGCCCGAGGCCAGTTCGGTGTCAGCCTTTACGACCGCGATAACCGCACCTTAATCCTTGGCCGGGATAGGGTTGGAATCTGCCCACTGTTTTATGCAGTGGCCGATGGATGGCTGATCTGGGGCTCTGAAATCAAGGCCATTCTGGCATCTGGTCTGGTTACGGCCAGGCCGAATGTGAAAGGCCTCGACTACTTCTTCAACTTCTTCAGCGCCACACCTTCCCAAACTCCGTTTGAGGGTATTCAGGGAATCGCTCCAGGCCACTTTCTAAAAGTGAAAGATGGCAAGATCGAGACCCATAAATACTGGGATCTCGACTTCCCTGACGATGGCCAGGAACGAGTGGCCGCCGACCCTTCAATTCTGGTCGACGAACTCGAACGATTGCTCTCAAGAGCCACCAACATCCGACTTCGTGGCGACGTGCCTGTGGCCAGTTATATCTCTGGTGGACTGGATTCTACGCTGATTCTCGGGCTTGCCACCAAAGAGCGTGGAGGACCTGTCGACTCCTACACCATCGCCCTCGAAAAAGCTGGCCCCGACGAACGAGTAAAGGCCATCGAAGCCGCGGCTGCCTTAGGCTCGCCCCTGACGATGGTTACGATGGAGAAAAAAGACATTGCAGCGTCGATTCCTGAGCTGATCAGGGCCGCTGAAATGCCGATCCTCGACACCTCCGCCGGCTGCCTTTTGCGACTCGCCCAATCCGTTCATGATTCCGGTAACAAGGTGGTTCTGACCGGCGAAGGGGCTGATGAAGCCCTAGCTGGCTATGCCTGGTTCAAGTCAGGCACAGCTCGCGAAAAGTTCCGCAAACGGTTCGGCTCCGCCATCCCTGCCCTGCTCCGCCAAGGCATTCTGGGCATGATCGACGGCGACCGCCGCGCCCGGCCCGACCGCTTCCCGATTTTTGGCAAACGTACAGCCCAACAAGACTTATACGACTGGCTCGGGCAAGGCAGAAGCCTGCTTTACGGCGATCGTATGTGGCAGGAACTCGACGGCTACAATCCTTACGAAGATCTCAATCTGCCCAACGAGCGATTCGGTAAGTGGAACTGGCTGAACCAGTCGCTTTATGTCGGCTATAAGGTGATGCTGGCAGGCATGTTGCTACATGCCAAAGGCGACCGTGTGACCATGAACGCGTCGGTCGAAGGCCGCTATCCGATCCTCGACGACAAAGTGGTCGAATTCTGTGCCACCATCCATCCCAAGTACAAGCTCAATGGGCGGATCGACAAGTGGTTGTTACGCCAAGTGGCTGCGAAAACCCTGCCGACCAAGATTGCCAATCGCAAGAAAACCATGTTCAGGGCCAATCGATCAGACAGCTTCCTGGGCGACCTGCGTCCTTCGTGGGTGGATCAGCTTTTATCCGAAGAATCCATTCGCAAGACTGGCTACTTTGACCCTGCCAAAATCGCTCGCCAGAGACGCCTCCAGACCTTGATCCCGACCATCACACCACGTCGTTTTGTGATGGATCAATCGCTGACCTGTGTGATCACAACCCAACTCTGGCACCACATTTACATCAGCGGCGACCTGTGCGACCTGCCGCGCTGGGATCAAGCGGACGCCTATCGCCAGATCGCCAAAAACTCCCGCCCGACCACCACTCATCCGACCTCTGCCAGGCATTAAAACCTAGTCGAACTAAAAATCGCTTCGGGGAATAACACCATCCATAGTGGTTTATTCCCTGAAATGCCATTCAAATCGTTCGAATTCGACGAATCTTATTTGTTTTTGATATCCAAAACGTGTGGACTGGCATAAGAGAACCGAATAGAGTATATAAGACTTACCTGCCTCCTTCGTATTGGTCCAGATTCCAGTGTTGAATTCAGCCTCCATCGGTCCAAGGCCGTTTTCGGAGCTTGCACACATGCATTCGATTGATATTTCAAGAGCATTCATCTGGCTCGCTGCCTGCATCTCATGCTGCATGGCTGTGCCCTGCCCCATTATTGCTGACGATGACTTTCACCAGACCAAAAAGGTGAACGTTGTTACCCCTGAGCCGACCTGGACTTCTGAACAAAAGGGCCACTGGTCGTTCCAGCCAGTCAAATCTCCGACACCTCCCAAAGTTAAAAAAGAGTCGTGGATTCGCAATCCGATCGATCGGTTCATACTCAGCCAGATGGAGTCCATGGAGTTCAAACCAGCTCCTCAGGCGACGAAATCGACGTTGCTTCGCCGGGTCACATTTGACCTGACGGGCCTGCCTCCAACGCCTGCCGAAATCGACTCGTTTCTGGCCGACAATCGCCCGGATGCTTATGAACGACTTGTTGAAAGTCTTCTAAACAGAGAGTCTTATGGCGAACGATGGGCCCGCTGGTGGCTTGATCTGGCCCGATTTGCTGAAAGCGATGGCTTCAAGGCAGACGTAAATCGTCCCAATGCCTGGAGATACCGGGACTGGGTCATCCAAGCCATGAACTCCAACATGCCCTACGACAAATTCATCGCCATGCAACTCGCCGGCGACGAACTCGAACCTAATCGACCTGACTCGTTCATCGCCACAGGCCTGAATCGCCACTATCCGTTCGAAGACAACAACATGGTTCCAGGCTTGAACCGGCAGTTGATTCTGGACGATATCGCTGACACAAATGCCTCTCTCTTCATGGGTTTAACAGTCGCGTGCGCCCGCTGCCACGACCACAAGTTTGACCCCATCAGCCAGAAAGATTATTACCGCTTCCAAGCTCTGTTCGGTGGTCTCGCCCCCAAAGACGACTATCCGGTGGGCGACCCTGTGGAAGTGGCCCTGAACTCGACTATCCAGAGTGAGTTCAGCGTTCGCAAAGCCTCTCTTGAAAAGGCTTTGACCAACATTGAACAGCCGTACTGGACCACAGTTCTGGAACCTGTAAGAAGCCGGATGTCGTCGACCACTTTGAAGGCTCTGGAAACGGCTCCATCAAAGCGGACGGATCTTCAGGTGACGACCATCCGTAATGCGATGAAAACGTTGAAAGTCTCGTCGGATTCCGTTGTTGCAGCCATGACTCCGGCTGACAGACAGGCGTGGTCTGAGATGAAAACCGGACTTGGGAAGGTCGAAAAAACCAAGCCTTCACCGCTTCCAGTGGCCTCAGGCATGACCGATACAGGGCGAACAGCCGATCCCATCCACCTTCTGCTCAAGGGAAATTTCCACCGGCAGGCGGAGGTGATTGAGCCAGGATTGCTCTCGGTTTTGAGTGATAAAAAGCAGATCAAACCGAACTCAACAGGTCATGCAACTACCGGCACAAGAACCGCTTTGGTCGAATGGCTGACCAGCCCCGGGCATCCTCTCACGAGCCGTGTGGTGGTCAACCGGATCTGGCAGCAGCACTTTGGCCGAGGAATTGTGACCACCACATCCGATTTCGGCACTCAGGGCATGGAACCAAGTCACCCTGAACTGCTGGACTGGCTGGCCTCCAATTTCGTAAGCAACAGCTGGAGCATGAAGGACTTGCACCGACTGATGGTGACCAGTTCGACCTACCAGCAATCCAGTACTCCCTCAAATCAGGCGAGTCAGGATGACCCTGACAACATGCTTTTTAGTCACCAGATGCGCCGGAGGCTGGACGCTGAGATGGTCCGCGACAGTGTTCTGGCAGTCTCAGGCCGATTGAATCCTGCCACGGGCGGGCCGAGCGTGATGTCACCTCTTCCAGCCGGAATCGATGTGAAGGACTGGGTGGTGGATAAAGACGCGTCAAACCATCGCCGGCGCAGTGTTTACATGTTCGTAAAACGGAATATCAAGCATCCGTTTCTGGAAGCCTTTGACTATCCCGACTCGAATCTGACGTGCCCAGAACGGCTGGTTTCGATCAACGCTCCACAGGCTTTGATGCTGCTCAATTCAGACTTTGCGCTGGATGAGTCCAAGGCCCTGGCAGAACGATTGTTACGCGAGAAGCCCAATTCATCAGATGCCGAGCGGTTCAAATCGCTCTGGAAACTCTGCTTCGGACGCACACCGACCGAACCTGAACTCTCTCGATTGCAAGAGCTTGCAGCAACTCTGCGATCACAGCGGGAATCTTCAGGCCAAAGCCCCTCAGAGATCTGGTCAGACATCTGCCACGTGGTTCTAAACCTCAACGAATTCGTATTCGTCGACTAATCCAAAACAGGAGCGACCACGATGAAGTCCGATTCAGCCCGAAATTCACACGTAACCTGGCCGACAACGCGTCGCGAATTCCTCGCCCAGGCCGGCGGTGGTTTTGGTGGACTGGCGCTCGGCTCCATGGTAGCTTGGGACAACGCTCGCGCTGAAGTGCCCGAGATTGACCCATTAAATCCTTTAGGTCAAAGAGTTTCGCATTTTGCTCCCAAGGCGAAAAGTGTCATTTTTCTGTTTATGGAAGGTGGCCCCAGCCACATCGACCTGTTCGACCCGAAGCCTGCTCTGGAACGTTGGGCTGGCAAACCACTTCCGGAAAGTATCGGGCCAGTTTTTACCCCCATGGGAGTGGGCGGTAATACTTTGATGCCGAGCAAGCGGAAGTTTGCCCAGCATGGACAGTCGGGCATGTGGGTCTCTGACTGGTACCCGAATGTGGCGAAAGTGGCCGACGATATCTGCCTGATCAGGTCGTGCTGGTGCGATGGGATCAATCACGTCGGCAGTGTATGCCAGATGAACACGGGAAGCATTCTTGCAGGTCGCCCAAGTCTTGGCTCATGGGTCAGTTACGGCCTCGGTACCGAGAATTCCGACCTCCCCTCGTTTGTGGTCATGTGCGATGCGGGCGACCCTCTGGGCGGGCCCCGGAACTGGGGGACTGGCTGGATGCCTGCTACGTTTCAGGGCACTCCGTTCCGCCGCGATGGTTCGCCAATTCTCTATCTCGATTCCTCCAAGGGTTCCGACAAGCGTTCCCAAAAGCAAAAACTCGAAGGGATCACCGACCTCGACCGTCTGCATCTTCAAGGCAGAGAAGAAGACACGCGACTGGCGGCCCGGATAGCCGCTTACGAACTCGCTTACAGGATGCAGGCTGAGGCTCCTGAGGCGGTCGATATCGCCAACGAAACCTCTGAAACTCAAAAGCTTTATGGCCTTGACGAAGACCGGACAAAGACTTACGGCATGATGTGCCTGCGTGCCCGCCGGTTGGTCGAGCGTGGTGTCAGGTTTGTCCAGTGTTACAGCGGTTCAGGCAGCCAGTGGGACGCCCACGGCGACATGGAAGAAAATCACGGCCGCCTCTGTCCCCGTAGTGATAAGCCCGTGGCCGCACTGATTCAAGACCTCAAACGCAGGGGCCTGCTCGATACCACCCTCGTGGTCTGGGGCGGCGAGTTCGGCAGAACTCCGATGAACGAAAAAACCAAGGGGCGCGATCACAACCCTTATGGGTTTTCGATGTTCATGGCAGGTGGTGGAGTCAAGCCGGGCCTGACATTCGGGGCCACCGACGAATTTGGCCTGAAGGCGATTGAAGGACGAGTCCACGTACACGATATCCATGCCACGATTCTGCACCAGTTGGGACTCGACCACAAGCGATTGACCTTCCCCCGCGATGGTCGCGACGAGCGTCTGACAGTCAACGGTGGCCGTGTGATTAAAGAAATTCTGGCATAAGAGTCCCGTCTATCCCAACAATCCAGCACCTTTTCCAACAGCTTTTCAACGGTTGCGAATCTGGACACCAGTGGCATCAGCCACAATTAAAACATCACAAAGACCAATAAAAAGGCCTGTTTCGTAAACTCCCGGGATCGCCAGAAGTGCTGCCTGAAGGGCTTCCGGATTCTCAATAGGACCAGTCTGCAGATCCACGATCCTGTTCCCTCCATCTGTGATGAACGGATCACCAGAACTTGTGCAGCGAAGGCTGACCTTATGGGCCAGCCCTGCTAGCCTGGCGATGGTCCAGTGCTGCCCAAAAGCGGCAATTTCCACAGGCAGAGCGTGTCGAGTGCCAAGTCGAGCAACTGGCTTGGTCTGATCGACTAGAATCACACGCTTGAGGCCAGCGGCCGCAACAATTTTCTCACGTAACAGGGCCCCGCCGCGCCCCTTGATCATCCGGTATTCCGGATCCACTTCATCGGCACCGTCGATCACAAGGTCGAGCCGTTTGACCTGAGCAGGATCCACCACATGAATACCAGCCAGACTGGCAAGCTGCGAAGTCCGTACGCTGGTCGAAACAGCCGTGATCTCGAGGCGATCCTGAATCACCCTTCGACCAAGCTCTTCCACCAGTAGTTCCGCAGTACTCCCAGAGCCAAGGCCCACGGCCATTCCTTGAACGACCATAGAAGCACCGGCGACTGCGGCGTTATGTTTTGCTATGTTTTGACTGTCAGGCATTTGAAATCGTTCCCGAGTATCAATGCCCTTGACATCACTTTAAGTGTTAATTAGATGCCTTGCATTAATCATGCAAGACATAAAATTGAAATCGGGGCGACACGATTCGAACGTGCGACTTCCTGCTCCCAAAGCAGGCGCTCTAGCCAGGCTGAGCTACGCCCCGATGTTTCATTTCGCTGAGTGACTCAACGTCTGAGACCTAGTTATACGCCATATCCGCGATCAGGTCAAGCCTAAAAGCGGAATAATCTCAAAATTATCCGGCCAGGCTCTGTAGCAGAGCATTCAGCTTGTCCCATTCATCCGCTGTTTTAAACGGAATGATGATCTGCCCAGCCTCGCCCTTCTTCAGCTTTACCTGCACCAGCATGCCTAATCGCTCGTGAAACGCTTTCTCAAACTGAATCACATGCTCAGGCCGTTCCACTGGCTCTTCATGGCCTGCCTCAACGTCCGACTTCTTCGGACGAGGCTTCGATGGAGTCGGCTCACCGGTCGAAACCAAAGCCTCGGTCTGGCGAACGGAAAGCGATTCATCAATCACTCTCTGCATCGCCACAATCTGGGCCTCAGATCCGTCCAGAGCCAGAAGGGCTCGGGCATGGCCCATCGTGATCGTCTTCATACTCACGGCTTTTCGGACTTCTTCCGGAAGGTCGAGAAGGCGGATGAAGTTGCTGATCGTCGATCGTTCCAGGCCAAGCTTCTCGGCAAGCTCTTCCTGAGTCACGTTGAACTGGTCGAGGTAAGCACGGAAAGCCGCGGCCTTCTCGATCGCTCCAAGATCTTCCCTCTGGAGATTCTCAACCATCGCGATTTCGCAAACGCGCTGGTCGTCCAGATCCATGATCCTCGCTGGAATTTCGTCGAGAAGAGCTTCTTTGGCGGCCCTGAACCGACGCTCACCAGCGATCAGTTGATAGCGGTCGCCGACGGCCCTAACGATCACCGGTTGCAGCATCCCGTGCTGTTTCAGGCTTTCGCTGAGCGCTTTGATTTCTGATTCGTCGAAGTATCGACGCGGCTGATACGGGTTGGTATCAATCTGGTCGATGGATATATGTGCGAGGTCAGTGGATGTCTCCCAGCTGGAAGGCTCAAAGCCACCCTCTTCGCGACCCAGCAAGGCATCCAGCCCACGGCCCAGTCGTTTCTTATTCACGATCGATCACCTCCATGACCAGTTCACCATACGCCCACGCACCACGCGACCGGGGCGCGTAATCCAACACAGATATCCCGTGACTCGGCGCCTCGCTCACAGCCACATCCCGTGGCACAAGCGAATCAAAAACCACCTCGTCAAAATAGCTTCGCACTTCCGAGACCACTTCCCGGGCCAGTTCCAGACTTGGGTCGAACATGGTCAGGATAATTCCGCCCACTTCCAGTCGAGGATTGTCCCTCTGCTTCGACTGCTTCGCCATCTCGATGATCTGGCTCAAACCTTCCATCGCAAAATATTCGCACTGAATCGGAATATAAAGCTCGTTGGCAGCGGCCAGTGCAGCACGTGTGAGCTGCCCCAAAGAGGGAGGGCAGTCGATCAGGATGTAATCGACACGCCCCAGATCGTCCTGCAATTGCTTCTTGAACTCTCCGGCTCGCTGGCGATTGATCGCTGAAAGTGCATCCGCATCGGCCAGACTTTGTGAGCCTGGAAGGACAAACAGATTCTCCTGCGATGTCGCCTCAACCTGCTCTGCCAGACGCTTGCCTGAGAGCAAAGGATGCTTCGCGGCTGGCTCTATGCCCAGTCCGCTTGTGGCGTTGCACTGCGGGTCAATGTCAATGACCAGCGCCTTTCGGCCTGCCTTGGCCAGACCGGCGGCGACATTGATCGCAGTCGTGGTCTTGCCGACCCCGCCCTTCTGATTGGCCACAGCGATGACCTTAGCCACTTTGATAAGCCCCTTTGAGTTGAGAGCGCAGATGCTTTACCGACAGCCTGTTGCACCCAGACTTACTGGCCAATCCACTGAATACCGAATCATCATTCCAATCCTAAGAATCGGCATTTTCGCGTGCCAAGTTCAGGGTGATTTGATTTGACAGAATTTGATGGGTCGGTCCTGACGACTGCCGGAACACGGAACTGTTCGCGATTTTTCCGAATGAGACAGACCTCAAGTTCTGACAGTCAGCCCATTTTCTTGAATCATCAAACCGTTTTTCATATACTCTGGACTGTGTATTGCCATCGTTTTCGATATCGGATTCATGTCCTCAACAAGGATCGCCCAGAATGTCCCCAAGTCTCCAAGACCTGATCAGTGACCTGAAAGAAAAGAACGGCACCAAGATTGTCATGCTTGTGGCCGACGGCCTGGGCGGCCTTCCAATCACTCCCGGTGGCAAAACCGAACTGGAAACGGCCAGCACACCCAACCTGGATCAGCTTGCAACTGAAGGCACCACCGGCCAGCATACGCCCGTCGCTGCTGGAGTGACCAATGGCTCCGGCCCCGGCCACCTGGCCCTGTTCGGATACGATCCACTTCAGTTCCAGATCGGTCGAGGAGTGCTGGAAGCCCTTGGGATTGACGTCGAAGTGGGCGACCGCGATGTCGCCATTCGCGGCAACTTCTGCACCATCGACGCCGATGGAATCGTCACAGATCGCCGTGCAGGCCGGATTTCCAGCGAAATCGGCGCCCGTCTGGCCCAGAAACTGCACGACAACGTCCGGATCCCCGGTGTGGAAGTCCTGGTCAAACCCGTCAAAGAATATCGTCTGGTGATTCGCTTCCGGGCCGATGGCCTGGTCGACAATGTGGCTGATACGGACCCTCTTCAAACGGGCCTGAAAACTCTTGAGCCACGTGCGACCGACTCCGCCAGTGAGAAAACCGCTCAGATTGCAGCTGAATTCCTCCGTCAGGCCAAAGAGATTCTCAAAGACGAGTCGCCTGCCAACTTCCTGATGATGCGTGGTTTCGCCAAGTTCCCTGACATCAAGACGATGGAACAAGTCTACGGCCTACGTTCCGTGGCCATCGCCGTGTATCCGATGTATCGCGGGCTGGCCAAGCTGGTCGGCATGGACGTGGTCGATCCCGGCCAAACTTTCGCAGATCAGATTGAGACCGCCAAACGTTTCTGGAACGACTACGACTTCTTCTTCCTGCATTACAAGTACACCGACAGCACCGGCGAGGACGGCAACTTCCCCAAGAAAGTCGAGATGATTGAAGCTCTTGACGCTGAACTGGGTAAGCTGATAGCCCTTAATCCTGATGTACTTGTGGTCACCGGCGACCACTCCACGCCATCACGCCTGAAGAGTCATAGCTGGCATCCAGTCCCACTGCTGATCCATGCTCCAGCGACCAGTCGCCCGGACGATGTGACCAGCTTTGGCGAACGTGCTGTGGCCCACGGCGGCTTAGGCAGCATCAAAGCCATTGAGATCATGCCTTTGGCGATGGCTCATGCCCTGCGTCTGCAAAAATACGGTGCATGATTTTCGCATGAAAGTCACTCTCTCTGGGACGAACCTGTGAAGCCACGACGCCCCAGTTCGATTCACAAGCCCCGATTCAGCCAGAAATCCACTGGCCGGTCGGGGTTTGGCACATCACGACCACGACCCGAATCTTACCGATACCTTGTCATTAACAAGCCTTATGGCGTTCTGACACAGTTTCGCGACCTTCAGGGACGGCCGACTTTGGGCGACTATGTGAACGTGCCCGACGTTTATCCGGTGGGTCGGCTGGATTCTGACAGCGAGGGGCTGCTGATCCTGACGAATGATGGAGGCCTGTCGCATCGTCTGACAGACCCGAAATTCGATCACCCGAAGACATATCTAGCGCAGGTGGAACGGGTTCCAGACGAAGAAGCGTTGGAAAACCTGCGCCGGGGGCCAGTTTTGAGTGATGGGCGGTGCAAGCCTGTGGAGGTGGAGTTGTTGGCCGATCCTCCGGAATTATGGGAGCGATCCGAGCCGATCCGGTTCCGCAAGAATGTCCCGACGGTCTGGCTCAGGCTGGTTTTACGCGAGGGCCGTAATCGACAAGTGAGGCGTATGACAGCCGCGATCGGGCACCCGTGTTTAAGGCTCGTTCGAGAGGCGACTGGAGGCGTCCAATTAGGCGAACTTCAGCCTGGCAACTGGCGAGATTTGACTTTATTAGAGTTAAGCGACCTGAAAAGGTCATAAATCAAGTCCAGTTTTGAGGACTCATTTTCCTTTTCTAGCCGATCTTGGCGCTAGCCCCGGTTCGCTGTTCGTCGGGCGATTTGTCTAGCCGGGCTTGGCGCTAGCCCCGGTTCGCTGTTCGTCGGGCGATTTGTCTAGCCGG
>Ga0208720_1000037_pt1 | contig 35992 bp, 31 predicted proteins | sample LakMenEpi20Apr10_FD_150716 | JGI IMG/M metagenome (GOLD analysis project Ga0208720, IMG submission 150716) | Freshwater microbial communities from Lake Mendota, WI - 20APR2010 deep hole epilimnion (SPAdes) | ecosystem: Environmental > Aquatic > Freshwater > Lake > Epilimnion/Euphotic zone ...
GACCGACTGAAGATTACGAAGGTTCAGGACAGAAAATCGAACCTTCTAAAAACGGAATTTCTCGACAGTCCGAGAATGCACTACGGGACCCTTTTGTCGCAAAATTTGGTAATCAACATTTTCTGTACTACTCAACCGAAGGAGAAAAGGGCATAGCCTGCGCGAAATTGGAAATGGAGAAACTGTGTGCGGCACTTAATTCGTAGGACACATTCATGGTTCCAAACATTCCCAATCTCAAACCCTATCGTCAGAGAAGTGCACTCGAATTCTTTCAGCTAAGTTTTCAGAAAGAACCAGTCTCTCTTTAGTCCCTTCTAATCGCCACCCACCCAAATCATCACGATGCACATTTTTCCTCTCTGGATAGCTATCCTCTAACCGTTCTGAATCAATTCCCGAACTTATGCCCATAAAGGCCAGAATCATTTGTATTACTTGGTCTGGTTTACTAGCAAAATCTTCAAGCTGATAGGAGAACACGTTTTCACTACCCACAGTTCCTCGCAGTGCATCTAAGGCACGGCTTCTGTGTAGCCAGCCGAAGGCAGGATAGGCGGCTTCATCCGCGAGTATCGCGAGAACTCTTTTCTCAAAGTCAGCCTGACCCGGAGTACCCAAAAGTCTAGAACTTTCTGCGTATCTTGAAGCAACCCACTCGGCCGAATCTCTGAAGGCAATAATAATCTTGATCTCACGTCCGGGAATCAAACTCATTAGTCCAAGAAGTCCCTTAATAAAGGAATCTATTGATTTACCCCGAGGAGTCCAAACTGGGAGTGTACCCCCCATAGACAATAGCTCGTGGCTTATAAGAAACACCCTGCCCCCAGTAATAGCACTCACAATTACGGTTGTTACTTTGATTAACGCCGTTGCGTCACTCGAAAGAAGCTTACGAAGATTCCTCAAAACGAATCTGGTTCCACGATTAGTTCGTCGAACCCTACCTTCGGGTGTACCCAAATAATAAATCCCGGGGATCTTGGGAAAAATCTGAGTCTGCAAGAATGTTGTGCCTGTTTTACTCAATCCGATGTGTAGGACAATTGGCTTTTTACGCTTGTTAAAATTCATGTTTCTGTTATCACCGAGTTAGTAGACCTTCCGACAACTTGCCAATTCTCGGCATTTAGTTTGTAAGGCAACTTAGACGAGAGCTTTTCTACGAAATCTGCCGCCTCAATGTCGATTTCAAGGAATTGTTCCGGTTTGTTTGAGAAAAAAGAGCGGACATCTTCTTCGTGTCTATTCTTCTGATTCTCCCATAGCTTCACAGCCACTTCCGAATCTTGTGTTGAAAGCAAAAGAAGTTGACGCCTGAGGAAATCCCCTCCTTTTTGTCTCACTCGACTCTTAATCCACTTCTGAGTTGGTCGATTGTTAAGAACGAACAATGACCCAGGGTAGTCGCGGTAAAGCTCGCGAAAGAAAGAATTACCCTCAATCAAGATCCTTTCCGTCGCCAGTATCACATCTGAGAAAACCAAATACTGTGAATCGTAACCAGAAAGAATCTTTCTACCCCTGGTTATATTCCTTAGCATTTTTATGACAATTCTGTTTTTGTGCCAGTGAACGCTAGGTATGCCCTGTAACACAAAAAGACGGTGAATTGACCGTGTAGCAGTTCTATTGAATCCAATAAAGAAAACGTAAGGAAGTTCTCTATATCTCACCCCGTTAGCTGCCGTTCCAAATCGAAACCTAAGTCGATTACTCACTGACCGAGCTAACAATCTCCAGGAATCAAGCAACGCCGTCACTTATATACAAATTTCAGACAGGATTATGATTGAGGCACTAAGTCTTTTCACAGCCCCAAATCTAATGCTCACGCGTCGCTCGAGACAACATTCCGTCTCGAACACGAAGTATCGTGTCATCATAGACATTATTTAGACCCTCTTCGCGCCTCAAAGCCTTAGCCAAGTTTCTCTTGGGCCTACCAATTTTACTAAGCGCACCCCTATCAATTTTTTTGGTGAGCTCCTCAATTGATTTTGACCAGTAATGGTTAATTCTCAGTACATCAGCACTAAAGGGTGTTCCAGGAACCGAACGCCAGCGATGGGGTTTGTAATCTTCTTCGATAGTTAATGACCGTGCTTTCCCCTGAGGAAGGTGTATTCCCATCTCCCAAACTCTTAGGGGGTTTACTATCGACTTGCCACACCTAGACCAGCCCGTAACATAATTTGAATCGTCAGAACGACTCCCGTGCTCGAAACTGTCAAGGGTTGCCTGGCCAACACCCTGGCACATTAGGTACCTCTCAATCACAGGGGTATCAGGATCTTTATGTGCGTTACCTCCCGATCCAAACAGGAACCACCTTACAAGCACCGCAGGAAATTTTCTAAATTGCCTTAAAACAATCGGTAAAGGCAAACCCTTAGGCGAGAAGAGAAATTCATCCAAGTCTATAAATGCAATCCATTTACTCAAAAGTCTTTCGCGATTGAGGCAATGGTTGTAGATCTCTTTCTGGGCTCGTGCGCGATTCAAGTGACGCGAATAGGATGATCGAAGCGTAAGTTTCTTTGAATCAATCCACGGCTGAAGAATTTCCATAAAATTGTCGCTGGAGTCATCGTTGTAGAGAATAAACTTTTGAACCCCCATGAGATCATGGAAAGATAACCATTCGTGTAGGTTTGTCGCTTCATTCTTGAACACCGCACAAACAGTTAACTGGCTTCTACACAGCAACACATACCTCTTTCACCCATTCCCGGCAACACCCAGAGTATTCATTCTCCAAGCTCGAATCATAACCCGAGAACGATTGAGCCAAGTTTAGATGCATTTTATCTGAGCACTAATCGCAATCTAAAGGCTAGATTGGAGCGCCTGTTTTTTGTAAATTTAGTAAAGTTTTCCTAAGGGCAAGACAGCAGCGGTAGGAAATATAGCGCCCTAACAAGAAAGAATTTGTCTTATGACCTCTCCCGATAACACCTCCAGTAGCCATGCGTTGACGACTGAATCAATTTTTCAACGTGATCTAAGAAGCGCAATCAACGAACGAGGAGGGCTATTCAATGCTCACCTGCACTTAGACCGAGCCGGTTCATTGGATACTGTCCTTGCCAAACTTGACGAGCAATCATCGGGGGTCTATTCGGCGATTTCTCTCCAGAGTAAACATTCCCTAGTCTCAGTCGCCCACAACTCGGGTCACTACGAGCCTGAAGCCCTAAAGTCACGAACAATAAAGTACTTGGATGACATGTTTAAGATTGGGACAAGTCGTGCAACAACAACTGTTGACATAACAGCAGACTCTGTGGGGATGTCAGCATTTAGATCCTTCGTTGAGGTCAAAAATATTGTAAAAGACCGAATAAGACTTGATGTAGGTGCATATTCGCCCCTTGGTTTTCGTGACGATGAGCCCGAGCGTTGGGAGCTAATCTCAAAAGCCGCCCAAGATTGTGATTTATTCATAGCTCTTCCTGAGAGAGACGATCATTCTCGATACCCAGAGCACATAGGGTTTCATGAGAGCGTCAGGAGGTTTCTCGAAATTGGTTACGAGCATGGCAAGCCGGTTCACATCCACTCTGATCAAGAGAATCACCAATATGAGTCTGCGTCTGAAGACATCCTGTCCATATTGGAGAAATCTAGTTTCCATGTTGGCAGCGGTTTTGAGCTTTGGTTAATCCACATGATCTCCCCGTCGGCTTATCCTGACAGTAGATTCGAATCTCTTGTTAAAAGGTTAAATGACAATCAAGTCGGGGTAATTGTTTGCCCCTCTGCGGCGCTCAGCATGAGGCAAGTCAGGCCATTCGCGGGTCCGATGCGAAATTCAATCGCTAGAGTTCTAGAACTTTTGGCTGCCGGGGTCCGTGTAAGGCTTGGCTCCGACAATGTCAATGACATTACGTCGCCGGCTGGAACATTAGATCTTATGCAAGAAGTTTTCGTGCTATCACACGCACTCAGATTCTTTGACATAAGTGTGCTGTCCGCACTTGCGTCAGGAAGTGAACTAACTGATAGTGAGCGAAACACTGTTCATAAGCATTTGAGGGCACACTCTCTGGAAGAGCGCAATCTTATTGAATACACCGAACAAAAAAACAGAAATTTGTAAAACATGTCTCGTGCCGCTGTGATGGCTACAACCGTTAGAGAGTTACTTGAGGAAAGTGCTTTCAAGTTCTCCAAAATGGATGCCATACTTGATCCTGCCTCAAAGCAGCGACTCACATACTCTGACCTTTTGATTTCTATAGACATGAATTCCAAGCGGCTTCTCGACCATGCGGTTCCTGGGAAACGAATTGCGATTATTGAGGAAAGCGGTTTCGATCTCTCACTTTGGTTGCTCGCGATTATGTTTAGGCACACGGTCATCCCTATCAATCCAGGTCTAAGTGACGTAGAAGTTTTGAATTTAGTTAGCCTCACTAACTGCGAATTCATTAGTACTCACTCCATGCCAGACAGGGCAAAAAAACTTGCCGCAGCGTCTCATACAAAATTCATTGACCTATCAAGTAAAGAGGAAGCGGATTTTGCAGACGACGACCTAATTCTCCTTCCCACCAGCGAGAGCGTTGCAGCGGTATTACTTACTTCTGGTAGCACTGGAACCCCGAAGGTAGTTCCCTTGTCACAGGGAAACTTGACATATTCAGCGCGTGAGGTAGCAGATTCAATAAGTTTGATGCCTGGAGAGAGAGTCCTAGCATTGTGGGCACAGTTCCACATTGGCGGTTTGGTGGATCTGTTACTAGCTCCGCTTGCCACAGGAGGCGAGATAATCGCTGCAGGCACTTTCTCTTTGGAGAAATTTAAGGTGTATTCCAAAAGCCTTCGACCAAGCTGGATTCAAGTGGTTCCAACAACATTGAGCGAGATACTCCAGCATTACCAGAACAAAAAAGAGGATTTGTCAGACCTTGAGTCACTCCGCCTCTTTCGCTGCGTCGCAGCTCCAATAGACCCAGGGCTAATCGAGGCTGTTGAAAGAGAACTTGGGTGTTTGGTGGTTCACACCTACGGAATGACTGAGGCCTCACCTTTCATTTGTTCAACACCTACGGAAATCTCTCAGCGCATTCGTGGCTCTGTTGGTCAGATAAACCCGACGCGAGTAAAGATAGCAAATCCGAAAGGCGAGAAGTTATCACAAGAGACGCTTGGCAATATTTTTATTAGAGGAAACAATGTTTTCCGCGGATACGAGTCAAAGAACTCACAAACTGAAAATCAACATCCAGGGGGTTGGTTCAATACGGGTGACATCGGTCTAATCGACTCCCATGGAAATTTGTTTGTCATTGGGCGACAGTCCAACATCATAAATCGTGGCGGCGAGAAGATTAACCTTATGGAGGTTGAAGAAGTAATTACCGGGCACCCAGCAGTAGAAGCTGCTTGCGTCTTTGCTTTTCCCCACCCCAGGTTGGGAGACATCCCCATAGTCGCCATAGTTAAGCGGGGCGAAATCACACTGCCCCAATTAAGGAGTTATCTTTCCGTTCATTTAGCAAGTTATAAGCACCCTGAAGATCTGTTTCTTATAGATAAACTGCCAACAACTGCTATAGGAAAAGTAGACACTGTCACCTTAAAGCAGAAATATGAAAACAAGCGAACAAGCGAAGATCTCGCTTTCGACACAAAGCGTGACCCTTTGGTTGAAGAGGTCCTGGGAATCTGGAGTAGGGTATTGGGAGTTGAGGTTAAGTCAATTGACCGTTCATTTGTTGCCGCGGGTGGAGATTCACTTTCCGCCCTTCGCGTCGCTCTAAAAATCGAAGAGGAATTTGGAGTCAGTCTTTCGGATAGCGAATTGGCAAGGCTATCTTCGGTGCGAGAGCTGGCATCACACATAATGAACAGCGGAATGTTTTCGGGCTCTCGAAAAAAGCACAAATCTAACGAGGGAGTAGAACGTTCCGAAACCAATCGCTATCGAATAGGTAGCCTCGAACAAGGTCTCAAAAAGTTGCTAGAACCAGGTACCATCTTGAAAAGAAATGAGCTTGTGGCTACCATGCTCGAATCTTTCACCCCATCGGAAGTGGAAGAGCTTTTGAGAGAAACTCCGGAAGATTGGGGCATAAATTGGGAAAGTCTAATTCCCGAGGCTGGCCGGCGAATTATAGAAATCGAGGGAGAGTCGCCCTCCCTGAATAATTGGCAAAGACAAACGACTTCGGACTATTCCGTCCTATACACGAGGCATGATGTCCAAAATGCGACCCGGTCATTAATAGCATTTACTGGAAACGCGAACAGATTGATGCTGCCAATATTTCAAGTTCTTTCCTGTCTTCCTTCATCGATTAAGTGGGTATTACTTGTATCAGACCCTACAAAAAATTGGTTCTTAGGCGGATCGCCTGGGGTCGCAGACTCTCTAACTGACTTAGGACCAGCAACGCTACAGCTTCTTCCCGCAGACGCAAGAGGAAACGTTTCTACCTTAGGCGTAAGTAGCGGCTACTTGGCAGCTCTAGTCACAGGTCACACCATAGGGGCATCATCCATAGGACTTATTGCCCCCAGAGCCAATAGTCGCACGTCGATTAATTCTCGTCTCCCAGAAAAAATTCACGAGAAGACTCAAAAAGTTCCTAGCGTTCGCATAGCCTCAGGCCTAAAACTAGAGGACTTAAAGACAATTGCCGGATTGATGCGGAAGAAAAGAGGAATAAAACTAAGGCTGTTCCCTACGTTTACCCACAACGTTATGAGATATTCTCTTTCGCGCGGCTCGATTCGGAATTTGTTGGCTTGGCTTACTTAGGGAGAAAGGAATTGTTAGTGAATAGCTCAATTCAAAGGACCTGGGTGAGCAGAAGGCAACTTTAGCTTGGAGCTTTTGACACGTTCTGAAAAGAGTATCCAAGAGTGTTTATCTCGTAAGGATATAGTAGCTCTACGATCTCAATTGACTCCCGATCGTAGTATGGTGCGATCGGAGCTAACTCCGCGCTCTTAGGTCGAATACCAGACTTAAAGTTCTGTAGCCCAGAGACATCTTTCTGGATTCCTAAATGTCGACAAACAAACTTAACACCCTCATTCAAATCTTCATAACGAATAAAGAAATCAACCGCAGCGACGCCATCTATCAGGTAAATTTCAGAGTTTGGGTTATCTCTAGGCTCTCTGAGCCATTTCCTAAAGTTTGAGTGAATCTCTACGGCGGTCTGCGCTAACATTTCGGAGTTTTTATCCCTGTTTGCAAACCAAAATTGACTAACCAGGGCATCAAAGGGGTTTCTACAAACCGTAAATTTAAAATACTCCCGCCACACCTCTGAACCTAGTTTGTCTCGTAGCTCCCGAGCTGGCATGTGATTGAAGAAAATGGGTCTAACTAGATCTTTCATTCCCCCGCGTGCCCCTACAATTCCAAAACTAGAAACCTCTGCGTCCCTAGTTTCCTCCCCCAATTCGTAGTGTTTTGAATTAGACGTACAAAACTCCTCGAAGAACACCTCTACCGAGGTTCCAGCAGTCTTAACCGTTTTCAGGAAAATAAATTTTTTATCATGACTGACTAGCACTTCGAGCTCCACCTTTGACCTGAAAAGAAATCTAAATCGACTGTACTAGACGTTTCGGGCTTTTAGTGTCCAGACATCTAGATAATAGATCGCTCCAATACTTTCTGGGAGAAATGTCAACCAGTACTCCATAGCATATCCCCAACGCAGATTCTTGCCGGTGGTGGCAAAAAAGTGCAACGCTTTGGTTTCTACCAGAGACAAACAATGAGTAGGATTTTAGCGATGTTAAAAACAATTGAAAAAGTCTGGAAGGGCTTAGCGACTGGTTTCCGGCGAACCTCAAAGAAAGCGGACCTAGCATTTTGTGCAGTTTTTCGTGACGAGGCTCCATATCTTGATGAATGGATTAGGTTTCATCTGGCACAGGGTGTGTCGCATTTCTATCTCTACAATCACGAATCGTCTGATCATTTCGAAGAAACAATTGCCCCCTGGCAAGCCCAAGGAATTGTCACTCTCCGGCAAGTTGGTAGCAAACACCAAGAAGATATCTACACGGAATGTTTAGGTCGAGCGAGAAAAAAGTTTAGGTGGATTGGCTTTCTAGACATAGACGAGTTTATCTTTAGCTCGAAAGGTATGGCTCTTCCTGAGGTTCTCAAAGAGTATTCCAACTTCGCAGCCGTTTTTGTCTTCTGGAAGCTTTTTGGTTCGGGAGGTCGCGATTTTCAATCGCGAAATGGAGTAATTGAGTCTTTTACATCATGCCTGGGGTTTCCGGAATCGGCAGAACAAGCTCGATTACAGGTGGAGGATTGGAAACAGCTAAGGTATCGGGATTCGGGAAAACCCATCACTGGGAGTCCCCTTCAAGGTAAATGTCTGATTAATTTAAGCAAAGTAAAAAGCATGGCGATTCACTTTCCAGAAGAGTTCAAAGGGGAGGTGGTTGATGAGCAGAAGCGAACAATACTTAAACAATCAGAAGTTTCAGAAATCTACACCTCGGATTACGCTCCAACCATAGATCAGCTTCGAATAAATCATTACTGGTCGCGCGGTCGCGAGGCACTTGTGGAGAAATTCTCAAAACCGGGTGTTGCAAAGAAGCCACGAGATCCTGACACAAAAAAACTTATAGAGGCAGCCTTGGTTCGAGAGTCGATGTTGAACTCTGATAGGGACTACACAATTTTGAATTACTGGAGACCAATTTCCGCTCCTCGTATTTTTCTTATTGGCTTTAACAAGACCGCGACACGAGCTTTTTCAGCTTTTTTTGATGGCAATGGAATTCCTGCCATTCACTGGGATGAAAACAAGATGGCTGGAGTCATGGCCTCAAATCTTTCGAATGGCCGGAAGGTTTTGGACGGTTATGATTCCGAATTCAAGTTTTTTTCAGATTTTATCTCCCTGACTGAATCAAGTAAAACCGAAGGCAATTCATTTTTTAGGGAAATGGATCTCCACTACCCAGGTTCCTACTTCATTCTGAATAATCGTGATACTGCTTCCTGGATCCTCAGTAGAGAACTTCACAACAAAGGTATTTTCCTTGAGAAGAACATGTCCATAATGCAGACTGACGACCCAGACGTAGTAAGAGCTCAGTGGAAAAAAGAGAAAGAAACCCACGAGAGAGAAGTGAGAGAGTACTTTAAGGGGCGCAGGGATTTCATTGAAATTGACATTAATTCAGACGGTATTCCACAAAAACTCTCGGAATTCCTCGAGATGGAATTAAACATCTCTCTGTGGCAAGTGGTCGGAAAGACCTAATATTCCTACACGATAAGTTCTTAACGCTAGGAATGAATCCGTTTGGGCTCTTCAGGCTCTACCTAAGGGTCTAATATGCCTAATGGGGAATCAAAAATACTGAGCAGGGGGAGGGAATACCGTGAAACTAGCAATATCAGGGCCCGGTCGATCAGGAACATCATTATTGGTCTCTATTCTTGATGGCTGGGGATTTAAAACTCCAATCAATAAACACAACTGGCATGACTCTGCAAGTGCTGGTGGGGAATCACATCTTGGCAGCAACTCGGAATTCGAAGTCGACAAGGACCCCTGGGCGTATCAGTACTTGGACAAGTTATCTGATGAACAAATCTCAGAATATTCGGTGCTAATTGTTCCAATCCGCGACATTATTTCTGCTTCTAGAAGTCGTTTGATTATTGATCGTGCCTCTAGACCCGATGGGGGAGGGCAACAATACTGGAGGTGGAACGACTGGGCGTCAGCACCAGGGGGGGTTGTTTACCCAACCAACCAGGAGAGTCAAGAACAAACCCTTTCATCCAGTCTTTGGAGGCTTCTAGAAGTCGCAAGCTCTAGGGGTATGAAGATTGAAATTCTTAGCTTCCCTAAATTTGCCACAGATTTTGAATACCTATGGAGCCACATATCGCCCTATTTGGATGAACGTATTACAAAAACCCAAGCACAGGAGATATTCAATTCAATTGTTAAACCTTCAAAAATCAGGTCACTGGACCAGGAGCCGGCAGAAATGACTTTGCAAGAGGCGATCGGCCTTCTCACGCTTAAGTCCAATTCCCTAGATTCGCTAAAAAGTGAAGCTCAACTATTAAGGATTGAGCTTCAAAGATCAGCAATTGAGCTTCAAAAAGTTCAAAACTCCATATCTTGGAGGATCACTCTTCCTATTAGGAAATTAAAGGCTATTCTCTCTAATTTAGGACACAAAACCAGCAACTAAAAATCGTCAGTTCAAGTTTTGTATATCAATCTTGATGAACCGCTTCAATCAAATTTTTGAAGCTTGAGTCCAAGAAGAATCGTACCTAAAGCAAGAAGTCCAAACAAAACAAGAATCAAAACAGAAGAAAAACCACCAATTTCGAAGTGGACAACAAGCTGCCTTAAGTTAAGGCCTAAAACTAAATTCCCCACAAGAACCCCAAGAATCCTTTGCGGTGCTTTAGAAACCAGCCAGGCTGCAATCGGGGCAGCCATCGCTCCACCAATCATTAATGCTAGAACCGCATCCCAAGGGATATTGGTTGGTCCTAGCCCAAAGATAAATCCAATGCTGGCCGAAATTGAGATTATAAACTCCGCAGTGTTGGTGGTCCCAATTGCTTTTCTTGGAACCAGAGCATTGGAGGCTGTAAGTGTGGTTGTAACCACTGGTCCCCAACCACCTCCACCGGTCGAGTCAACGAAGCCCCCAACTAACCCCAAAGGGGCAAGCCATCTCGCCCTCGCCACACGCTTTTTACCAAAAATTGAAACTCTTGTGAATCTGAAGAGAATAAGGCATCCAAGAAATGAAAGAATTGCCGCAGTCCAAGGACGGGCGGCAGAAAAATCCAAGCTGCTAAGTAAAATCGCTCCTACAAAAGAACCGATTGCTCCCGGTATCGCCACTTTAAGCAACGCATGCCAGTCTACGTTTCCTGCCTTTATGTGAGATACACCTGATATCAAGGAGGTTACGATTTCTGACAAATGTACAATGGCTGATGCTACAGCTGGGTTATAAGCCAAAAGTAGCAGGACGGTCGTAGAGACAATTCCAAAAGCCATCCCCATTGATCCGTCAATCAACTGGGCAACGAATCCTGCAATAGAGACGAGAAGCACAACAGCCACTCTTAATCCCCGTAACTCATCTGAATCTCAAATCCCAGGCACCTACGAAGCAGTTGGTCCAATAGATTATTCATTTCTACAATGCTTCATTGGAGTGCCATACCTTTGAATCTCATTTGCGGACGCAGCATCACGCACTTACACCATTCTAGTTGAGGGGCATGGCGTGATTGTGGAATTCTTAGCCAATGACCCCACCGAGGTTTCATGAGTTTCTCACGCCAGCCAACTAGTACTATCAAAAACATAATATCTTTTTCTCCGGCAAACCCTCTGTGATACCTGAAGGAGTTCGGTTACGGGACCAAATAAGGCCAAAAACGAATCTACCCCCAATCAACGTAGCCGAATAAGTCTCACGGTTCTTTTCAATTACCCGCGTCAAGTTAAGTTATACTTTTCAATCATTTGATTTTCTAATCTGTAGGACTCAGGGTTTTAGTTGGTTAGCTAAGGAACTTGACTCTTTAATGTGATTAGTCGCCGAAGGGGAGCAAAGAGTTGAAGCAGGTAATTCTAAAGATTGACGAAAAGTTTTTATCTGGATCTATCACAAAAATACTTTCAAAAATAATCGGAACATTTAATAACATATTTGAGTCGCGAATCAAGTCCAAACACTTTTCTCAATCGCATTATGGGTTTTTCAGTTATTACCGTAAAAACTACAATTGCGAACTCAGTAGGCTCTGTGATCTCTACGGTTCGGACAAAGGGGAGGTCGAATCAGCAGGCCATCCTTACCCGTGGCCATCCCACACCTACGCGGACTACTACTCCTCACTCTTTTCTCATTGCCGCTTAAAACCCACAAAGGTTTTTGAATGCGGTCTTGGAACAAATAATCCAGACATTGTTTCCTCCATGGGAGTAGATGGTAAGCCAGGGGCGTCTCTAAGAGTGTGGAAAGATTACTTCCCAAACGCAACAATTTATGGAGCGGACATCGACAAGGATGTGCTTTTTGAAGAACCCCGAATAAAGACATATTATGTTGATCAATTAGACCCCGAATCAATAGGAACCATGTGGAGAGAGATTGGAGTCAAAGACTTTGATTTCATTGTTGATGATGGACTCCATACTTTTGAGGCCGGATCAACTCTTTTCTCCAACTCAATCTCTATGCTCGCCGAAGACGGTGTTTATGTGATTGAGGATGTCTCCGGCCTGGAGCTCCGAGAGTACGACAAGTTTTTTAGTGCACTTAATTACCGTGTGGAATACATTTCACTCCACAGAGTCGGAATACCAGCAGGCAACAACAATTTGGTGGTAATTAGAAAAAACGCCGGATAAGTAAATAAGAATTAAGTTTCTGAGAAATCATGGGTCCTAAAAAAGAATCGGATCTAAGGCACACGCAATCAGTTTCACAAGACCAGAACCCTAACTTCCTAAACTGTGGTCATTTTTCCGATTCTCAACACACAAATAGCTTAGATTTCATGAGTCTTGTTTATTCAGGGCTAAACAACCAAAGTGATTAGAGTAAGACAATGAAAGTCATTGTTCCAAGTTTTGGGTCAGGCCGCTATCGAGTTGCGGCCATGAACGCTCGCAAGATTTCGCAATTGCCGATATCTGTTGATGGTTTTGAATCAACAGCGATGCCAATCAGTTCATACAAGGCTGACGCTTTCCTTCATAAATTCGAAATCTGGAAGCAAGCTCTTGTGGGCAATAATGAGGAAATTTTCGTGCATCTTGATGCGGATGCTTCGTTCACGGGTAACTTTTCCTCTGAAATTTTAGAGCGCGACCTGGGTAAACACTCAATAGGTATGGTTGAGCAGCCGCGAGTTCTTGGGGAAAATCCACTAAGTCGGAGAGATTTGTATGAGCACTACCTAAAGGTTGCTCATGCCGCTGTTTCCCCTTTGTCACAGAAACCAAATTTTCAGAGCTTTAGGTTCTTCAACACAGGCTTTGTGGTGTTTAGAAGACGAGCGTTAGAAAACTTTCTATATTGGGTAGAAGAAAAAATCCCATCAGTACCTCGAGAAATTGATGGGTGCATGGTTGCAGATCAGGACCTGATGCAGGTATACGCAAATGAAGTAGCTCCCGATGAGGTTTTGCAGCTGGATTGGAGCTGGAATCACTGCGAATGGTGGGACGAGAGTTTTCCAAATCCGCAAGCCAAGGTCATCCACATGTCAAATTTTTGTAACGGCCCCTTAGCCTCGCAAATGAATCGAAGAGCGGTTCTTTGCCGAACTAATCAGGAAAGGAGCTTTGGAAATTTGACCGTAGTACTTGTTATTCACAATTCGAGTTCCGTGATCGACCAGTGCTTAAGCGCTCTTTTGGAAATTCCTGATCTTCGGATTCTTCTCATCGACAACGCATCTACAGAGAACCCGAACTTACCAAAAAACGAGCGCATCAGACTAATCCGGAACACCAAAAACCTGGGTTTCGCCAAGGCGGTGAATCTAGGAATCGAAGAGGTTCGCACAAGATACATATGTCTCTTGAATCCGGATGCTTTTCTGACCTATGAGGCAACCGAGGAGGCAATAATCCAGCTTGAGCTAGATGCAAATCAACTTTTAGCTCCTGACTTTTATGATGCTTCTGGAAACCTAACCCAGGGATTGCGAAACGGACAACCGCTACACCAGCTGATTGGAGATATTGTTCCGGAAAATCACAAATTTCGCAGGAAACTACTATTGACCTTTATCCCCGACAGGTTCGGGGAGGAGTTCAAGTGGCTCATAGGAGCATGTATTTTCTCGACAAAGGATTTTCTGCTTGGAATAGGTGGATTAGATGAAAGCTATTTTCTCTACATGGAGGATGTCGAGCTGGGTAAAAAGGCCTCAGCGAAAGGCAAAGTGAGCAGCATTGACTCCGCAATTGAACACTTAGGTTCTATGAGCACAAATAGAGCCCCAAAGTTCAAATCGCAAGAACTTGCTGGAGCAAGGCTAAAGTTTCTTAGACGCCACTTTGGAATTTATCCATGGCTTTTTACCTTGCTGGTTTCGGGTTATCTGTTTACAACAAAGATTAAAAGAGGTTAGATCCAGTGCTCTATTACTTTCTACCGCAACCAACAATTCATGGAGGGATCAAAGTAGGCTTCCAATTCGCATCGATCCTTAGAAAATTTGGAGCCGAGGTGGTGATGGTGACACCAAATGGCGCTGCCCCAAATTGGTTTCCAAGCAACCTAACGGTACTAAGGCGTGAACGAGTCCTTCCCACTTTGTCAAAAACAGATAAAGTACTTTTCTCTCATCCCCGCGACTACGGGGACTTAGAGAAAACAGGTGCCAAGTTGATTCTTCACTGTCAGGGCACAGATGAAAGCATCCTTCCGATTCTCGATGACAAAAAGGTCGTGCTTCTGGCTTGTTGGGAACAGGCAGAAGTTTTCTTTCAAGAGCATTCGCGGCAAGGAGTGAATGTCGGTATTTCAATTTCGGAAATTTTCTTCTATAACGGTCAATTAAAGAAGCCTGGGAGTTACTCCATAATGCCTAGGCGTGGGACTCTACACCAAGAGGAAAAGCTGGATAGCTTTGAAAAAAGAGTAATTGACAACTGCACTGAGAAAGAAACTGGGGAAATACTCAAATCCGTTAGTGGTTTCATTGCGCTCGCAGAGAATGAGGGTTTTGGACTTCCAGCCCTAGAAGCAATGGCAGCTGGTTGCTTAGTTGTTAGCCCGAGAACAATCGGTGGCGGAGAATATCTAATGCATGGTAGCAACTGTCTAATTTCGGAAGTCGAAGACCTAAGTGGGACAATGGCCGAACTCCTCAACTCCGAATCAAAGCACGAAGAATTAAGATTCGCAGCCCTTAGAACAGCCTCTGCATATCACCCAAGATCTCAGTTGGGTCACTTGCGAAGAAAAATACAGTCAGGGGGCCTAAAGTGGCTTCTCTAAAAATTGGCATTGTGATGCTAGCCAGGGGCATGCATTCAATGACACAAACATCCGTAACTGCTCTGGAGAAAGCCCTATCCTACGCGGGTTTACTGAACTCCTCGAAGCTAGTGCTTGTTGATAATTCATCCCCCGATCCTTATCGGATCGAACATCTGAATACGATTCTTTCACTCAGCATCGTTCGGCTCGACAGGAGCCACTCGTTTTCAGCTGCCTCAAATTGGGGAGCATCAAAACTAAGCGATTCGGATATGTTGCTTTTCCTGAACAACGATGTCTTTCTCCACCCCAGAGCAGTAGAGGCAATGATCCAAGACAAAACACAGCTTAACGCGGAAGTTTGTGGACTAAGACTGGTTTACCCGAATGGAAACATTCAACACATGGGTGTTGGATTTGCCCCAAGCACGACAATTCCTCATCATTTGAATCATTACGAACCCTCTAGTTTTCATGCTCGAGTAAGCGGATATTGCCAATCCATCACGGGCGCAGTAATGCTAATTGATTCGGAGTTATTCTTGGAACTCAAAGGGTTTGATGAAATGTTCTCTTTTTGCTACGAAGATACTGACTTTTGTCTTCGAGCAGGGGCTTTAGGGAAGAGAGTAATTTGCTCCCAGACAGTCGACTCCATCCATCTTGAAGGGCAGACCAGGGACGAAAACTCTATGAGATATCAAACCCTGTCAGCCGAGATATTCTTGGCTAGGTGGGGCGGTCGCGTTTCATCTCTTAGAGCGTGAAAGGAAAAGGATGAACCCCATTGAAAAATTGACACTCTTGGTTCATACTCATGAATCAATCGGTCGCATTCAACCCTTGATTGAAACAACTAATTGGATCACTAATCGGATTGCGATTGATATGCAAAGTAAAGACGGCACGGCAGAGACACTAGCTGAAGCGGGCTTTGAGGTCGTTGCCATTGAACCCCAGATCTTCTCCGATGAGTTGAGAAACTCTTATCTTTCATTACCTAAAACACCTTGGACTCTAGTTTTGGATAGCGACGAGTACTTAGCGGATGATGCTAGTGAACAAATAAGCCACCTTATTGATTCAGCTGATGCAGATGTAGTGGGTTTTCGGATACCTCGTCACAACTACATTATGGGAAGAAAGTTCACCGGCTCTGGATGGTACCCTGATCATCAGCTGAGGCTATTTAAATCCAATCAGGTGCACTATCAACCAGGGCATCACTTACCACCACTTACGAAGAACTCAAATGAAAATGTAGTTGTCTTAGAGGCCCCTAGCTGTCTTCACATCCACCACAATAACTACTCCACGATTGCGGAAATGCTTTCTCGGCAACTTCACTACACCACTACAGATATCTACGACTCAACTCCAGACTCATTTGATTTTGATGACTACATGCTTTCGGCAATCAGAGAATTCAACAAGCGAAACGACTTTCAAGACGATGGTCAACTTTCATATGTCGCCGGAATGGTCATGTACTGGAATGAGATAAATCGAGGACTCATTCACTGGGAAAAAACCGGGTATCAAGGTCGTCTAACAACTCATCTACCAAATCAAGTTTTTCTGTCAAATGAATTCGAGACATTGAGACGCGAAATTGACCGCCTAAGCAACAGAGACCTTGTAGAACTAGAGAAAGTCCATAACGAGTATCGAAAGTCAAGCTCTTGGAAACTTACAGCACCATTTAGGCGATTAAGCAGAATGATTACATCTATACGCGGAAACATGAATTGAAAGTTGCCATTGTTCAGGAAACCCCAATCGATCCCGAGAGGGACGCGGGCTCCCGAGCCATCAAAGATTTGGGTGACTCGTTTGCGCGAATTGGGTTTGAAACGATTTTCTTAGTAGAGAACCCTAACCTTGAAGATGCGCTAACTAAATTCAGTGCCGATGTGATTGTTGTCAGCCAACTAAGCACAATGATTCGGGCTCGGAATTTCAGAGCTGACTTTAATGTACCCGTGGTGTATTGGGCTCAAGACCTGCACGCAAAGCGCATGAGTTTAGGAGAGGGGATTGAAGGAGCATCAGCCAGCAGTTCATTGGCGATGAGCCTGAAGGAGCAGCTGGTGATTTCATCGGCTGATTTGGCTGTGTTCCCAACCAAAGAGGATTCAGACGCTGCCCGCAGGAAATACTCAGTATCGAATCTAGAACAGCATCAGTACTTCTCCATTGGATCTTCACTCCCGCTCCATGAGCCAAAAAGGGAAGACACTCTATTATTCATAGGCAGCCCAGCTCACCTGCCTAACCTGGATGCACTTCGGTGGTTCTTGAAAGATTGCTGGCCGCTAATTCAGGATAAGGAGAAGTCAGTAAAGCTCCAAATCATCGGATCATGGCAAGATTCTGAGATTTATAGACAGGTCCATGAGGGTGTCGAGTTTATTGGCCAGTTAACCGAAGATGAAGTTAGTGACGCGATGAGAAAGGGTTTAATTGGAATATCACCACTGAGGTTCGGTGCTGGTCTGAAGAGAAAAACACTACAGTATTTAGAATACGGCCTAGCGCTTCTCTCTACGGATTTTGGTCTGCAAGGATTACCGAGAAGTCAAGACAATAAATCGTGGTTAAGAGCAAACACCAAGATTGATTTCGTTGATGCCACCATCCGACTAATTCAACAACCCGACATAACGAAAGAAATGGCAAAATCAGGTAACGAATTTGTGAGAAAGTCCTTCTCAGAGCAAGCTTTTGATTTGGCATTAGAGCAAATCCTCATCAAAGCGAATGCCCAAAAGACCTTAGGCTCTTAGCTAAAAGAATATTTCTCTCGAGTTTCGAAGAACTTTTCGAGTGTTTGGTTGAGAGGCGATAAATCCCTGTGACTTTCGAACGCACTATACATTTTGACCAGCTCCAGAAAATTCAATTCGTACATTAAGTCAATACTCGGTATACAAAACACGAAGTGAGTTTCAGGATAGAAATTAGCCCTAGCAGACCGGATATCATGAAGTGGCGTGGTTACGCTAAGGTGATACATAAGCCATAATTTTCAGGCATCCTGGCGTTTGTAGCTCAACGGATAGAGCATCTGACTACGGATCAGAAGGTTGGGGGTTCGAGTCCCTCCAAGCGCACACATTATCCTAGCTATGGCTGAAGATTTTTTAGTTAGTTCTTGATTCAAAGCGAAGTATTTGAACCCACCTAATCTTAGGCTCGATGAAGTCCACATGAATCGTATAGTCAATCGAAGGCTTTAAGAATCAAAAACCAATTTCAAACTCACTATTCAGGTAGCCTTAAAGTCTCAATATATCACTGACTTGATAATCGACCAGGGGGAGAATTAACATGAGCAGGAAAATTACCATAATCATGAAGTGGATTACCCAAAGAGGGGCTCTCCGTCCACTATTTAGATTTGTAGACTTCATTTGGGGTGAGATTTTGCTGTCGAGGCAGCTTAGGCAGGCCGGATTATCAATTTCAAAAGATCGGACTCGAATTGACTTTACCGTTGGTGCAAAAACTGTTCGATTACACAAACGGCACGCAATATACTCAGGTGATATAATAAATGGCTTCAACTACTACTTCGACTCAGTGGAGTCTTTTCTAGAAGACGGTCAACAGATTGTGGACTTTTCGACACCAAAATTCCACACAGTAAAAGGTTTTGAGTTAATTCCCGTCCACTTTCCGAGCTTGGCGGAACCTATAGAAACAACCTTGCAATACATTAAGTTTGCTAATCTAAGGCCCGGAGATACCGTATTGGATTTAGGTGCATACTCTGGATTAACCTCAATTCTATTTAAAGGGATTGTAGGAAGGGAAGGGAGAGTAGTTGCAGTTGAAGCTGACTTAGAAAACTTGACTTCTTTAGAGAAAAATCTTGCACTCTATAAAAAGGTAAGCGGAATGGATATCGACGTTATCCAGCATGCAATTTGGAATCACTCGGAGGGAGTGAGTTTTTCAACAGAAGGCAGCATGGGGTCTTCCGCTTCATCAATCGTTGGCCTTGGGCGTGGTGACATAAAGCTAATAGATTCCATAACACTAAGCGATGCCGTAAAGAGGCTCAAATTGACGGATGTCACATTTGTGAAGTGCGACATAGAGGGAGCTGAGTCTGTGATCTTCGAAGACAGCGATTTTTTTGCCGAGTTTTCTCCCAGAATAATCGTTGAGACGCACACTGTTGGTGGGAATTTGACAACCGAGAAAGTGAAACAGGACTTAGGGAAGTTCGGTTACTCCTTTAACCTTGTGCCTCAACCTGGCTCTCCATTTCCACTGCTTGAGTGTGCGCCAACCTCTCGATAGAAGTAAACGTTGAACCCGTAATCGTTGGCTTCAGTGATCTGGGACGTTAAATCTTTGGCGGCTTACTTCGCATTATCGCAACTTGCGGACCAGGAAATGTAATCCGAATTGTAGGAATGCGGTTCTGCTTTAGGGTCTATAGAGATTTAAATGCTTCCAACCCTTTATGTAAGGTCCACAAGATTATAGGGTTCGCCTCCGGACTCGAGGAGCCTGCCCTCGGTGCTGTAAAGTGGTGAAGTTGCCTGAAGATTCAGGTTTCCCAGCGTTTGTAGCTCAACGGATAGAGCATCTGACTACGGATCAGAAGGTTGGGGGTTCGAGTCCCTCCAAGCGCACTAAAAACCGAGAAGTGTTCACAACTTCTCGGGTTTTTTACTTTCTAGGACTATCCAATACAGTGAATTGCGGAAAGGGCTGGAGGATCATGGTTTCGTCTGCTGCTTCTACTGTCGATGAGTATCTCGCAGAATTGCAAGAGCCTAGACGGCGAGAGATTTCCGAACTCCTGGCTTTGATAAGAAAAAACCTGCCGCGGGGCTTCGACGAGGTAATGGCCTGGGGGATGATTACCTTCCAGGTCCCTTTGGAAATATCTGGGCCGACCTACAACGACCAACCTCTAGCTGCAGTTGCACTGGCAAGCCAGAAGAATCACATTTCGTTCTATCTCTCCTCGATATATGCATCCAAAGAACTCACTACAGAGTTCCACCAGCGCTGGGAGCGCAGTGGCAAAAAGCTGGACATGGGCAAGTCTTGTGTCCGCTTCAAGTCCTTAGATAAGGCCGATATGGGAACACTCGGCTGGGCTGTATCGCTTTTGAATCCGCAACAATTCACCAAGATGTATCTGGATGCTAGAAACTCTAAGCGTTTGTAGCTCAACGTATAGAGCATCTGACTACGGATCAGAAGGTTGGGGGTTCGAGTCCCTCCAAGCGCACAAATCTAGGATTTGGCACAGGCCTAGCTATGTAGAGCACCCCTGATCCACTGGGTTGTTTTCTCTATCCCAGTCTGCAAATCGGTAAGTGGCTCCCATGAAAGCCTTGACTTTGCCAAGGAAATGTCAGGTCTTCTTTGTTTAGGATCGTCTTCCGGCAGTTCTAGAAACGAGAATTTTGCCTCAACTCCTACAAATTGTGCGATTAACTCACCGAGTGTAAGCAAATTTATCTCGATCGGGTTTCCCAGGTTAATTGGGCCAGGTTCCTCGGATTCCGACATGGCAATTAGACCCAAAACAAGATCGTCAATGTAACAGAAACTCCTTGTCTGTGTTCCATCACCAAAAACACTAAATGGTTCACCGAGAATGGCTTGACGGATAAATGAGGAGACGACTCTACCGTCAAATGGATCCATCCCAGGTCCATAAGTATTAAAGATTCTTACAATTTTTCCTCTAAGGCCTTTATGTCTATTGAAATGGGAAACCAAGGTTTCGCCCAGCCTTTTTGATTCGTCGTAGACACTTCTAGGCCCTATAGGGTTCACGTTTCCCCAATATGATTCGACCTGTGGGGTGACTTGAGGGTCTCCGTATATCTCACTTGTAGAGGCAAAAAGGAATGTGGAATTGTGCTCCAAAGCAAATTGAATCAGATTCTCAGTCCCTTGCGTGTTTGCCTTGAGAGTCTCCAGTCCTAGCGCTAGATAATGTTGCGGGGAAGCAGGCGATGCCAAATGGAATATAAAGTCAACTTGTTCAGAGTTTGGAAAAGACTCAGGTTCCAGAACAGAACCTCGAATGAAATTAAAGTTTTGATTCTTTTCCAATTCCAAAAGATTGCTGCCATCGCTAGTTGAGTAATTGTCAATACCGATCACTTTTTGGCCTCGAATTAGTAACTCTCGACAGAGGTTTGACCCAATAAAGCCTGAGGCTCCGGTAACAAAAGATGTTTTCATCGCTGCCCGATTACCCGAAATCTACTAAACAGGGTTGACCATGCCTGAGCATCTAGAATTCTTCGAGTGTCAACGACTATGGGAGAAGCGGTCAATCTCTCTTGAACTTGACTAGGATCAACCTCAGAAAACTCGTGCCACTCGGTAAGAACAATTAGAGCACTCGCGTCCTCACATGCAGCCAGTGGTGAATCAACCATTCTTATCCAATCCATGTTGTTACCTTTAGCCATTGGATCGTAAACAACTACTTCTGCACCGAGATCTGCCAAATCTTTAGAGATTCCAACTGAGGGGGAATCCCTAGTGTCATCCGTGTTTGCCTTGAACGCTAATCCCCATATCGCCACCTTAAGTCCTGAGAGATTTCCCCCAAGATCGTCGGCAACAGCAGCAGCGATGCCATGAATCCGATTCTGATTACTTTCTATCGCCGCTTCCACTGTCAATAAGGGGCTTCCCACGCTTTGGCCAGTGAATACTAACTCCCTTGTATCTTTTGGAAAACAAGAACCTCCCCAACCCGGTCCAGGACTCAGGAATTTATTTCCGATTCTTTCATCCATCGACATTCCAAGTAGAACTTGACTCGTGTCGGCACCAGTGTGCTCAGAGAGCGAGGCTACTTCATTAACAAAAGAAAGTTTTAGAGCCAGAAAAGCATTAGAAGCATATTTAATGCTTTCCGAAGTTGCAAGGCTGCAAATCAATCGAGGAGAATTTATGGATTCGTATAGCGACATGACAGAGTCAGCCACCTCCTTGCTTTTAGACCCCACAACGATGCGACTAGGCTCGTGGAAATCTTCAAGCGCCCTACCCTCGGCCAAGAACTCAGGATTGGAGGCTACCCCAATGCCATGAATTTCTAGTTCTTTTGCAAGAGATTCGCATGTACCAATTGGAACCGTCGACTTTACGGCAATTATGGAACCAGCAGAAATAACCCCAGTAAGACTTGCGACTGCGCTCTTGAGATACCTTAAGTCGGCTCCCCCACCCTCAGTAGCTGGTGTAGACACACACAAAACCACAATTCCAGCGAATCCACTCAAGGTCTCGTAGGAGCTAGAGAGTTTTACTCTCCCAGATTCAAGTACTCCCCCAAAGGCATCTTGTAACCCTGGTTCGTGGATAGGGAGTTGACCACCCTGCAACGCTGCGATTTTCTCCGAATTTGTATCGACTCCGATTACATTGTGACCTAATTCGGCTAAACCAACTAAAGAAGTAATTCCTACATAACCGAGACCCAAAACCGCTACTTCAGCCACATTGCTCCCGTGTACACGTTATAGTTCCTTCGCTGATAAATACTTACTCTATCGATTGCCAGAACATTGGCATTGTCGCGCATGTGAGGCAATCCTACTCGCCCCTAAACAGCACAGCAAATTTTGCCTTTCTACGGTAAAAGTGAGCCTTGATTAGGAGATACTTTCGACCCAAACTCCACCGTTCCTAAGTAAAATTCATTTATGATTTAGAGAGTTTTTTAGACAGCTCATAGTTCTAATTGAATAGAGTAAATCTAAGTTTTCAAAAATGTGGTTCGATTATTTGGGATGTAAAAATGACTAACTTGAATAATTCTGGATTACTTATCCAGGTAATTAACCTCGCAACCCGACCAGATCGATTAGCACTCATAACTTCTGAGTTGCACAATGCTGGATTGAAATTTGAAACTCAAGTGGCAGTGGATGGCCAGGCAATCAACTTCGATTCAAAGTTTTTATCAAATGGCGAGATTGGTTGTTTTAAGTCACACGTCAATTCAATGCGGAGGCAAGCCGCGACCGGAGCTCCTTTCTGTTTGATTCTCGAGGATGATGCGACTTTGAGTCCTCTAGTAAATGAAAAGTTTCTTTCCGAAATGACGCGGCTTATGGAAAGAAACCAAATCGATATTCTTCAAATTGGATTTATAGAACACTTCTATTCCCTGTCAATCCGGTCTTTACGCCCTGGAATTCTGGAGTTTTTGATTGATCTTTTGAAGAGACGAGGACAAAAAGACTTGTCTGGGTTTCGATTTGTGATGGGAGAGTTCAGGTCTGGAACGCACGCTTACATTATCAACGCTCGTCTCGCTGAGGCGATTTCAGCGGCAAATGCTGAGCCTTCCCTTATTCCGTTGGACGATTGGTTGGGCCTTACCGCCAAGGGTCAGACTCACCGAAACCTAAAAATAGCCAGACTGGTCAAAAGTGTGGTGTCCCAAGCTTCGCGTTTATCTCAGGATTCGGTAGTTGATTCCAACACTGGAAACTAGGATTTCTGAAGGAATTCTATTTCATTGTTGCCGGAGAAAATATCAGGCCTCGAGAGATATTCAGAGGGTTTGACATAGCTAACACAGAGCAAAAAGCGCTAGCATTGTGGTTGAATCGAGCAAAGATAGAGGTACTTTTTGAAAAAAAATAGAATTTCAGGCTCGGTTGTAACAATCACAGGAGGAACTGGGTCCTTCGGATCGACAATGCTAAGCCATCTTCTTTCAGAGGGCGCAGCTGAGGTTCGGGTTTTTAGTCGTGATGAGGCTAAGCAAGATCAATTAAGACACGCGATAGCTGACAACCGTGTGAGATTTTATATCGGTGACACCAGAGACCCTCTGAGTGTGAAGAATGCTCTAAAGGGCACCGATTTGGTTTTTCACGCTGCTGCATTGAAGCAAGTCCCCTCAGCTGAGTTCTTCCCCTTGGAGGCTGTAGCAACAAACATTCAAGGTAGCGCCAATGTTCTTCGAGCCGCAATTGAAGCAGAGGTGTCATCGGTTGTTTGCCTGAGCACCGACAAAGCTGTTTATCCGATAAATGCCATGGGTATGAGCAAGGCATTGATGGAAAAGACTGCCATGGCTTTTGCAAGAGACAACCAAGACTCCAAGACTGTGATATCGGTCACCAGGTATGGAAATGTTATGTATTCCAGGGGCTCAGTTATTCCACTGTTTATTAGTCAAATCAGAAGCGGAAAACCACTGACAATCACGGACCCAGAAATGACAAGATTCCTGATGTCCCTGGGCGAGTCCGTTGACTTGGTTCAACATGCATTTGAGAATGCTGAAACTGGCGACCTGTTTGTTCGCAAAGCCCCAGCAGCAACCATTGCCACCCTTCTCGAGGCTCTGCTTGAGTTAGTTGGACTAGATCGCCCAGAGATAAAGATCATTGGTGTTCGACATGGTGAGAAACTATTTGAGTCTTTGCTTGGCGCCGAGGAAATGTCCAAAGCTGAAGATCGAGGAGATTACTTTAGAGTCCCTCTCGATACAAGAACTCTTGATTACGAGGCCTTTTTTGAGCACGGGGAAGATAAGCCGGCTTCGAATGAGTCTTATACCTCACACAACACCACAAGACTAGATAAGGAAGGCGTAAAGACACTACTTCTTACTCTTCCCGAGATTCGTCAGGAACTTGGGTTATGAGTGAAACAGGAAGACCAACGGTTGTGACCGTTGTCGGTACTAGACCTGAAATCATTAGACTTTCCAGGATAATTCCTCTCCTAGACAAGCATTTCAATCACATCTTTGTGAATACCGGGCAGAACAAAGACCCGATGCTAAGCAAGGTCTTCTTTGAAGAGCTAGATATCAGAACACCTGATCTTTATCTTGATGTAGACACGTCAACACTTGGAGCTGTGCTTGGTGACACACTTGCAAAAATTGAAAAGGTGTTTTTAGAGCATAAGCCTGACGCGGTGCTTATCTTAGGAGACACCAATAGTGCCATTTCAGCGGTCCTTGCCAAGAGAATGCACATACCCGTTTATCACATGGAGGCGGGAAACCGGTCTTTCGACGAAAATGTGCCAGAAGAAACCAACAGGCGTTTAGTAGATCATGTTTCGGATTTCAATCTTCCCTATACCGAACACGCCAGAAGAAACCTGCTCGCAGAAGGCCTACCACCGAGACGAATCATGGTTTCGGGTTCCCCCATGCGTGAAGTTCTTGACTACTACATGGCTAAAATTCAGGCGAGCAAAATACTGAACACTCTAGAACTCGAGCCACACAAGTATTTCCTGGTCAGCGCTCACAGACAAGAAAACGTAGATTCCCCTGAAAGACTGAAAGACTTTCTAGAGACGCTAAAAAAAGTCCACGAATCTTGGGGTTTGCCAATAATGGTCTCCACCCACCCAAGAACACGTAAACTCCTTGAGGCAATCCCTGGCTACAAGGAAACAAGGGGTGTAGTTTTTCATGAGCCTTTTGGTTTTGTTGATTACAACAAGCTGCAACTAAACGCTAAGTGTGTTCTATCGGATAGTGGAACGATCAGCGAAGAGTCAATAATCCTTGGCTTCCCAGCCGTCACAATCAGAGACTCTATGGAAAGACCAGAGGCTCTTGAGTCTGGCGGAATTGTTATGACCGGCCTCAAAGCCCCAAATGTTCTCGCAGGTATCCAATATGTGACAGAAAACGGAAACTCTGCGAAGCTGTTGCCGGCTGGTTATGAAGTTACCGATTGCTCGACTCGCGTAGTCGGGTTTATGCTTTCCACTGTTTCTAGACACCACGAATGGGCTGGAATTAGAAAGCTGGGCTAACGCCTTGTTGAGCCGTTCTAGGCTCTAGCGCCCCAAGCTAGAAGTTCTGAGACCATCTGTTCAATTGATGGCGGTGAGGTGTACCCAGCGCTTAGCCAAAAAGCCTCACTCTTGGAAGCAAAGCTGGTGCTCAGAGTGCGGTTGATATTCGCCCCAGTCGCTGTCGGGTTGACTTTGATGTCTGGCCTATCGAGATACTTTGCAATCAAGCTCACCAATTCGCATTTGGTCACACTATCGAGCGGGAGAACATGAAAAACCCCAGGTTCAAATAGATCATGTTCAATGATTCCTCGGGCAATCTTTGCAAAATGCAAAGAGGTTATGCCATTCCAGAAGTGATCTGTGAAACCAGAAATCTCAGCATTCTTGGGTTGATTTCTTACCCACTCCAAAAGAGATGAGTTTCGTCCAACCTCTGGACCAATTATGGAAACTCTTAGGTGCATCATGGAAGCTCCCCTTGCTTCCCCCATGCTCTTTGACTTCCCGTAAACATCCAAAGCGTCATGCTCATCGCCTTCTAGGTAATTTCCTTTTGATCCAGAAAACACACAATCGGTCGCTATCTGAATTACCTTAGCTCCGCGCTTAGACGCCCAAGCCTCTAAGCGATTAGGGAAAGCACCGTTTATTTCAAGCGCCGTGGCTGTTTGCTTGGCGTCCCTGTCATTGATGTATGGCTTGATTATTCCAATGCAGTTAACGACATAATCAACTGGCATCGGAAATCTAGAATCTAAGTCATCAGTAGCGGCATCGAATTCCAATAAACGAACATCTGTTTCGGCGATCAAGCTCTTGCCTTGTCTAGTAGTAGCAAGTAGCTCACCATGAAAGCTTGAAAATTCTTTCAAAACAGCAGAGCCAAGCATTCCACTCGCGCCCAAAATCAAGACAGTACTCATTGCAGTCAACTCTAGTTCCGCTTATTGATCTCGATTGCCGTGTTTAGGGTTTGTTCCATAGAAGCCAAGGCTGCTTCGGGCGAGAACAAAGCGGCCAATACCTTCAGGGTTTCTGACTTATTCGTTCCACTGCCAACGGTTTCAGCAACTTCTAGGGCAATTTCTAAAACCTCGGTTGGAGTCTGTGCCCAAGCCAAACCCTCTATTCCGTCGATAGCGGAAAACAAGCCTTCTAGATGGGTGGAGACAACTGGAATGCCGGTAGCTAAGTACTGCAGGACCTTATTGGGAAACGCAATGGATGCAACCTGACTAATTTGTAAAGGATTTATGGCCACAGTTGACAGAGCCAGGTAATTTGGCAAATCCTCATAACTTACAAAACCGGTGAAGATAACCCGCTCGGAAATATCTAGATCACTAACAATTTTCCTGAGCTCAATTTCCTGCTCCCCACCCCCGATCAAAAGCAATTTGGTCGACGAGTCTCGCGGAACCAATTCTGCAAACCTCTTTATTACCTCTGGTAATCCTGAGAAATAAAAGAAAGAACCCATGTAAGTAATAACAGAGTCTTTTGGGGCAATTCCAAGATGACTCCTTAGGTCGGGGTTTGGGTTTCGATTAGAAAAATGCGCTATGTCGAGTGGGGGGTAGTTAACCACAGAAGGCTTCTTGCGACCAGACAAGTTTTCACAATACATCCGCATCGCAGAGTTGTTTGCTGAAAGTAAGGGTGAAAATCTATACATTAGCTTTTCTACCCAAAGTATCGGGATTCTGAAAATAGACTGCCGAATCTCATGGGAGGAATCTAGCGCCCTGTGCACAAAAGGAGTTTTGTAAATGGTTGAAATTATGAGGGCCTGAAGGCCGAATGTCGGAACCGCGTAATTGAGCACCACATCAAACTTGTTTTCTCGAAATAACTTAAGGAGTGCTGGCCAGCTACTAATCGTTGCCCATAATCTATCGAACCAGAAAACCCCAAACTGATGAGGACCGACGAGGGTTAACTTGGCTTCGGGAATTACTCGGCCAACAATTTCCTTCTTTCGAAAAAGATTCTTTCTAGCCCTATTTGCGCCTTCTTGAAAGTGAAAAAACACTACATCATGGCCGACCTTGGCAAGTAATTCGGGAAACTCATGGATTTCATAGATGACTTTTTCCAAGTAATCAATTTCATGAAGCACGAGAATTTTCACGCAGACTGCTCCTAAGTTGACCGGCAAATACCAAATCTACTAGGAAGGCCAATAACTATCCCTGATTCTGCAAGCAAAGACTAAGTTTTTCAACTTCGCCCGAACTGGACCCCTGAACTCCTCGGAATAGCAGAGGGAACTACAGTATATTTAGTGCCATTATCCATTATGGCTATTGTCCGATGGTTATGAACTTGATGGTCAATGCGATCACATCTTCTATTGGCGAGGAATGACTTGAAGGTTTTCAACGTAAGCAGTAGTGATGAGGTTGGTGGCCGCTGGAACGGCCACGACATCATTGAACCGCTCAAGGAATTTGGAGTAGACGCCAAAATTGGCTCATTCTGGAGCAAGACTTCAAAGTCCGAAAACTCAATTGAGCTATTTCCGGGACGCAAAACCAGGCTGTTAGCCGAAGCCACTATGGCTATAGAGAGCCTAACTGGTAGACAGTCCACTTATCAGTCTTGGTCAAGCAAGATTTTTGACCTACCTGAGTTTCAAGAGGCAGATGTTGTCCATCTGCAAGTCATTCATGATCATTTGATGACCGTTGAGAACATGGCGAAGATTTTTGAAGTCAAGCCTGCGGTCTGGACCTGGCATGACCTTTGGCCACTTACTGGTCACTGCACACAACCTGTAAATTGCGCTAGGTGGGATTTAGGTTGCGGTAGTTGCCCCTCCCTTGATTCCTCGCTTCCGGTTTACTGGGACCGCACCGAAAGAGAAAAGTCAAGAAAGGAGACACTTTTCTCGAAAACACCTATGAATATCCACATCACCACCGATTGGATGAGGGGTCGGATTGAGAGTAAAGTCTCCAGCTGGAATGTAAGAGTTTTTCAGTTTCCTTTTGGAATAGATACTCAAGTTTTTAGACCACGGCCAGATCTTAATGCCAGGTCTATTCTCGGAATAGACAAAGATGCCTTTGTTCTATCGGCCCGCTCAACAGACGATAAAGGAAAGGGCTTCAAAGAGCTAGTTCAGGCTATTGAGCAAGTTCGAAAGACCGGAAGAAATATCCTTCTTCTTTGTATCCAGAAACAGGGCCTAGTTTCAAAGTACTCCCAAGAGGTCGAGTCAATTGAACTACCTTGGACCAATGACTCAAAAAATCTTGCGTTGTTTTATGAGGCGTCAGATTTGTTTGCCATGCCATCATCGGCTGAGTCATTTGGAATGATGGCGTTAGAAGCCATGTCATCAGGTGTCCCTGTTATCACAGTGGGCAATACTGCGACTAGCGAAGTTGCCGCGTTGCCGGAGCTGGAAGTAGACATTAATGATTTGGTCAGCCAACTCGCAAACAGAATCACTTGGGCCATAGACAATAAAAGTCAATTAAGAGAACTAGGTGTCCGGGCAAGAGTGCGCGCGGAATCAAACTTTTCTTTAGCTAAATACCTAGGAAAACTAAAGAGTATGTATGAGCAGGTTATTAGTGACTGAATCAGTTAAGCACGTTAACTTTGTCACTCGAGAGTTACCCACAGACCAGAGCCTCGAAGGGTTAGTTGTAGCAAGACTCATTCAGTCCCTTCCTTCGGACTGGCGAGTCAAAGTATTTGTGATCCGCAGTCCCCTTCTATCAAACCCAATCGTCCCGGCACTACCAGAAGTCGAAATGATTGTGATATCTGAGCCCCAATACAAGTGGGATAGTTTCTTGCTGAAGGCACTTAGGTATCCACTAGAGAAATTAGCAACAAGCGAATCACTATCGATCTCCAGGAGAATTTTGACCGATACGAGTGAATCGGACTATATCTTTGTGTTCTCCACCTCTCCTGTACTTAACTTTGTTTCGCGGCAATTTGAAGCCGCTCACTCACACAAGGGACAGAGCCAAGAATTAAGGGTACCTAGTGAATACGAAGGTGGAATTGAGCTCAAAGTGTTCACTAACCAGAGCGGAAGCATCCCTAAACCTCAATGGGAGAGCCTGTTTGATAATACAAACGAAAAGCGACTTTCTCGTGAAGCATTCATGACCGAAGTTTCTAGAGTGTTTGGTTTTAGTGCATCACTGAAGAGAAAACATCAATTCACCTCTGATGTAACCATCGAAATAAATGACCTCGGGTCAAGGAATAAACTCGCTAGATGGGATATCTCTAGCCAGAACATAACTAAATCCGAGATTTTCGTACTTAGCTCCAAATTAGCTTCTATCATCAGGCCGATCATAGTAGTTAGAAAGATTGCTCAATTCATCACTCAAAATCTGATGAAAGGCTTGAATTTAGTATTCAAAATCGGGTACGCAGTATTGATATTTCTGTTTAATGCATTGGGAGTTTTCAGGAAAGCTATTTGTCGAAAAAGAAAAGTAATCTCGACACTCAGTAATTAACAATATTTCGGGAGTAGACGAACTAGATTCACTAAGACCTTACTGCCAACTACTTGCAAGCGTTACATTTTTTGGCGAGACTGATTAAGCGTAAACACCATCAGTAACTCGCGGACTGGCCTCAAAGTCTAGATTTTCTAAATCAACATACCAGTCATCCCACTGTGATAACTCAGTGTGAATTCTTTTGTACCCATTTGCTGTCAATAACTTATAAATTCTCTCTTGATTTGAAGTGTGGTTGTGCTCCACACAAATGAGGCCAAATTTGTATTCCGTGAAGTCAAAGTCTTTGAGGATCAGATATTCACTTCCCTCAGTATCGATTGATAAGAAATCTATTTTTGTTGGGGCATTGTGGGTGATCAGGAGGTCCCGAAGGGAAACAGTCTTTACCTGGTAAACCGAAGACTCCTTTCGGGAGTTAATGTGACTGTCTTGGTCGCGAAACTCAAACATTGTCGATAACTCAGCTTCCGGGGCTTCTGCAAAATCGACAACACTGTTTGAGTCAGAACTAACGCATCGAGTGTCAATTGAAGACGATCTGTTGCTAGTCAAATCTGAATGCCAAACTTTTGCCGGCTCACATAGAATTCCAATCCAACCGAAGTCTTTTTCAAGCAAGAACGTGTTGCTAAGCTTGATTCCATCAGTGGCACCAAATTCGACAAAAAAGCCTTTATCGCGAAGTCCGCTCACAGATAGAGCGAGAACATCCTGGCCAAGCTGGCTTGTAGACCGAGAGATTATTGTCTCCGCTTGACTTAGTGAAATTCCTCGAGTCAAAGGAGAGTGAGCCAAGAGCTGCATAGAAACATGCCGCAGATTCAGGAACTTCCATTCGTCATTTGCAATACTGGATTCAGAGTTCGTTCGCAGTGAATAACCTAGCTTCTTAATGGCCATGACAATGAGTCTCTTTATTCGGTTCACTTGTTGAAGTTAGCACATCAAACTCTTTTGGGCACTGAAGCCCTCTCTACCTTTGGTCTGTGATGCCTTGGAAATCATGCTGTTTGTGGCAAAATGAACTAGAAAGAGAATGCTCTGGATGCAATGGTGAGTCACAAGAATAGACAGGGGCGATTCCTAAGTTGGTAAAAAAGACTGAATCGAAATTTCGCAACTGGATACTAGGCATGCCTACTGCCGCTGTTCTATTACCCATTCAGGGTCTTAGCCTTCTCTACTGGTGGATAGTTGGATCGTACCTAGGTGTCGATGTCTATTCATCAAGAAGCTTTTACTCGGCAGACGGATGGTGCGACTCCGTTTCCCAAGGGCTTGGATCTCATTGCTGGGGAGATTATTACTACCCAGTATTTCTAGCTATCTCCCAACCCAACCCTTGGCTAGACTACTCAAACCCATATCCAGCAGCAAACCTTATTCCATTCATGATTGCTCATGTTCTTGGCTCGATCACTGGATTAGCACATGCAGGGCTAGTGATTTTTCTCGGGACGATGACTTTACTTATTGGTTGGAGCGTTTGGGCGGCAACCAAAGGCATGGCTCTAGAACCCCGATTGATTCTTTTTACAACTCTTACCCTTTTTGCTCCGCCTCTTATCGCAACGCTAGATAGAGGCAACAGTGTTGGCTTCATAATTCCATTGCTGGTGTGGCTATATTCCGCTGTGAGAAATCAATCAGAAAACCAGGGGCTGTTGGCAATAGTTCTACTAACTGTCATAAAACCCCATTTTGCAGTTCTACTTTTTCTATATTTATTGAGAGGCCAGTTTAAAACTCTAATAAAAGGTGTTTTCCTTGGGGGATCAATTCATGTTCTTGCTTTCCTTGTCGTAGCAGGAGACAGGTTCCCAATGAACATTTACGACTCGTTGGCTAGGATGGTCGCTTATCAGAACTACACCTCTGTGGAAAATGGCTGGCCGCAAAACATTTCATTTGCCCAATCACTATATTCATTTGCCGACTTTTTTCGCGGTGAACAAAAATCGACAGTTGTCCTCGATTTCTTTGCTGCGAACCAGGGATTGATTGGGCCGATTGTTCTATTAACGGTATTGCTGACAATCACTCTATTCAGGTCAAAACTAACAAATGTTCAAGTATCAATTATTCTGACTTCCCTCATTGTTATGACATCAAGTACTACCTATTACTACTATGCAATATTTGCTATCCCTGCATTACTAGCAGTAACTCAAATGAAGCAGGATGGCCGAGGAGTTGTTATCACTCAGGATTCGGAGCAGACGCCCACGTCAAAAAGAATCAACTTTATTCTTTGGTCAGCTCTTGTCTTAACGCTTGTTCAATTCCCCATGTATCAACTTGATTCAAACGATGTCTATTTCGTAACCACTGCAAATCTTGTTGGCGGTGTCTGGATCGGGGCCTATATTCTGATCCTCGCGGCGTTGCTAAAAGGAAGAATAGGACGCAGGTTCGAGACAAAGTCATAAACTAGCCATGCTTTAGAAAGCCCCTACTAGATTCCTTTTTCTACTAAGAACTCTCGGCGACTCGAATGACCTGATTGGGGATCGAATCAAGAGCTAGGTCTGCAGTTTGAAGCAGCTCATCCCAATCTTTAGCATCAGAGTGATAATTGTCAGAAGGTAGCCTCGGGTCCACTTGGTGTTGTATTTCGGCACTTGGATTAACAATCCCAACGACTATTTTGGCTAGCTCGCCAAGTTCAATCAGGTCACCACCGGTGTTAAAAACTGGATTAGACCCGGGTGTTCTAGGCAACATAGCAATAGCGAGAACATCCTCCAGAGCGCAATATCTTCTAAATACAAGATGTTTGGCCCTGATTTCGATTAGACCTGACTTTGCCTGGCCTATCAAGTCAGTGAATGCAAAAGCGTTCGGTTTCGTGCAAAAGGAACCAGTCACGCTCCAAACCCTTGCAACTGAAAAATCGCTTTGAAGGTCCGTGGCAATCTCGGATATCTTGCTCTCGTAAATGCGTTTTTGAGCAGCATATGGGTTTTCCTCTATAGAAAAGGAGACGTGACCCCCCAGGTGCATAGTTGCACCACTTGAGAACCCGATGTATTTTCTGACTGAAGGCAGGGAGGCTATAGCCAAGGACTGATCTATGATTTTTTGATTTGTCTCGACGTAGGTTTTATACCCAAGAACAGGAAGTCTTTCCCGAGTTACAAACGCAGTGTCTATTACAACCGTAGGCTTAAACGCCGAAATAACCTCGATACTCTGGGCTTGGACAGCCTGGCTTTGTCCATCAATTTCTACATGTTGATTTTTTGATCCAGTCGCTAACAGATCTAGACCCGATTCCCTAGTCATTGCAACCGCTGTCCGACCAAACCAGCCGCCAGCACCGGTGACGAGCACTCGGTCATCCGAACGCAGATTGTTTAGCCAGAGCTCTTGTGAGTCGCGCCTTATAGTCATGATTGAAACCTATCTTTATGGACTTTTCGTAAGTGAACTCTTGAACCTAGAGAGGATTCTGCTACTGAGTATGTTTCCTGCTAGGTAGGTGATTAGGATTATCGGCACTTCCCACAAAAATGAAAGAACTCTGGGCACTAGCGACAGATTTGAGACCCTCACAGCGCTGGCCTCCTTTACCGAGTCCCACCTACGGCTGTAAGTCAGAGAAGTGGCGTGCCACCTGTGGCTAGAAAGAATCTGGTCGACAAAGACAGCCTTTCCGACCTTGGTCAGCTTTAGAAACAATTCAAAATCAAATGCGAACTCGAACTTATCTGACAGGCCACCTAAATTCTCGAAGGTATCCCTTCTAAACACAGCACTCGGCTGTGGAATCAGTTGTGGCCCCACTCTAAGGAGTGGAACTGCCCAGCCACCGCTTCGCTTGACAAGAACATCATTTCCTTCAGAATCGATGTATTGGCAGTGGCCAAAAACCAAAACGGGCTTTTCGGGTTGACCAAGAGCACTCACTGCAACACCCAGCGACCCTGGCGCAAGAAGATCGTCATCACCTATCCAGGTAATGTATTTGATGCCTTCTGGAAGCGCTCTAAATCCTTGATTTATTTTCTTAGGAACCGATTTTTCAAGCTCGTCCAAGTAAAGATCTACCAATCCCGCCTTTTGGTAGGAAGTAGAATCAAAACCTTTTCTACCCACGAGGACGATGTAGCTATCACCAGCTTCACGGATGGATTTTAGGGTGATGTCTAAATACTGGGGGCGCTCGCCAATAGTTGGAACAACAACTCCCACAGCAGGCATTTCACCATGATAGCACCGCCGATAAATTGCCACCTTGGGAAGAGTGGTTACATGAAATGGCTATGATTTGAAAATGCGAAACAAGTTGATACTTCTTGGCTACCTAGCCCTGTTCTTTGGCTTAGTTTCTGCCTATGACTTTTATAAAGGCAACGTTTATCTTGTTGCTCTTGTTGCCGTAATTCTCACCTTCGCAGGCTTAGCAGCCTGGCTTTGGTCAGTCCAGACAGGCAACGATAAGAGTTAACTGCAAAAGAGCTCAATAGGTGTATCGTCAGAGCTGTGGGAAGGAGAAAGCAAATGAATCTAGATGGATGCAACTGTGGCGAAGGCTGCCAGTGCAAGAAAAACGACTAACTAAGTACTAGTAGCGCTCCTGGCGCAACACTTCTACATCCGCTACCCACACGCTAACTGCGTAGTTTGGGAAGTAGTCGGATTGCAATCTTTCAATGATTTTTTCTAGTGTGACCTGATCGGTCACAACCTCTATGCGAATGTTCCCACCCTCGAGATCACCATTTCTTTGGTTTCTTGGCCCGGTGCCGTGAGCGTCTGTGACTGTGTAGCCCTTAGCCCCAAGAGCCATTAGGTCCTTGATTAACCTCGACTCAAGCGCTCCCTCGCAGACAACCGTCAGCAACTTTCTCCTGGAAAACATCAAATACCTAGACCTTCCATAAATTGACCAATTGCAAACATAATTGGAATTCCAAAAATCAAATTGAACGGGAACGTAATAGCAAGTGATGCTGTCAGGTAAACACCAGGACTAGCCTCCGGTAAAGCAAGCCTCACGGCAGCAGGAGCTGCAATATATGAAGCTGAGGCTGCAAGAACTCCCAAGATAACGCTTCCTCCAAGACTCAAACCGGTTAGCTCTCCAACTAAGACACCGAGAGAACCCGAAAGAATCGGGAACCCGATACTAAACAGAACTAGTCCAAAACCTGCTTTTTTGACATCAGGTAGTCTTCGTCCAGCGACGATACCCATCTCAAGTAAGAACAAAGCAAGAACTCCAGTGAAGAGGCCACCGAAGAGAGGCTCGATTCTTTCGTAGCCACTGGCACCAGTTGCATAACCTAGAACCAAACCACCCGCCAGCAAAACAATTGATTTAGAGGTAACTATTTCTCTGAGTGATTCTCCCCAGTTCAAACCTCTGTTTAGACCCTTGGATGCTAAAAGTAAACCAACAACTATTCCTGGGACCTCAAGGATTGCAAGCAGCGTCGTTACGTAGCCTTCGTAAGAAATGTTTTGTGATTCGACAAAGATTAGAGCCGCCGAGAAGGTAACCAACGAGGTAGATCCATAGTGCGCGGCAAGAGCACCCTTATTGATGGTGTCTAGCTTGGTAAGTGTTCCCAAAACAATGAACGCAAGAAGTGGAACTAATATACCCAGAGCTAAGGTTCCCAAGATTGGCAGCCAAACCTCAGCGAGGTCTGCGTCAGATAGGGCAACACCACCTTTGATACCGATACCTAGTAATAGGTATATAGATA
>Ga0208720_1000040_pt1 | contig 35082 bp, 17 predicted proteins | sample LakMenEpi20Apr10_FD_150716 | JGI IMG/M metagenome (GOLD analysis project Ga0208720, IMG submission 150716) | Freshwater microbial communities from Lake Mendota, WI - 20APR2010 deep hole epilimnion (SPAdes) | ecosystem: Environmental > Aquatic > Freshwater > Lake > Epilimnion/Euphotic zone ...
CATTATAAGGAACACGCAGGCGTAATTCAGCGGTAGAATGCCAGCTTCCCAAGCTGGACGTCACGAGTTCGAATCTCGTCGCCTGCTTTCATTGTAAGTGATTGGTAGGGGTTTACGCCACCGGTGTTAATGGTGGTACTGTGCATGGTCACTAGATAAATTCAACCCTACCGGGACTGGCAATGTAGGGTGGGGTGAAGCCCACCCGCTTCCAGGGTGAATCATCAATTGTCGAGACAAACCCGTTTCGCAATAATAATTTAACCTATGTGAAATAAAGAAGTTGCAAAGTAGGGTGGGATAAATTCCACCCGCTTCGAGTCTCCTCTCAAGCCTAATAAATGTGAGCAGTAAGCGTATCAAGTAACCTGAGTTCGCTCTATAGAACTGTGAACTCCAGAAGTTAACCTCCGAAAATTCCTGCATGTGTCGTCCGAATTGTCAAAGATCGACTTTCAATCCAAACAAAAGTTTTAGACAGTCGCAACCATTTCCATTCGCATGGCTTTGACTTGTTTCTTGATCCGACTCCTTTCACTGCGGTTCCGGCCCTTCATCATCCGCTCAATCCGGTCCTGAAGTCGGCTTTCAAACTCGATTGGCTGATCCTGATCCTTGTTTTGTACCGCAGTCGCAATGACTTCTGATGAAACGACTTGTGGATTATCGTTTTCCGTGGATTCCTGCTCCGTTTTGCTCTCCACACACTCTAGATTGATCGACGCAGGATCAAGTTCATTTGCCATCAATTCACCGTCGTGCTGCTCATCGCAAGGCATCTGATATGCGTGCAACTGATCGCGTGAATGACGCTCCTGTCGACGTGCTTCTCGTTCCTGAGCCATGGTTGCGCGATATTCCAGAAGGTTCCGATGTCGCTTGAGACCATCCAAACGCCTTGTGAGCTTGTCGGCCCGGTTTTGGGCGGTGATCTGATATCGCAGGGCCAGTCGGGCTTCATGGGTCCGATTCGGGTCGCCCAGGCCTGTCCCCATCGACATTTCGATAAATTGGTTTCGGCGCGTTGCGTATTCCATTTCGAGTTCCCGTTTGCGGGTCAGCCAGTAACTCTGTTCTTTTCTGGCCCGGTCGTGGAGTTCCTTGTAACACTTGGCTGAGTCGGAAATATTCAAGAAATGGTGGTCAATGAATTGAGAATCACCTGCAACCAGGACGGTATCACAGGAATGAGCCCACGCCAGGATGGTCTGGGCTGGGTTGTTTTCTATTTTCAGGAATCGGCTGAAGAGCCAGAGTCCGTCGAGGCTGAGTTCGTGGATTTTCCAGCTTGAGCCGACAAGAAGAGCCATGTTTCTGGACTGCTGAAGGGTAATTTTCCGGATTGGGGAATTCAGGGCAGCAACGATTTCGGTCCAGAGTTGTTCAAACAGGGATGCTCCATAGAATGAATTTCCCAAGATCTCAGCGCGAAACCGTGGGCTCGATCGCCAGCCTTTTTCGTCGGATTCGAACTGATCAAGCATCTGGCGATCGAAAATCTGGCCAGCCTGAGCGGATTCCGCTTCAGCACGTAGATTGAGTTGACGATCAATTTCCGAAGATTTCCAGCGAGCCAGTGCCAGTTCGGAAATACAATCTTGTTCTTCAGCCGATTGGGGCTGATGGACTCGGATCAATTCCAAATGGAGGATCTTGGTTTGGTCTGTCCCATATGAGGGGAGGTGTGCAACGCTCGAAAGACCATGTCGAAGTGCGTTTCTGGGTGATTGGGTGTTCGATTCTGAGGTGATTTGTGACATGAAAAACTCCGGGCAGATAAAGATCGGTTGCGTTTTGATAGAGAGTGTGTCCCTTATACGCAATATCTGCCGTGATGGAGTGTGCGAGTCGAATATTTGTCATGATTCCATAAAAATAATCGTCAGAAGGGGTAATATCAGGAAAGTTAGCGGGACGTTAGCAACTTAAACTCAGGTCGCTAGTGCTCCGTCAAGTCAAGATTGTTGGGTAGGCGGGCGTCAATAGGCATGTCCTCTGAACATACATAACCCCTGAATCAGTAATCTTTTGGGCTCCCGAGGAGACATCTAGAAATAGGCATGTCCTCTGGACATCCATAAACCCTGAACCAGTAGTCTTTTGGGCTCCGGAGGAGACGTCTATTAATAGGCATATCCTCTGGACATCCACAAACCGTGGAGTCCGTGATCTTTGGGCTCCAGCGGAGACATCTATTGATAGGTATGTCCGAAGCACATCAACAGCCCCAACCTCACACCCTTCTTTCACAAGCCGGCTTTTGGTTGGAATTTAAAACCAACCGGGGCTAGCGTCAAGACCGTCTAGAAAGAGCTTGTGAGGAGTTAGGAAATGTTATTTCTATTTTGTAGTAGGAATGGCGACCCCATACGGGCCATTGAGTCCTGTCAGAAAGGTGCTCACCGCGCCGGTGGGGGCAATTTTGGAAATTGTGTTATTTGTGCTGTTTGCAACATAAACATTTCCTAGCCCATCCACGGCCATGCCTCGAGGGCCGCTCATGCCTTTTGCGAACACACTGACTGATCCATTGGGCGAGATTCTGGCAACGGTATTACTGCTGTAATTTGCGGCATATAAGTTTCCGGACGAGTCGAACCCGAGCCCTCGTGGGCCGCTCAATCCTGTCGCGAAAACAGTGACTTCACCTGCAGGATTGACTTTGGAGATGGAATTATCGCCATAATTTACCACGCACAAGTTTTTAGAGGAATCAAAGGCCAGCCCTATCGGATGGTTCAAGCCTCTTGCAAATGTGCTGACAGTTCCGGTTTTCGAGATTTTGGAAATGGTGTGATTTTCATAATTCGAGACATACAAAAATCCATCCTGATCAAAAGCGAGCCCAAACGGATTGCTAAAACCCTTTGCAAAGGTGGTAATGACACCTTCTGGACTGATCTTGGAAATGGTGTTTCCTGAATAATTTGCCGAGTAAAGATTGCCGGAGGCGTCGAAGGCAAGCCCTCGAGGTCCATCAAGCCCTGTCGCAAATGTTGATGGAACACCACCGGCTGATATTTTGAAAATCGTTCCGCTGCTATAGTTTGAAACGTAAACATCGGTCGCTTTAGCCAAATTCAGGCTCAAGCATGCCAAAACGCAACACTTCAGTAATATCGAACCTACAATTTTCCTGATACGCATGTCACTACTCCTGTTAAATCAGAACTTCAGGGTGAACTAGATTGCAAAACTATCGCTGATTCCATCATCCATGATCCCAATCGTGGAATCAATCAAGTTCCAAAATACTTTTTTGATTTTCTTCTGACCAAGGACAGCATCAAGCCAAAGCACAGCCATGTCAGGGGACATCGCCTACATAAAATCTTATCCATTTGAGGATTACGAACCGCCATTGAATTAAGGACTTGATGAGGAACGACATTTCATGACAGCTCCATTGTCTCCAATGATTTTTGTATGAGTCCGTTGCAATTCCGAACCGATCCTTAACCTGAAATCAGCTCATCATCTTTGTGGGATGATTGGGACGGATTGTTTCTGATTCAATTGGGGAGTTTTCTGGTAAATTGGAGAGCGGGGGTCGTCCGATACCTGCCACAAAAGATCGTTATGCAAATACATCCGGCGTTGATCAAGAAGGCTCAATGGCCTGGCGCCAACTCTACCAAAGACGGCGATTTGGTTGCCAGATTCATCGACAGCACGATCCCTGTCAATGCCTTCTGCAATGGCAAGAGCATGCCCTGATTTAGGCATTTTTCTGGAGGCGACCAAAACCGGCGTTGGTCGTGGGCTAAATCCTTGATATCCAGGGGTTTCCGTCGATGTGAGTTGAACCACCCTTAAACCATTGTGACCGTCAGCCAGATATGCAAACTGACTGGTGTAAGTGATACCAAGTTTGACATCCCGACAATCATCAATCAGCCCATTTGCATTATAGACCTGATCAATCACGGGCTTTTCAGGCTTTTCAATATCTAAAATCACCAGCCCCTGATGCCCAGCTGCAACATAGGCGTAAGTCCTTGCTGGATAGATTTTATAAGCCTCTGCAAGAGGTAGTGCGGAAACGGGGCGGGGTTGTTCAGGATTGGTAATGTCTAAAATCTTGATACCTTCGCTGTCGGCTACAAATGCATATCGGAATTGAGCTTCTACATCTCTGACATCGTTAAGGAAAGGCGCTCCGATGACACTCGTAATACGTGGTTTAGCGGGGTCATTCACGGAAACGACCACAAGCCCCTTGTCGCACCCAACATAAGCATTGGTTCCGACAACGGTCACGGACCTTGCTCCATGGAGCATCCCGTCAGGATTAAATACAATATCTTTCTTGAGATAATTGTTCAGAGGGTTTCCATCCAGCAAAGTGGCGGCACTGACCATGACCAGACCTTCCTCCGCATCGGCCACATAAATATAAGCGTATGCCATGTGCACAGGCTGCTCTTTATTTTCAGGCAGGTGGGAACGGGTTGGGTCGGGGGCAATTGTGGTTGGTGCGGCTACGTCCCTGGCATTTTTTGTACGAACGTAAAGTCTTTGTCCCAAAGGAGAAACGGGCGCTGTAGTGATGCGTTCAGAAAATCCCTTGTTATCAATAAATGCGATGTCGAAAATACGCAGGCCTTGTTCACCACAGGCTGCATAAAGATATTCGCCTCGGGCTTGAATTGCGAGTACTTCAGGCTTTCTTCGAAATTCGGAGATGTCGCGCCCAGGATGCTCGTGAAGATGCTCCAACTCCGAATGATCAGAGGTGTGCTTCTGAAACCTTTGAGGGTAGGCGATTTTATGCAGAGAACTGCCGATGACGGTTTGAGGTTCGTCTTGTTCTGTGACGACGACGGCGGATAGGCCATGTTCGCCAGTGGCCACCCAGCAATATCGGCCGATAAAATTGGTGAAGTTTGTGCCTTGCATCATGAGCTGGGCCATAATTGCATTATTGTCACCATTTTCCGAGATATGGCAATCTGTGCACATTTTCGTTTCACTTCGGCCTGAAATCATCGCCTCAGGGCTATCAGGATGACCATGATTTGGTCCGCCTTTGATTTTAGGTGCAATGCCTCTGACAGTATGTGGAACATTCGTGCTGAATGCGACTCCGGAGAGTCCCTCAGCCGAAACAGTCTGCTGTTGTACGTAAATCGACTCGCGATTACCATTGTAGGAGCCAACATGGATTGCGCAGCTGGAACGGGCAGGTCCAATCCGATTTCCTGTGACATCGCCATCGCGAGCGAGCATAAAAACATCGTCACGCAGAGTCTGGAAATTATAGGAAGTGGTATTTCTGGTCACATCGCCTTCATTATGCAGCATGGGCGTTTTGCGATTGGCTTTTTGTGGCAAATGACAGCCAAAACAACTTGGATTCCACGAGGAATGACAAGCAATACAAGACATATTCTTATTCGAGTGGGCGCAGAGGGATTGATCTTTGGGACGATCGCCCCAAGTCATTTGATCACCTTCAAATCGAACTGTTTTGGCAAGGTGGGCTCGCTCGTTATAATCTGGAGATTGTGGGTTAATGGTATCGTCTACTTGTGAGACGTCCCATTTCAGGTCTTTTTCGACCATTGACCTTTGAATAATTTTAGAACCCTGTTTTTCGAACCTGCGTTCGCCAAAGGGAGTGCGCATGGCGGCAAGGTCACGTCCTGATTTTCCTGACTTAGCTGCCGACGTATCTGAGGCTGGCCCTGATGTGATGAGACTGGCCCGCTCTCCAACCTGGCCGTGGCAATCCACGCATTGAATTTCGATGGCATTTCGAACTTCACCATATAACTTATTATTGCCATGCATATCCTGAATGAAGTGACAATCGACGCAGTGCATCCCTTTTTCAAGGTGAATGTCCATTTGATGGACTGGCATTCCGTCCCGTTTGGCAGAGAGTGATTCTTCGGCCTGAGCAACTTCATCAGGCCTAAGAACAGTACGATAAAGTTTCTTAACATCTTCTGGAATCGCTGTGGCTGCTTGAAGTTCAGCGCCGGCGGCTCCTTCAACGATTCGACCGCGATGGTCGAGAAGATTGCCTTTTCGATCTTTTTTGAAGACGGCTTTAAAGACCCATCCGTGGCCATGATAATCGGCAAACTGGGTATGCTTTAGGCTTGGATTCAGGTCTGTGATATTGGCCAGAAATTCTGGGTCTGACCAGTTTCCGCGAGCGGCGGCCTCGTCCGGGTTGAGCATCTGGGCTTTTGTATATTCCTCAGAAGTCAATTTTTTCTCCTTTTCAGGGAACATAACTTCTGCGTCCGTTTCATCATCCCACCACATAAAACCGGTGTAGCTGTTCATGACAGTTGTACCTGGGTGGACATGGCAGACGATGCACTGGCTGGTGGGGATCCCGACCGTGAACTTGTGGTCAATCGGATGACCTGACTCGCCTTTGGCGATCATCGGATCGGATTGAAATGAAGTGCCTTTATTGCCATAAATTGCAAATGGGCCTGAATTGACTGGCGATCGGTCGTTGGCGTAAACCACGTGACAGGAAGTACATCCACTTGACCGATAATCGCCTGGGTGATCATTCGTACCCAAAAAATTCAGTGTCGGGTCAAGCAGACGGGTTTTTTGGAGGCCAAGGAAGACGGGATCGGTCCGATTTTTTGTCCCGAGGCCACGCGGGCTTAGGCCAGCTTTAGGCCGACCGGGATCTTCCAGAGGGTTTGGCAGACCGATTTCCTGGGGTTCGCGCCGGCCTCGTTCGAATATTCTTAGAATGTTCCCGGGCTGACTGATTTCAAAACGGGGCAGGGGCTCGAGAAATGGAAGGACGCCTTTTGTGGCAGTTTCGTGAGCGGTGGGCGGGGGGAGTGTCAATAAACGTTGCGGGGTTCCGTTGGTGGAATAGCTTTCTCCATAGCGTGGATGCTTGTTTGGAATGGCTCCGTTGTTATAAAGTGCGGCATTCCAGAGCATCGCTCCGTGGGTCATCATATTTTTGCCGACCTGATCGACGATTTCCCCATGGCAGCCGGAAGTCCCACAGCTGAACTTTGCAACTCGGAGATCTCCGGGATTTACGAATTGAATAAATTCCGGCGATTCGCGATTTAATAATGTGTAGGATCTTGGAGGGTTTGCTGAGCTGGGCCAAGCCTCTGGGAATCGAGGGTGGATATGGGCACTGGTTTTGTCGATGGCCTGAGCGTTACCACCGTGGCAGTCGGTACATCCGAGTTTGACAGACTCCTTGAAGTGAGGGTCGTGCTGGCCTGTGTGGCAGTTGATGCAGCCAGTGCTTTTTGCCAGTACATGGCCATCGGTTTGACCTGTAACAGCAAATCCAGAATCCAGGGCGCCTGCTTCATACTGAACGCGACGTACGGGATTGGTGTCAACAGGGATTCGTTTAAATGGAGTTTGTGCTTGGACTTCGTTCAATAAAACGAATAAGGAAAGTGCCAGTGAAAAGACCAATAGAATGAAAAGGCCTTGTGCGAGGTCTTTTGTCGAGGTCGTTTGTCGAGTTTGTTTGTTCATCAGGCCGAACTCCCTTTCGGCAACCTCTTGGTATCATCAAAGTTGAATACTTAACTTACATGAGAGACTAAAGGGATGCAAGAGCTTATGCAAAGTTTTTCCCCGAAAGTTGCAAAATGGTTTTTTTAAAGTCAGCTCGACGGTTATTTTCCAGTGATTACGATTGTTTTTGAGAACGAATCGGGATCGATCAGGCAGCCGATCGCTCTTTGGAGGAGAATGATCGAAGGGCGATCATCGCGATGGTGGTTGAGGATTTGTCCAGCGATGGCGGAGGCTTCGCTGAATTCCTGATTCTCAAAATGAGCGAGGGCCAACTCGTAATTCTGGCACATATTTAATTTCTCGGGATCGTGGTCAGAGAAGACTTGGTAAAGGTCGACTGGGTCTGGGATATTGACGAGCGAAACGCTGCCGATTCGACGTCCAAGAAACTGGCTGTCGAGTTGTTTCCAGGTGTTGTGAGTCACGAGAAATGGGCAACCGAAGTGCTTTGTCACACCTTGGACACGACTGGCGAGATTCACAGAATTTCCAATCGCCCCAAATTTTAATTTGCGAGGGGTTCCAATATTCCCGACAAATGCATTTCCTGTATTGATACCGACACCAACGGAAAAGCCCTTTCCACCGAGTCGATCCTTCCAAATATCGGAGAGTTGCTCAACCGCCTTAATCATTGCAAAGCCAGCTTTTACAGCTCTTGCAGCCTGATCGGTTTCGGTACTGATTTCGCCCCAGATGGCCATGAGTTCGTCGCCGATGTAATCGACCACAATTCCATCGTAATTGGGGACACATTCCGAGATGGTTGAAAGCGATTCCTGAAGCCATTCCAAGAGTAGATCTGGCTCAAGATTTGCGCTGATTCGGCTGAAATTACGGATGTCACAAAAAAGTGAAGTGATTTCATATTCAGAGCCTCTGAGCAGATTGGGATCGGTTTTAATCCGTTCTGAGACTTTTTTTGTAAAGTATTGTTCGAGCATGGTTTCAAGCTGGTCACGTTCACTCCTCATGGTCAGGTGTGCGATGCCTGACGCGACGCAGCCAGCCAGAATCTGCATGATAATCACGCGTAGTTCAGTCAGGGTTTGAGATCTGGATTTATTCAGCAGATCTTTTGTTGCATTGGAGTAATAATCATCGACAAATTTGACTCCACAAAGGCCGCCAACCACTTGCCCTGATGGGTTCAGGACCGGTGCACCGACAGATTCCGAGAGTCCGATCAGGATTTCCGACCGGGTCAGATTTTGATCCCCAAGTCTCATCCAGGCACTCTGGCCAGACTCTTTTAACTTACTCAGGAGACTATCGTTAGGTACTTTTTGGAATGGCTGTTCAGAGCGTGGATTCTGGACAGTTGCAACCACTTTCCAGTCGCCCATTTTATTCAGGGTTAATGCCCATCCTTGATCGAGGTCGAGCAGGTTGACCATGACCTGGACCGCCCTCTCGAAAAATTCAACATCTGTTACGGCACTCTGGATAATTCCAAGCGTTCCTTCAAGCATTCTGAGCACCACTGTGATATCGAGCTGGCCTTTGGAATCAATAGAATGTTCGAGCCTGTTTTGAAGGGGCGCGATCATGGCATTGCGGCTTAGATCTTCAATGGACTGAGGCGCATTTGTATCTTCAAAATCGAGCGATATGGACGCATAATTTGAATAAGGGGCAATCGGTTTAAACTCAAGGACGTTGACAAAGCCCTCTTCTTCATTGACTTTCTGCACGATCGGTTCGAGTGAAAATGTCCATGAGCGATCTTTAATCTTAATGGGCAGTTTAAATTCAATGGGTTTAAAAGGTTCCAGAATAAATCCGTCAATGGTGTAAGAATTCTTGCCGGCAGATTCTACCCGCACACGATCTGAATCAATTGGAATCAGGCTCAGAGACCACCGTGAAATTGCATGATCGGTATGTGATACATATGCAATACGAATACATTTCAAGCCCTTTGGGTCAGTAGTATCGTAGGGCTTAAGAATTCTTGTACTTTCAGCTTCGCTGTACTCTCGGCCCAGCCAAACCAGGCTATCGATTTGGGCGATGCATTTTGAATTCCCACGCTCAAAAACAGTCAGTTGAATCATATTTACGAGCCTTAGAAAGTGTTTGATTCACGAGTCGGTTTCTGAACAGGAAGATTGGCTGGAAGTCATTTGAGGTATGTACGCCTGCGAGTGATATCATGATACCGCATTCTGGTGTTCATGGCAAATGTAAGTTCCAGGGACGATAATACATGATTGTGATTCTTCCATCAGATTGAAAAATCGGTTTGATTATGGAACGAGTATCTCTTGAAACATTTTCGGCAATTCTGTCTTGCGAATCTTCGGTAAATGGCTTTCCGGTTTTATATCAGAACCATGATATCCGTGGCATGTTGTGCATGAGGACCCTGCATTGGCAGAGGCATTTCGGCTCAAACTGGTTTCACCATGACACGCAAAGCAATTCTGGATTTTAGGAATTAAATTGTCGACGGAATTCTTTGACCGCTCTGCATTATGGCAAGATTGACAGTCCATCAATTGATGCCTGGAATGATCGAATCGTGCAGCTGTCAATTTCGATCTGGTTGCATTGACGGGCTTTATCTGGTATTTGATTTCCGAGTCTGATTCTGTGAATTCGTGGCACTCGACGCATCCACGTTTGCCACTTGGGCCGTTGGTTCTCCAGGATTTACCGAGCAGGAGTTCTCCGGCATTTTCGACTTTTTCATCAATCAATTTTCGAATAGTATCGTCTGTGATTTTAATGGTTTTCCCAGGCAGGATTGTTTCGGAACTCTTTTTGTTGAGCATCGACGGATCATTCTCTAAGGCTTGCTTAAAGAATGCCATGCGAAGCTCTTCCATGAGTTCATTAAGCTGAAGCCCATGACTGACCTGTAAGACTTTCGACTGAGTTTCAGAAAAGCTTTGTGGGTGGCACGCTGCACAATCCCGATTAAACTGAACTGGTAGAGGGTTCTTCAATAGGGCTTGTCTGGCTGTAACATTCGATTCCGCATATTGATCCGTTTCTGAGCGGTGATGGCATGAATCGCATTGCAATGAGACCACGCTTTCCAGATCCTCAGGCCCCTTTAGGCCATAGCGGGTTCGATCCTTCTCTGGAAGATCTTTGAAGCGGATCAGGGCCACTCCATCTGGTGAGATATTCTGCCCTGGGGATAAGTGTAAAGCGTGATTAAACTTTAAATCTGTAGGTTGCTGTTGGATTAAATGTAATCGAAATTCCGGATGCTTCTCAGGGTCAAATCCTGTGATCGAATTTCGCGATAATTCGGATTCTTGAACTTGAGAATGTTTTAGGTCTTTATGACATTTCGTACAATGATTCTGGCTGACTTTTGCCAATTGGGCATCGCGGCCCTGATGGTCTTGATGACAGGTGGCGCATGATGGTGAAGATTCAAGATTCGAGTTCGGGTGATGAGGCGCAAATTGATGGCAATCGAAACATTTTGTATTTTGATCTGTTTCAGAATGAAATATCTTCGCAGATCGCTCCGGATTCAGAGATTCAGAGGCGGTATGACAGGCTTCGCATCGTGACTCCCACAAAGCATGGGGACGAGCGACAGGCCCTGGTGATGCGAGGCTTGAGAGTCGAAAATTCCTCGATCTGGTGTCGTTCGGCTTAAGTGTTAAATAAGCCACTGTAATGAATAAAGTGACGAGGCTTACGGCAGCCAGTGCAAACCGGTATCGCGCACGATAGAATCTGTCTGGGCGGTTATAATAAGTCAGCGCAATGCGTGATGCACGTGTTTTGGCTCGTTCGGGATTTGAACTCATGATGATATCCTAGCTCCGTTCGCTCAAAAATAGTGGTTTTATGGATATTGCAGTGCAAGTGTCATGTGTAATATTAATACGACCATCAATGCAACGGAAATGGCCACGTGACCGACCAGCCACGAGTGAAGCCAGAAATGCAACGTCAATTGTCGATCGAATTGACGCCTTTGATCGCAGATCGCTTTCATTCTGTCGATCATGTTCTGGGCTTCGACGGGAATCTTTTCAGAGAGTGACTGAAAGAGGGCTTCGGAACTCTTTTTATCTGCGAGCCCTGAAGATTGCATTTTACCAGGCTTCAGGAACGGTTCCCCATAAGTTTCCCAGAACGTCAGAAGCGGTTCACAGCCCTGGATAAACGGATATGTTGTATGGGTTTGCATTGTTCGACCGCTGATGGAGCCGGTAGTTTTTACGGATGATACGATTGACATCTCGCCGCTCAATGTCGGGTCGGTGTTTGCGTCGGCAAGCCCACAGGTCTCGCGGATCATCTGGTTGACTTCATTTCGATAAGATTCGAGGACTTCTGGAATCTGATTTACAATCGTTTCGCCCGGGAGTGTTTCAAGCATCATTCTGGGGATGATATTCTGGATGTATAATCCTACTGCACCACTGGATACGACAATCAAAGTCAGCCAGGAGAGCATTCCAGCGAGTGGAGAATTGGCCATGCTGAAATGAAATCCTCCGTGAAGGAGTCCCAGAGGGAGGCAAAGCAATCCGAGCCAGATATGTGCTTTTAGCCAATATTTGGTTCTGCCGATGCGCCAGGCCCGAAAAATGGTTTTACGAGGCCATAAAAACATCTCGAAAAACATGATCAATCCTGCCCCTACGCCTGCAGTCAGTCCTTCAAGGCTGCCTCCAGAAGGCCACCGGCCAGTTTGGATCCATCCTGCGATAAACCATAGACTGAAAAGAATTGTGGCTGCGAGCACAAAATAAGCCCACTTTCGGTGTACTTCGAAATTCTTGTGCCCCAAAATCAGCATGGTTGTTTCCGATATTCCCAGATGGCCTGATACGCATCACGAGTCAATTGTTGTTGGATGAATCATAACGCATTGGCTTGCGGATTACACTGGTAATTTCTTGATTTGCTTAATACGCGAGCACAAGGTTGGCAAAGCCTGAGACGAGAGTGCTTGCAGGAGAGCCAAAATTAGCGAAAATCGACTGGAATCCGTCGCCGGGTACCAGCATCGACATGCCGCCTACGAATGTGATATTTTCACTCAGCAGGGGCCTGTATTCGAACCCGCAGCTTATGTCTCCACCGATAAAGTGCTTGATATTGCCGTCGAAAAGATATTGCTTGAGAGAGCTGGTGTCGTCGAACCAGATCAATTGCGAGTTGGTGATCATTCGCAGCTTTGGTGTGAGGTCCATATCCATCCCAATGCCTGGAATCATGATCCCTGGATTTACGAAATTCGCCTGTGATTGTATTTTGCTGGCCCGAAGGTCAGGGACAAGGGAAAGCCGTTGCACTAAATTCACACCAAAGAGCGGTAATTGCTGACGATTCCAATAGCTGAACTGGCCTCCTGCAAAATTGGGGCCGTCCAGAATGGTGTCAAAACCAGTTGCCTTGTTATCGTTGACGTTGGAATCGCCTGACGACCAGAAAAAGAAGCTTTTGAATCGGATCCAGTCCCGGTCATAAGAAGCCTCAATGGCCGCCATCTGGGCATTGATGGTGACCGGCTGATTGGCGATTGGATTAAGATTGTCATTTCCAAAGGCCCAATAAAACTGGTGAGATAGGTTGAATCTGTCGATGTGGCCGTCGCCTGCAAAGCCGAAATAGGCTGCATTGACGGTATGTCTCTGAAAAATTCCAGCACCGTCAGGTCTGACCAGAAATCGATTCTTGTCGAATTTGGTGTTTGAAATATCATTGTCGTATGCAAGGCTGAACTGGATTGTGTAGCCTGGAACGAGAAAATCCTGGTGGTAATAGTTCGCAAAAAAGAGGTTTTGAGGGCGATCGTTAAACGTGTTGAGAGCAGTGTTTGTGTCTTTTTCCCACTGGCGGAAATAGGCGAGGTTCCATTGGTCCCGGTTTGAGAACAGGTTTCCGAATAACCGGATCCCACGCGTTGTATCCTGGAACAGGAAGCCCCGAAAGTCTTGATTAAATGGCTGATTTCCTATACGCACCGAGATGAAATCGAAATCAGGGCTGACATCGGCGATCCTATATTCAGCGTATCCTTCCTGGATCGGGTTGAAGTAAGTTCTTAAGCGTGACGAACCTTCCAAAACGTTGGTGCTGACTTGCGCCAGTTCGCTGAAACTGAAGTCGCTCACGCCCCAGACAGGGAGGATTTTGATCTTCCAGTCGTCGGGCCGGAATCCTGCATCTCCATGAAATATCTCGAAACCCAAGCTGTAATATTGGAGCGTAAAGAAGCTGGAAGATCGTCCATAAAAGTTTGATGAGAATGGCCGGGCCGTACTCTCATAGGGCGAAGTTTGTGTCGGTGATTGACGTGCTTCAAAATCGAGATCGGCTTTGGCCATGACATTCAAAAAAATGTTCTGACCGATGATTGGATAGTCGCCTTTGAATTGATTTTGATTGTACGGATCCCACCACCGCCCAAGGGAATACGGCGAATCTACTCCGCGTATCTGGCCTTTGAGATTGCCCCGATCCCAGGCTGGAAAACCGATCCTCCAGCGATCTGGAATCGGAATCGCATCCGCAGATGTCCGAGGCTCGGTCGGTAAAACTGTTGATCGGCCAGCATATCCAAGAGGTGGATCATAGGCAGGATCTTCGTAACTTTCAGAAATTCCAGGATAAATCAGAGGTGTGGTGCGGGGCAGGTCATCAGCAATTGGGCGATTCAGGAAGCTGGGCAAATTGGGTGGATCGATTGGTCCTGGTTCCGTCAGTGGATTTAGAGCAGGTAACGTGGGTGGTTGGGGAGGTTCAGCCTGGGCCATCACTGTCGCCGTAAAGCATGATAGAGTCATGCTTAAAGCTCTCAGAGTGATAATTTGGCTGAGTTTTGACAACCTCCGGGACTCCCTCAAGACTGTTCAAAATTCTGGTGACCTACAGTGATGGGACACGGACTGGTATCCATCCTATCGACTTCTGAATCAAATCAACTTGAGAATATGTAGCGACTACGAAAGATCTCTTGATTGTATGGATTCTAATCGTTTTATGGAAAATATGGTTTAGGAGGTGCACTAAGTCCGATAAGTATGATGTGTGTCGATGGCTTGTTGCGAAGTCTGAAGGGATTGTCAGATGAAATTCAGTACAAAGCAAAAGCAATTGAGAAGACTGACGTTAGGCATCGACTACCTTGAAACGAGAGAGTTACTGGCGTCGATTCGGCCTATCGTTGTTCCGGGTAGTTCTGAGCAGCAGGTGAATTTTCAGGCCTCCAAGCGTGACAAAGCGCTGGGGCTTGCCAAAGGCCAAATTATTAATCCTGCACCCACGGACCTGAAGCTTTCAAATGCTGATTTGGGAAGACTTTCAACGAATCTTGCGAACGAGACTCTGAGCGCAGATGAAGTGGATACTTTATTAAAGCGGGCCTCGGCGGTCTCTGCATCGCAGGATGCCATTATTGCAATTGTGGATCGTGGTGGAAATATATTGGGAGTTCGTATGGAATCAGGCATTTCAAGCTCGATTACGTCGAGTGATGCCCTTAAGACATTTGCAATTGACGGAGCACTCGCCAAAGCTCGCACCGGCGCATTTTTTGGCAATAATCAAGCTCCATTGACAAGTAGAACGGTACAGTTTATCAGTCAAACGACCATGACAGAGCGGGTTGTAAACTCAACACCTGATGGAGTCTCTGTTGATTCGCCACTTTTTGGACCAGGTTTTGTGGCACCCATTGGGGCGAAAGGGCACTTCCCTCCAAATATTCCATTTACACCTCAGGTAGACCTTTTTTCGATTGAATATACGAACAGGGATAGCAATTTGCATGCAGGAAAGGATCGGATTCGGGGGACTGCTGACGATATCAGCCTGCCGAACCGGTTTAATGTTCCCGATTCACAAATCCCTCTGCTGATGAATCAAAGCAATCAGTTGGTTGATATCAGCCAGCTGGTGGAAAACGGCCGGATTGGCGATCCCACGATACCGATCACTCTTGACCCTGACAAGGCAAAGCTTTATATCAATGCGCCTGAGTCATGGGGTACAGCGACTGGGACATATCCGCAAGGTCAGTCGCGGGGGATTGCCACCTTGCCGGGTGGGATTCCGATTTACAAAAATGGTGCTGTGGTGGGCGGAATTGGAGTCTTTTTTCCGGGACAGACAGGACTTGCAACGGAAGAGAATTCGTATTTAAATGATGCTGGTTTCTTTGATAGCAGTCGGCCTGACCGGTCGCTGGAGGCGGAATATATTGCATTTGTGGCTGTAGGAGGAACGCCTGCAAGTTCTTACGCTGGTTCATTGCCGGGGCTTGCGACTGCGGGTAAAGTGGCAGATGCGCCGGCATTGCCGGGAACCAGTCTGAAACAGCCGAATACGTCAACCGTTTTCGGGCTCCCATTTGGTCGAATTGACCTGGTCGGGATCACACTTCCACTTGTCGGAGGCCAAGGCCTGCTTGGATCGCAAAATATTCTGAATCAAGGTGCACGACTTCCACTTGGTTCCGTCAATGGCACAAATATACCGGTTGATAAAAGCGGTCATTTATTAGTCAACGGTCAGCCGCTTGCAGGCGGGTGGCTGGCAAAGCCGATTGATGCGGCGGCCGGTGCAGGTGATTTAAAGTCGGCAGATGTGGTGAATCTGGTCAATCGTTCCATCACTCAGTCGAATATCACACGAGCTGCAATTCGATTGCCATTAAGCAGTACCGCGAAAATGACCATTGCTGCGTGTGATAAGAATGGGAATGTGCTGGGGATTTATCGGATGCCCGATTCAACATTCTTTTCCATTGATGTGGCTGTCGCCAAGGCGAGGAATCTTGCGTATTACGCTGACCCGGTGGAATTGCAACCTGAGGATCAAGTTCAGGGAATTCCAAAGGGAACGGCTTTCACAAACAGGTCGTTTCGATATCTGGCTTTGCCATATTTCCCTGAAGGAATCGATACATATCAGTCAGGCCCATTTTCGATACTGAATAGTCCCAATACCGCAAGAAATGGCAAGAATCAAGGTCCACCATTGCCAGCTTCTGCTTATAATAATGTCCAAGCGTATGCAGCATTTTATCCATCAGCGAATTTTCATGACCCTAATGATATCGCAAATCAGAATGGTGTGATTCTATTTCCTGGTGCACAGCCGTTGTATCGAAGTTCTGCAGATCCGAAATCTTCGGTATTAGTCGGAGGTTTCGGGATAAGTGGAGACGGTGTGGATCAGGATGATGTGGTGACTTATGTCGGAGCACTTGGGTATCAACCGCTTGTAAAAGATGCTCCTAGAGCCGATCAGTTCAGTGTTCGGGGTGTGAGGATCCCCTACATGAAATTTAATCGGCAGCCGCTCGTTGAACCTCTGATGCATATTCAGCCAAAGCAGAAGATCACTCCACCAACGCGGGCAAACACGGCGACCCGTGGTGTTTCAAACCGTTATTTCCCGATCCCAAGGAGTTCGTAAATGAAATGCAACCGACGAAGAGTTTCGAAATTCATGGCCATTATTGCGGTCATGTTCATATCATCGCCATTGCATTCTGATGATCACGAAACCCATCATCGAAGATTGTATCATAAACTTTATGAGTGGACGGAATACAAGCCATTCAAGCCTCAGCAAATTCCGCATACCATGCATAGGGCAGGGCACCCGGATCAGATTTCATCAAGAGCGTCAAATGCAAAGCCTGGTTCTGTGATTGGTTATCCTGTTGGTGGTGGAGCGGCATTTGGTAAAGGCCATGGACCGTCGCTTGATGAAGGCACTTGGGGATGGGATTCGACGGGTACAACGCTGCTTCCAAGAAGCGTCTGGCTTGGATTCAGTCATCGTCAGAGATATCAGGGCGGTACAGGATCATATGCAACCGATAAAACTCGCAAAAAAAGATGAGTTATCTGATTGTATTACGAATCTGTTCCAGCACTTTGCGAAATTGGGCGGGTTCATAAGCGTTTGCAAGTTTCAAACGAGCTTTAAGAAGTTCTGAGACGGTGATTTGTTCGGCTTTAATCGGGGGAGGATCTGTTGGTGAATGAGTTGGGCGCAGACTAAGCCCTAGCAACTGGTCAAGTTCTTCGAGATTTGAAAGCGTATTAGGTGCAATTGGTTTATTCCCATTAGAAATGCTTGTACGAACTGCCCAGCCAATTTGTCGTGCTGTATCATAATCAAATGGTGCAATTGGTTTATGATCCAATAATGAATCCAGAAAAATACCAAGTGATTGTAATGGGGTTTCATTCGTGAGTCTGCCTGTTTTGTTCCAGCGGTCATCAAGTAGGGCAAGAACTCGGTCGAGTTGTTCGATTGCTTCCTGAAGGTTTTTTGAAATATCTTTAGACTCAATCCCATAAGGGCTTTTCGAAAGCTCTTGATCGACATGAAGCAGTAGGGCGTTGATTTGATTTTCAGGCGTTTTCCAGTTCAGTGGATCTGCTAAAATCAGGCTGAAGCGGACCAATGTGCGAGGCCATTGGGGCAGTCGGGGCCTTCCGGGGGCACCAGCGATGCGTTGCGATTGACGCCATTTGGATTTACTTCTGGTGATATCATGATGGCACGCCGCACAGTCGAAGAGTGATAATTCGGGACTTCCATCCTGAATTTGGTTTGCATTTCGATGCTTAATGATATCATCACGAATCAGGGCCAGTTCTGTTCTTAATGTCACGAGTCCGGAGACGGCCAGCAAGTCGACTGGTCGGGCTGATCCATGAGCCGATTCAGGCTTTTCCATAGAGGTCAGCCAGTGCCTTGGTTGTTCTGCAATAAAACTCGAAACTTCCAGCCCAGGCATTGGAGGATGTCCAGCGGCATACATTTCATGGCTGATTTTTCGGGCCAATTTCTGGTCGGGATCACCCACATGGCATGAAACGCATTGGCGGGCTTGAGTCACCGGATTTTTTAGATCGACCATACCGAACTTAATCCAGCGTTGCGGACCGTTTGTATTTTTCCAATCCGGATCAGAGGCAGCAACATGCTCGATGACCCATTCTTTGTTGGAGCCGTGGCATGCGACGCAGGTGACACCTTCTCGCGACCTTTGCATTTCATTATCGAAATAAGACGTTGGAGTATTGGTTTCCACGGGTAGGGAGTGACATCCCAGACATTGTCTGGCTTGATGAAGGTTGGTAATCCCGAGATTTTCAGCGATTGTCTGGGCCCTGATTGCGGCTGGATTCTTTTTCTTGTCGTCATCGAACCAGTCAAATGCAATTCGGTGCTTGTCGAGATGATTCCAGGTCAGCCATTCTGTCATCCTGCAGTTGTCATTCTTTTTTGCAGGTTGATCATGACAGCCTGTACAATGCCTGGCTCCAAAAATATAAGGCTTGGCCGATGTCTTTGCACCCGATTCCTGAGCATGAATCGATGAAGACGATATCAAAACAACTATGAAATAAATCAGAGTATGGAAATTCAGTCGCCATTGCATGAAAGCGTTTATATTTGCGTTCATCAGAATACATCTTCCAGGGCGTTTAAGAGTCAATGGATTCCGATGGGAAGAATTGCCTGAATCATTTTTCGTGAGAGCCAGTGGAAACTCCAGCCGGCGTTTCCAGGCGAACCTTCAGAAGTTCAAGCTGGTCCTGTACTTCTGGCGTCATAAGCTGCTTGTCGTGCGACCTTGCCAGAGCGCTGATCGTGAGGTATCTCTGAGCTTCATGGTCCCAAGCCTTGGGGGCCATGTCAATGGTTTTACCAAGGTTTTGATCGAGAATTCGCTTTGATTCTTGAATGCTTATTCCTGATTCATTGCGAATGAATGCTTGATCTTTGAATTGAAGGCTTAATAAACGGCTCTGGGTTGTCACTTTTTGCCTGTCAGGCAGAGGCAATTGCATGAGTTTTCCCAAGCTTTCCATTATTTCAATACGTGGTTTAATGTCAGTGGGTGAATTCTGAATCAATGGGTTGATATCGGTGATGAACCAGCTCCCCCAGGCTGGCCGGCCTGCGAGTTCGCCCTTCAATTTTCGTTTCGCAGGTTCAGCAGTCAGTTCCTGATGGCAGGAATAGCAATTATTTTCCGAGAATTCAGGCCAGGGGGCCGACTTTGATTCCGCTCTAGACGCTGAAAGTTCGAGAGCGGAAGCGGCTGTGACCAGCCTTCCAGTGGCCCAGAGCCATGCGCTGCGCTGATTCGAATCCGGCGCAGGGATTCGTGGCGATTCCGACCATTTTTCAGGCTTTTCGCACCAGTGATTGGCTTGCAGGTCGCTGTACGACGCCATTTCAAAGGCCAGTCGGGGATGTCCAGCGGCGACCATATCGTGGTTCATGTCGCGGTCCAGAATTGCGCCGTCCCCGCGTTTCCCAACATGGCACCCAGTACAGACTTCCGTTCGCTTGATCAGATTTTTTGTGTTCGTGAACTGATAATCGCGTTCTTTGGTCTGGGGGTCCAATGATCGCCACGTGGTGGTCGTATGCTGGCCGATCCAGTTTGAGGCAGGCCCATGACACGACTCACAGCCTACCCCATCGGCATTAAATCGAGTGGTCGCCGCAAGTTCCGATTCTGACCTCGGAAGAGTGTGGCATGAAAGGCATCGAACATCCTGCCAGGCAGGTGTTGGCTGGCCTCCCTGAGCCAGGTTCGTTGCAATTCGTGTCGCCAGTTCATCATATAATATGGTGAAGGCGCGACTGTGGGGGTCGTCAGTCATCCAAACGGTATATTCGCTTTTCCAAATGCCGGCCGATCCAGGCTGATCGCAATCCTTTCGGCCTACTCCACCATGGCATGCGACAGCGGAACATGAGCCAGTTCCTTGATATCGCTGTAAATTACCAGTGGATTTCGTGAAGTTTTCTGTTGATGGAATTTGATTTGTGGAAGGGAGAGTCTGTTTGGTGCGACGAGACTCTTCAGGTTCCTGACCTTGTAAAGAGGCCATAATCCATAAAATGGCGGCTGATAAAACAGTGATTGAACCGATGGCTTGTCGTTTTCCCATCGCTCACATGCCCTGGATATCCATTTTCCGAAGAATTGGTTGTTTACATTCTATCCTTATCATGCAATATTAGGATACACCAAAAGTTGGTGGAAAACAGGTGATCACTTCTGAGTCCCCAGTCGTTAAATCCGGTTCGACAGTCCTAGACGAACTCAGGGCGTGATTTCACAAGCGATTTTCAAGGGCAAAAGCGATGTCTAATCATTTTGATTCTCACGAAGATTTCGCCCAGCCCCGCCTGATTCCCCGGCTTCGAGCCATTCAAGAAGCTTCTGGATATCTTCCCAGGCCGAAACTTGAGGCTCTTTCCACAGAGCTTGGGATATCGCTTCATAAAATTCACGAAATCGTGAGTTTTTTCCCGCATTATCGGTTAAAGCCGGCGGCCCCTGTGCATGTGCGAGTCTGTCGTGATTTGGCATGTGCTCATGCCCATGCGGATGATCTGAAATTAAAACTCGAAGAGAGGACGAAACCATTTGGGGCGGATCGGGTCGCATTGGAATGGACCAGCTGTCTTGGCCTGTGCGATCGTGCTCCAGCTTTGCAGACCGAATTTGATCAGCCTGGTAAACATGCCCTGACGCTGGACGACTACGGTCAAAACATGGATAAAGCGGCCATACGGCTTGAATCAAATATCAGAGAGTATTTCGAAGGTTCGCTCACTGGATCCATGGATTCGACAGAATCTCATCGAAAGCGTCCTCAATGGCGTCTGGATTATTTAAATCATCATGGTGAATCTCTAGCGGAATTTCATGCAGTCAGAACATTTGCAGAACGATTGAAAAAAGCGAATACGCCGGAGGCCAAAGCGTGTGTATTTCAGGCTTTAAACGACTCAATGAAATTGGCTGATTTGCGAGGAATGGGTGGTGCTGGAGTTCCTACATTTAGAAAATGGCTTGATGTGAAGGCTGCCAAAGGAAATCGACGTTATGTGATTTGCAACGCCGACGAAAGTGAGCCACTGACATTTAAAGATCGCGAATTGCTTTTGCACACGCCTGAAATCGTGCTTGAGGGGATGATTTTTGGTGGATTGTTTACAGACGCCAAAATGGGATATGTTTATATTCGTCACGAATATCCTGCTCAAATTCATGCCATGGAACAAGCGATCAAGCGTGCTTATGATGCTGGAGCTTTGGGGGCAGACATCTTCGGGACCGGCCTCAGGCTTGACATTGAAGTCTTTATCAGTCCTGGAGGATATGTTTGTGGTGAGCAAAGTGCTTTGATTGAAGCGATTGAGGAGAAACGGTCGGAACCACGCAATAAGCCGCCCCAAATTGAGACCAATGGACTTTATGATTGTCCGACTGTATTAAATAATGTGGAAACATTTGCATGGGTCCCTTCCATAGCGCACCACGGAGGAGCCTGGTATGCAGGTTCAGGAGTGCAAGGCGGGCCTTGGTATGGTCGTCAGGGGCGTCGGAATTCGTCAGCCAAAGGGCTTCGATTTTTCTCCATTTGTGGCGATGTTCGAAAACCAGGTGTTCATGAAGTCCCCAATGGCACAACGCTTGGCGAGTTGATCGAGTTAAGCGGCGGGATTATCGACAATCTACCACTATTTGCATTTGCTCCATCAGGTCCATCAGGTGGATTTTTGCCTGCAAAACTCACGCGTCAAACGATTGCACCTGAATATCATCGTGCGATTCCAGCCGATCAAACCGATATCAATGTGCTTGATTTGCCACTTGATCTCGATGAATTCAGAACTCTGGGGCTTATGCTCGGTGCTGGGATGATGGTTTATGCAGATCGGCCAGGACGTCGGCCAGATATGCTTGCGCAAGCACTTTCAGCAACGCGGTTTTATCGTCGCGAATCCTGTGGAAAATGTGTTCCCTGTCGAGTGGGATGTCAGAAGCTGGTTGAAATTGGTGAACGGCTTACAGCCAGTAGTCGAACCGATCCGTATGAAATTCAGAGAATTTCCGATCTGGTTCAGGATCTGAGTGAAACCCTGGAATTGACTTCAATCTGTGGTCTTGGAACTTCGGCTCCGAAACCCCTTTCGTCATATATGACCTACTTTCTGGAATCAGATAATCAGAGAAACGAATCATGAATATGGAACATGAATCACAGGGTTCCAAGCCTGATTCTTTAATTCACACATCTGAATCTGTGGATGTGAATCATGAACAGGTATGGCTTGAGGACGACCTGTTTGCCCGCGACAGTGATGGCCAGCTTCTCCGCATGGATCCGGCGACACGTGACGAACTTGAAACGCTTGTAACAGTGCGAATTGATGGAAGGGAAGTTGAGGTTCCGAAAGCGGTACCAAAGACCGATTCCATGGGCAATGTGATGCGTGATGCGGATGGTCTGATTATTCCACGTCCGACAACAATTTATGATGCCGTGAGTCTCGCCTATAATAATCAGTCTCGTGAGTTTTCGGTCGAGGGCATGAGTCGAGAGTTTGCATTATCAAGCATGAGTCGCGAAGTTGCAATTTCAGGTAAAAGTCAGGAGATGTTTACATCCTCGTCTTTTTCCCAGCAGATGCAATCAAATCCGATTCCGATCCTTTGCCATCGAGACCACCAGGATCCAGTCGCTGTTTGCCGTGTCTGTGTTGTTCAAATTGCAAAATTCAAGGCCCGCACCGGACAGGTTTCAGTCGAGCGTAAACTCTTGCCAGCCTGTCAGCACAGGGTAGAAGAAACCATGGTGATCGACACCCTGGGATCGCCCGACGAAAAGGCCAAAAAACGGATCCAGAAGTCTGTTAAAACCCTTGTTGAATTGTTACTTGCGGACCATCCTAATCCGTGTGAGAAAGAACGCCGAAATCCAGGCGATTGCGAGCTGGAATCGCTCGGTAAACGCTTGAAGATTGGCACAAATCGATTCAGTCCTACCGAAAAAACTCCTGCCAAATCGAAGCTTGATCAATCCTCACTTGTCATATCGGTGGATCATTCAGCCTGCATTCTGTGCGATCGTTGCATTCGCGGATGTAACGAAGTGCGTGACAACCAGATCCTTGGTCGATCAGGAAAAGGTTTTGATGCGACGATTGCATTTGACCTTGGCGACCCGATGGGCGAAAGCAATTGCATCGCCTGTGGTGAGTGCATGATTTCATGTCCGACGGGCGCGTTGACATTTCGGTCGACGGTAGGCACGAATCTTGATGGAGAGCCAGTCAACGTCGCGAGCCTTTCGCGTCACAAGATTCGCGAGATACGTAAAGCATTTTCTGGCGTCTCCGCACCGTTTTTACGATGGAATGAAGGTGCGATTGTCAGGCGCAGATTTTCAGATGGAGAGATTATTTGTACAGAAGGAGAGTATGGATCCACGGCATTTTTAATTGAGGAAGGGGAGGTGGAAATCTTCTTGAAATCGCCGGTGAAGTCTTTGAAAAACCAGCCTGAGAAAGGCTTTTGGAGTCGTCTCAAACAGACTTTTAATACAGATTTGTTTGCTGATAATGAGTCTGTTCATCTGGGCCGAACGATTTCGGTGGATGCTCCGGAGAGTCTGGATTTGCGTAATCCGCGGGCGAAGTTGAAGTCAGGTGATTTATTTGGTGAAATGACATGTATGAACAATTATCCAAGGTCAGCCACAGTGAGGGCTGTTGGGAACGTGGTGGTACTGGAGATGCTTCGCAACGTGCTTTATGTATTGCAGCGAAGTCCCTCGTTCCGCAAACGGTTGCAAACAATTTACCGCGAGCGGGCGATTGATAATCACTTGCGAAATGTTCCATTATTTGACTCATTGAAAGCGAGGCCCGAGGCATTTCAAGAATTTGTGGATACGATGCGTGCTGAGGTTGTATTAAGACGGCTGATGCCAGGCGAGGTGATTTTCAGGCAGGGCGCACCAGCTGTGGACGGACTTTATTTAATCAGAACAGGATTCGTCAAAGTCAGCCAGACGAGGCCCGGCAGTGAACAAGAGATTGTGTTGAACTATGTGGGACAAGGCGGATTTGTAGGTGAAATTGGACTTTTGGCGGAACTTCCAGAACTCAAGGAACTTGGCCTGACACCGACTCGAATTGCAACCTGTACGGCTTTGGATCACGTGGAACTGGTACGAATCAGTTCTGAAGATTTTCGTGTGATGATTGAAAAGTATCCGGAAGTTCGGTCATCGCTCTTAAGTGAAGCCAAAAAGCGGCTTGGAACCAATAATCAGCTCCAGAAAGAGCTTTCATCACGGACTCTCGACAGCTTTCTGGAGCAGGGGCTTCAAGAAGCGCAAAGCCTTCTTGTGCTTGATCTTGCGAAGTGTACCCGATGTGATGAATGCACCAAGGCCTGTGCGGATACTCACGGAGGTGTGACGAGACTGATTCGCGAAGGTCTTCGGTTCGATAATTTTTTGGTGGCTAGTTCGTGTCGCTCGTGCCTTGATCCTTACTGTATGGTGGGCTGTCCTGTGGGTTCCATTCGGCGCCGGGATACCCGAGAAATTGTGATTGAGGACTGGTGCATCGGGTGTGGCCTTTGTTCGCAGAATTGCCCTTATGGAAATATCAATATGGTGGATATTCAAATGGAATCCGGAGCAGGACGGAAGGCTGAGCCCAAAACGTCGACAAAAGCGACAACCTGCGACCTTTGTCAATCGCTTGGGGCAGGAAGCGAACCGTCGTGCGTTTATGCGTGTCCGCATGACGCTGCTCATAGGATGAGCGGAATTGATTTGCTATCCATCGTGAAGAATAAAGCAAGAATTGCGGAATTTACATTGTGACGAGTTTTTCAGGAGAATCATATCAGGACGGGAAGCAATATTCGTGGTCGGATCGCATGACCACAAGCTGGTCCAGATTCATCTTGTGAAGCTCATTAATAATTGTCGATTGCATCAAAGGCTTTAAATGCACAGCCAGAATTACTGGATTGTGGTTCTTAAGTTTTGCAAGCTCAAGCCCGAATGTTTTTGGTGTGAGGTGGCAAGATAGATCGGCCATACCCTGAAGCCTCCTTGGAAATGCCACTTCAAGGATAATGGCGTCAAGCCGTTTCTGTTGATTTGCAATCTCCCAAATCGCTTGAGTCGGGCCTGTATCGGACGATATTAAAATTGTTGCATCGCTGGATTCGATCATGTAGCCCTGAGTTTTAATCACATGATTGACTGGAATTGGGGTCACGCGCAATCCTTCTAATTCAATTGGGATAAAATCAGAGGATTCTCTCACGTTTAACCATGGGAGTTCTTTCGAACCAAGACTAAAAAAGTCCGGCCAAAGTTGATTGTTGAATAAATGCAATTTCAGACTCTGGATGGTTTCTGCACTTGTCCAGATGGTCGGGGGAGGTAAGCGATTGGCGAGATAAGCCTCCAGCAATGAAGGCAGGGAAGCGATATGATCCATATGGGCATGCGAAATGAAAATATTCTTTAATTTGCGAAGCGAAAAGGTTTTGTATGTAAAACCGGCAGAACCTGCGTCAATCAATAGTGACTGGTCAATCAATAAGCTGGTTAGATATTGAATTACCGGATTGCCATCAGAATTTGAAGGAATCAAGCGGATTTTCATGAGTCCCTGTCGATTGTGAAGATCTGGAGCCATTGAACCATCAACGGATTCTCCCAAAGGAGTGTTTCCATTTTGACTTCTGGCCAGAGGGATAGCAAGTCTTTAGCCAACGATTCCCATGATCAATCAGGGCAATTTTAAAAATCATGATCGGCTCAAAAGCTCCCACGCTGGGCATACGATGGTGTGTCGACGGCTCATTTCTTCATCAAATAGCCGAAAAGGTCACGCACTTCCTGCTCTTGCAAGTTCTCCAGCAGGCCATCTGGCATGAGCGAAAGTTCGGTATTCCGAATTTCTTCGACGTCACCGGCGTCGATCGCAATGATTTCCGTAGCCGTCTGAATCGTCATGGATTTCGGGGTCCGATTCGCAATCACCCCGCTCAGTAATCGCCCATCTTTCATTGCAATTTCAGAGAGTCTGAAACCGGCTGGAACCTGCGCGGATGGGTCGATGATATTATGGAGGAGGTAATCCAGATTATCACGACCACTGCCGGTCAGATCAGGGCCGTTTGTTCCACCCTCGCCATACATTTTGTGGCAGTTGGAGCAGGCTTTTTTGAAAATCGACTGTCCTTGAGCCAGGTTGGCTTTGCTCAGGGAGGAGTCTGTCATCCGCGATTTCCACTGATTGATTAGTTCCAATCGGCCTGAATTCGTGTCGCGAATGATGCCCCAGACACTGGAGAGCTTTGCGTTGAGGGGCTGATCGCGGTGACCTCGGATCTGTAGGGCCATGGAGGCAGTGATGGATTCTCTCTGGATTTTTCCAGATTCGACCGCTTCCAAAACAGCCATAGCCCATTTAGGGCGGGTGATCAGGGCAGAGATGACAGGTGCCCGTTCGTATCCGTAGAGCTTGTTGAACTGAGCGATTGCATTTGCGACCAATTCCTGGTCGTCAAAAAGCGCCAGTCCTTCGGCGGCTGTGGCGGATAGATCTCTGACTTGAAACAGATTTATACAATCTTCACGTAAGCCTGAAGAACGTGCTTCGATCAGCGATTTCAGGGCATTGCGTCGAGAATTCAGATCCCGATTCGAATCAAGAGCGATTGAGCGGATCGATTCCAATGCCAATCCATCTCCAAAAAAGGCACTCATTGTCCTGGTCTTTTCGGTAGATTCACTGGTCTGAGATGCAATCATGGAATGGGCAAATGCGTCCCAGCTTTTCGGTTTCCTGGCTCTTCGCCGGCCGTTCATTGCCTCGGACATCCCGCCCATCAAATCCATCTTTACGACTAAGGTCTGCTTCAGGCTCGAGTTTAAAAGATTATTTAAATATTGTTCGTCCGCTTCATAATCCTGCATCAAGCGTCGGCTGATCCATTTCCGAATCACTGGAATCTGGCATGATTGAAATAGTTTCGCCAGAGCAGCCGGGTCAGTTTTTGCTAAAGGTTCAATCCCATACCAAATCATCATCGGCTGGTTGTGATCCAGCGAATCTTCGGAATGGGTCAAAAGTGGCAAAGCAATCACAGCACGCTTGCTGACAGGAATTTGCTGGAGGCTGGATGCCAGTCCCAGCCTGACTGGTGCGGCTACCGCTTCGCTGGCTGTAGTTGCAATTGCATTTAAAGCCGTTGCGGAAATTTCAGGTGTTCGTGACTTATCGGTCAGGAATCGAATCGCCCAGATTTTCACGTGATCATTGGGGTGTTTTAGATATGCAATCAGGTTCTTTTCGTGATCAAGACCCGCTGAATGAAGGGCAAACAGGCCACGAACCTGATGGACTGGATCGGAACTTGTTTCGATCAGTTTTTTAAGTTCTGTTTGAGCCTGAGTTGAATTCCATTCTGGAGTATCGCAACGTCTTTGTATTTCAAGACGTGCCTGACGGGCGTACCACTCGTTCGGATGCTCTAGAAGTTTTATTAAAGAGGCTTGGTCGATTGCTTTTACATCGTTCACGGATGGCTTATTTGGCTTGCCATAAGTGATTTTGTAAATCCGCCCGGAAACTCGGTGGACACCGTCGTGGTCGTGGCATTCGCCAGTATCCGACCAGTCGGCAACGAACACGCCTCCATCAGGGCCATATTTTAAATCAATTCCACGAAACCAGGGATCACCAAACTCTGCAAAATCAGGGCCATGCTTGCCTCTGATGCCTGAGCCTTGCTGTACCAGTTTATCTCGATTCAGCCTCCGACCATGAAAATTGATTGTGAAGAGGTCGCCGCGATATTCTTTTGGCCAATTATCACCGAGATAAATCATTAATCCCGTGTGAGCGTGACCTCCACCAGCTTTTGAGGTGGTAGGCGTGACGCCCAGCGATCGAATATCGCTCCAAAGCTCTTTGGTGTCCCAGTGGACGTGATCCGCGTGCTGCTCAATGGGTTGGTAAATATTCGGGGTGGGGTCTTCTCCAAACATGCGCCGGAAGTGGGCTCCGGGGATGCTGTGCCAGAGGTGGCCGATTACGGTATTGATATGAAAGGCTTCTCCGTAAGCGTCCCAGTCCATCCCCCAAGGGTTTGTGGTGCCGTTGGTGACAACTTCAAAGTGATGGGATTTTGGATGGAATCGCCAGATCCCGACATTGATGGAAGTTCTTTGAGCATCAGGCGTGCCAGGCTTACCGATCAGTGAAGTGCCCAAAATTCCTTGCCGGCCATAAAGCCAACCGTCTGGGCCCCAGGCAAGTCCGTTCGCCATCGTGTGACGTGCTCTGGCATGATCGAAGCCGTCGAGCAGAATCTCGCCCTTTTGGTCGGGTATATCATCGTGATTTCGATCAGGCAAAAAGATCATTTCCGGTAGTGTCAGTGCATAGACACCATCGAATCCAATTTCAAGACCTGTAAGCCTTTGTGCGCCTTCCCAGAAGACGGTTCGCTTATCGAAGACACCGTTCTGATCGGTGTCTTCAAAAATCAGAATTCTGTCTTTTAATCGAAGATCATAATTCAGGGCCTGCTCAGCGTAAGTGTAGCCTTCAGCGACCCAAAGGCGGCCTCTGGAGTCAATCTGAAATGCAATCGGTTGCTGTACATCGGGTTCAGATGCAAAAACAGTCGCTTGAAAACCATCAGGTAATTTCAATTCCCGAATCGCGTCGTTTGGGCTGAGGGCACGCAAGGGAGCTTTTTCAGAATTTGTTGGCTGTGGAAAACCCGATGGATTCTGTGGGTCAGCCGCCATCGCTGAGGCTGCAATGATACTTAATACAACTGATTTCAGGAGCGGCGACATGCGGGTGATTCCGTCGGTGATTTGGTGAATTCCCTGAGACTGCACGAATTTCAAAGAATGCATTATGCAAGCAGATCCTTGACAACGCTTGCCGGCTCAACTCCAGTCAGTTTCGAATCAAGGCCTTGGAATTTGTATGAGAATCGGTTGTGGTCAATACCCAGCAAATGCAATAATGTGGCATGAATATCATGAACAGAGACACGATTCTCGACAGCTTTATAGCCGAGTTCGTCGGTGGCTCCATAGCTGAATCCAGGCTTGAACCCACCACCGGCGAACCACATGGTAAAGCCGGCCATGTGGTGGTCTCGACCGTTGCCCTGAGCCATGGGGGTGCGTCCGAATTCGGATCCAAATACAACGATGGTATCTTTTAGCATGTCGCGTTGTTTTAAGTCTGTCAGTAATGCCGAAACACCTTGATCCACTTCTTTTGCGGTACCGGCTGAGTGTTCTTTCACGGCTCCGTGGTGATCCCAGTCGCGGTGATAAAGCTGGATGAATCGGGTTCCGCGTTCAGCCAATCGCCTTGCCAGCAAGCAGTTTGAAGCAAATGAGCCATCGCCAGGCTCGGCTCCGTACAATTTCTTGATATGATCAGGCTCTGACTTGGAATCCATCAATTCTGGGACGCTTGTCTGCATGCGGAATGCCAGTTCATACTGGCTGATTCTGGTTGCAATTTCAGGGTCATGGAATGATTTATCGGCGATATTATTCAGAGATTTGACGGATTCGACTACGTCGCGCTGAAGGTTGCTGGAGACGCCTTTCGGGTTTGTTACGTAAAGGACTGGATCGCCTGTACTTCGAAATTCCACGCCTTGAAACTGGCCAGGGAGAAATCCGGAATGCCACTGACGGGCTGCGATGGGCTGTTTCTGGCCGTATTTACCTGTGGATACCATGACCACAAATCCTGGAAGATTCTGAGACTCCGCACCAAGTCCATAGAGCAGCCATGACCCCATGGCCGGGCGGCCGGCGATCATCGAACCGGTGTTCATGAAGGTGTGGGCAGGGTCGTGATTGATGGCATCTGTATGAAGCGACCTGACAATGCAAATATCGTCAGCATTATTTGCACCAAGATTGGGCCAGATTTCTGAGAAAGTCTGCCCTGATTTGCCCCACTGCTTAAAACTATGCTGGGGGCCAAAACACTTCAATTGCTGGCCCTGAAGTTGGGCGATTTGCTGGCCTTTGGTAAATGATTCAGGCATGGCCTGACCATGAAGTTTTGCAAGTGTTGGCTTGTGATCAAAGGTTTCGAGGTGGGTCATCCCACCGGCCATATAGAGCCAGATAATCCGCTTGGCTTTGGGCTTGAAATGCAAGGGATTGACGACACCATGCAAATTTGCATTGTTTAGAGAAGCGGCATCTTTGGCGAAAGATTGATCCGCCAGCAACGAATTAAATGCAATCGAACCCAGGCTTATGCCTGTGCTTTTGAGGAAGGTTCGTCGTGCAATGGAATCAGGAATGTTCATGGTCTCTTACCTTCTTCAGTCTTAAATGTTCGTAGATCACATATTCCGAACGATGGATCCGTGATTGCATCTATGGGGATCAGACGACGTAAAATTTCAATTACGTGTCATGGTTTCATGAAGATTGAGAATGGTTCGGGTGATCGCTGTCCAGGCTGCCAATTCGGCTGGATCGAGGTTTTTAGGGACGGGCCTGACTCCTACGGAGAGCAGTTCCGTGACTGCCTTCGGATTCGACTTGTATTCCGCCAGAGACCGGACCAGGAGCGATTCAAGGACGGCCGATTCCTCTGCCATGACCGGCCTGGAGAGAGCCCTTTCATAAATCATTTTCAAGCGACTTGCAGTCGAGTCTCCGCCATTTTCCAGAACAAGTTCCGCAAACGCTCGTGCAGCCTCAACATAACTCGGGTCATTCAGTAGAACCAATGATTGAAGAGGCGTATTGGAGCGTGCTCTATCAGAGGTACATTCCTCGCGACTGGGAGCATCAAAAGCCAGCAGGCTTGGATGCAGATATTGCCTTTGCCAGTGGGTGTAAAGTCCGCGCCGATAGAGCTCTTCGTTCTTCCCATTCTGCCATTCGCGGGTCGGGAAATTCAGGTAAGACCAATAACCGGGGGGCTGATATGGTTTGACGCTTGTACCACCGATCTTATTCACCAGGAGCCCGCTCACAGCCAGAGCGTTGTCGCGAACCAGCTCGGCATCAAGCCGGAACCTGCCTTGATGTGAGATCCAGAAGTTGTATGGGTCTTGCTCTTTGGCTACGGATGAAACTGTTGAAGATTGGCGATATGTATTCGACATCAGGATGGATTTGGTGAGTTGTTTGATATTCCAGCCTGATTCGACAAACCGAATGGCTAGAAAATCGAGCAGTTCTGGGTGGGTCGGAGCCTTGCCCTGGGCTCCAAGATCGTCCACTTTCCGGGATAATGCATCGCCGAAATAAAGTTTCCAGATTCTATTGGTAAAAACCCGAGCCGTGAGCGGATTCTCATTCGAGGTGATCCATTTGGCTAGATCCAGGCGATTTAATCGTGATGTCGCAGGAGCCTGATTTAAAGGCTTCGAGTTTGTATTAAGGACGGCTGGATAACCTGGCTGAACGACGTCTCCGGATTCGTCCATCCAGTTGCCTCGTGGGAGAACTTTCACCATGCGAGGGGCGACAGCCTCAGTCACAAGTGTTCTGGTGACCTCGCTTTCGAGCTTGGTTCTGGCTGCCTCAAGCGTTGCCAGTTCTTGCCGGACGGTTGCGAGTTCAGGTGCAATTGTTCGGTAAAAGCCTGCCAGTTCGTTTTTTTGAGCCTCAGTCCGTTTATCTGAGGAAGTGGCCAAAATCAATGCAATCGATGGCTGAAGGAGAGGGGTGCCGGCGGGCGAATTTTTGGAATCAGTGGCTGACAGCCGAAACTTCCCAATCGTATGTGATGGATTGTCAAGGTTTTGGTGCAATTCCACAACCCATTTGACGGTCTCTTTGGGAATGGAATCGGTGGCGATGACAAAATCGGCAGAATTGGACTTGCCAGCCTGCTCCATAATCCCCCAGCCCCAGGTTTTACCCTTCACGTCGTTGTCAATTGCCGCAGCAATCGCCCATTTTCCGTAAGGATTTTTGTCGGATGCACCGGTTTGTTCGTACGATGCCTTGGCGGATTGAATCGGAATGGTTTTTATTTCACCATTCTTGAGAACGCATTTCAGCACAAATTCTGAAAGTACAAAATTACCATTCCCAGCGCGTCCCGGGCCTTTTTTAGGCAGACTGTCGTCGGTCAGAACTTCAAGGCGAATTACAGATGCGCTGGTAAGAGGTTTGGCAATTTCAAGAGTGTAGGTATCCGTGGCTGGATTTGTGCCACTTGCGAGGATGGAGCCATCATCTTTGAGGGTCAGGGTAGAGCCAGCCAGCGACTTGATTTGTTCCGGCTTCAAGACTGTCCATAAAGGCTGATCCTGTTCCCACTTGGATTGTGACTTTGCAATTTCTGGGGTCACTTTTTTAAATGCAGCATCGACTAATGCAATCTTTTGATTGAGTTCTGTGATTGCAGATTGCTGGGCTTTGTTTGGGACTTTAACGAACGGGCCCCAGTTTCCATCAGAATTTGCTCCGGAATAGAGTCCACGTTCTTTGATATCAGCGAAGAAGGCTTCCATCTGATAAAATTCACGGGTGGTGAATGGGTCAAATTTGTGGTCGTGGCATTCTGCACAACCGATGGTTACTCCAAGCCAGGTACCTGAGACGTTTCTGACCCTTTCAGAGATGTATTTTGCGAGGTATTCTTTATCTTGCACACCGCCTTCAGCGCTCATCATGCCGAGTCGGTTGTATCCGGATGCAATTTTCTGCTCGAGGTTGGGGTTCGTCATAAGGTCTCCCCCAATCTGCTCTTGGGTAAACTGGTCGAACGGTTTGTTCTGATTGAATGATTCAATCACATATTGGCGAAATGGGGAAACGCTGACATCCTGATCGCCATGATAGCCTACAGAATCCGCATAACGCACCAGGTCGAGCCACCACATGGCCATTCTCTCACCAAAATTGGGCGATGCCAGAAGTTGGTCGACCTGCTTTTCATAAGCGTTGGTGGATTGGTCAGCCTGAAATGCGTTGACATCAGAGATGGTTGGGGGCAGTCCGACGACGTCGAAATAAAGGCGTCTAAGGAGGGTGACTCGATCGGCTTCAGGAGCAACTGGCAACTTCGCTTCAGACCGTTTTTGATGGACGATTTCATCAATGATTTTGGAATCATTCAGAGGGCCTGATTGGCGAGCCAACTCTGGCTTGCGGACTGGCTGAAATGCCCAATGGCCTTCATAACGTGCACCTTGCGCGATCCAGAGCTTGATCATTTCAATCTCGCGGGCCGACAATTCTTTTGCCGATTCCGGGGGCGGCATGTGCTTTTCAGGGTCTGCTGAGACCAATCGCTGAAAAAGTTTGCTTTTATCAGGATTTCCAGCATTGACCACACCTTTATGGGTCTTGTCTCCAATCAAACCTTTTTCAGAGTCGAGACGGAGTTCGGCTTCGCGGTGATTTTTATCAGGGCCATGGCAATAAAAGCAGTTGTTCGAGAGGATGGGTCTGATGTCGCGGTTGAATTCGACCGTTTCAGGCAAAGATGGATGGATCTTTGGAGCATCTGTAAAAGCTCGGACGTCGAAGAGCATCCACGACATGCACAGGACGATGACGGTAGGAAATCCCGTAAGGCATGCCTTGAAAGCCTGTTGTGACTTTTGATTCATGGTGAACTTGGGCATGGGGAGACCTTGTCGATCGACTGTAGGGGGGATGGTTTTTGAAGTTTTGATGCTGGAAGAGGATTTTCGAACCGCAAAGGAATGCGGTCACTGACGCTGGATGTGATATCTATCATGATTCTATCGTATCGATCGGGCGGATGAAAGCGCGTTCGTGAAAGACTTTGAAAAAAACGATCGAATGTGGGAAATTAAGATGGCGAAAGTTCATCCTAGTATGATGTAATGGAATAGTGGTGAAATAGCCGAAGAATTCTATGCTCCATTGTATGGCTTACCTCCCGCTCCCTGCCTTCCCAACAGCCCTCCTCACGACTGCAGGCTAAGAAGAACGATGATGAATGCACACCGTTTCAGAGCGATCCTGCTTTTCTCAGTTGTCGTTTTTTCAAGCGATTATGTTCGGGGGTTGGTTGCTGCTGAAAAGTTATCGGAGGATCAGGTCGCGTTTTTTGAGACAAAGATTCGTCCAGTTTTTGTAAACCATTGTTATAAGTGCCATTCCAAGGAGTTTTCCAGTTCCAAAGGTGGACTGAGGCTTGATGTTCGTGAAGGATTGCTCAAAGGTGGCGATTCCGGGCCAGCCATTGTCCCTGGGAACCCGAAAGAAAGCCTCTTGCTGAGTGCATTGCGTCACGAGGATATCCAGATGCCTCCCAAGAGCAAACTCCCTGAGAAGGTGGTTGCTGATGTGGAACTCTGGATCAAGATGGGTGCTCCTGATCCTCGAACGGAATCGGTTGCAAAAACAACGATTGGGGTCGATCTGGAAAAAGCGCAGAAGTTTTGGGCATTCCAGAAGCCAGAGCGTCACAAACGGCCCTCTGTAAAGCAGTTAGGCTGGCCTAAAAACGAGATTGACGCATTCATTCTCGCGGAACTCGAAAAAAAGAATCTTCAGGTGGCTGCGCCCGCTGATCGTCGCCAGTTGATTCGCAGAGCTTATATGGATGTGATTGGCCTCCCGCCCGAACCAGAGGCTGTTGAGAGGTTTGTGGCAGATAAGTCGAATACGGCGTTTGAGAAGGTGGTCGATGAATTGCTGGCGTCACCGCATTTCGGCGAGCGTTGGGGGCGATATTGGCTGGATT
>Ga0208720_1000043_pt1 | contig 33080 bp, 35 predicted proteins | sample LakMenEpi20Apr10_FD_150716 | JGI IMG/M metagenome (GOLD analysis project Ga0208720, IMG submission 150716) | Freshwater microbial communities from Lake Mendota, WI - 20APR2010 deep hole epilimnion (SPAdes) | ecosystem: Environmental > Aquatic > Freshwater > Lake > Epilimnion/Euphotic zone ...
CTGACTCACAGCCCCGAAAATCAAAGGGGCAACGCCCCAGTGTCAGCCAGGGCGAAACGTCTCAGGGTAGCCTTATAGCGCCGATTACGAGACCTGAAAAACAAGAGTTTCAACGAGATATAGAGGGTTCTCGGAAGGATAGTCGCAATTCGCAATATGAATTGCTTGAGGATGATTATGGGAATCAGGAAATTGAGCTGAAAAAGCGGAAGCCACTGGAACCGATTGTATTGGGGACCCCTGGGTTGCCCATGAATCCGTCGGAAGCTTCGGATTATAAGCTACCGCCCAGAGCGTCCATTGGTGGGAAACGTATGTCGGCGCCCAAACAAATGGGATTTGTCGCAGCCTTTCTGGTGGCTTTCTTTTCTCTATTTATGGAACGACTTAAACGACGCGGATTTCGATCCGCATTTCGATATGCTGCAAGGTCGGCTGATAATACTGCCGATGGCAAATCGAAGCCGGTTTTCAAGAGCGTTCAAGATACCGACCCATCAGGATTTCCATCAAGCGTGGTTCCGTTGGGTTCACCGGCCCCGGAGATTGCATATGCCGTCAAAGGCTTGCCAATAGGGAACCTGGAACCCTATCGGAAATTCTATTTGACTCAAATTGAGAATTTGAATAAGGTGGCCGATGAACTCACGGAATTTGTTGACAGGGCCGGTTCAGACGAACGTTTCAGGCGGATCTTTTCTTTGCGTGACCAGATCAAGGGCTATCTCAATAATCGTCCACCTGGACTCCCACCGAATGCAGCCGAGCAACAGAGTCTTGCAAAAGATCTTGGAGAGCAGGTTCACAAGGCGATGGACCGAATCTTTATGCAATTCGAGCGATTGCAGAAAAGCAAAATGATGGAACCCGGACTCGCCTGGGATTTGAAGCGGATTGAGGAAGACACCCTGGAATTTGAAAAAAGCCTGACCGACTACGGCGACCTCCCCGACCCTAAAGAATTTGTGGATGTGATTGTCAAGAACTTGAGAACTGAGGATGATCTGGAATTTCTCAAGGTAAAAATGCTGGAAGCGAGCAAAACGCGAGCTATAAAATCAGCCAGCAAACCAGGCGGAGAGGCTAGGATTACGCTTTGGCCTGTCAAAAATCCGCGCAGTGCTGCCGATAGTTTTTGGTTCTGTAAGGTTTTAAAACAAAAGGACAACCAGATTTGGCTTGATGCAGGTTCCGTTTCTGAGTCGGCCGTGGCGGATTGGAAAAAAACGAGGGCAACCGATACCAGCACAACACTGGGTCCGATCCTTGGCGTAAAGGCTCGAAAGCTGATCTTTTCGGTCCCTCAGCAAAACAACCCCAAGATCGGATTTTGATTTGTACCAGTCCCCATCGGGCCTTTTTTTTATCAGATGTCTCCTCTGGAGACCAATCACACCAAAACCGGAAGTTGTTTCTCGCCTGTTCCTTAATCTGTTAAATCAACGAAAACTCACTTTCATTGAAAACCATTTGGTGTCATAATAAAAAAAGAGTCCCACTTCCACACTTTGCCCAATGCCTTGGGCGACAACATACAAAAAAACATGGAAAAACAGACGATCATGATGAATCAGCCCAATACGCTCACTTCGCGTCGCAGTTTTCTGACTCAAACCGCTGCAGCCTCCGCCGCGATTGCTGCCAGTCCGTTTGCCGTACATGCACAGGATAAGGCAGGCACAAAGCCTGCGATTGTCGGCACGGGTGAATACACTTACGAATGCCATCACGGTTGGGGCGAAACGCCGGCCCATATCAAGTGGTATGAAACGCACGGATGTGCCGTTGATAAAGAGGGCTTGGTCTATATCACGCACCGGGCTGGGAGCGATAAGGCGGCTAAACCGGCGGATGGTCAGGATACGATCGTTGTATTTGATCAAAAAGGCAAGTTTGTCCGATCGTTCGGTAAAGAGTTTCACGGCGGAGGCCACGGGATCGATATTCGCGAAGAAAACGGCAAAGAATATCTTTATCTGGCCTATATGTTCCCGATTAATATGATCCAGAAGACCGACCTGAAGGGCGAAGAGGTCTGGCGCAAGGATAAACCGCCTGAGCCGCATGTTTATGACAAGCCGAATGCACGCTATTCTCCTACGAATATTGCATTCCATCCAGACGGCGGATTTTATGTGGCGGATGGATATGGATCGAATTATATTCACCATTACACTCAGGATGGGAAATGGATGCAAACCTTTGGAGGGACGGGTTCCGAGGCTGGTCAATATAAAACGCCTCACGGAATCTGGATCGATAATCGGCCTGGTCGAGAGCCGATGGTCGTGATTGCCGACCGCGCGAATAACCGGTTGCAATATACAAAACTTGACGGCACGCCGGTGAGCATGGACACCAAAAATGTCAGCTTTCCAGCCCACATGGAAACACGTGGAGATATTCTGATGGTGGCGGATCTTCATGCCCGGATTACGTTGTTTGATAAGCAGAACAACGTGATTTCCCAGCTTGGATACAGCCCTGAGTGGACCAAAGAGGTGCTGGACGGGATGAAGGTTCGTCGCGAACCGAATCGCTGGAAGGCTGGCCGATTTGTTCACCCACACGACGCCTGTTTTGATAATCAGGGAAATATTGTCGTCGCCGAATGGGTCGTTCCAGGGCGGGTGGATTACCTCCGAAAAGTCGGTGCGTAAGTCTGTAAAATAAAACGAATTCCGGTGTATGTCCTGAAATAATTGGGCTGCATCGGAATTTAATCCACGCTCATCACTTTCACATCGGCTTCTGCCTGAAGATATTCCAAAGCGAGTTGTGTTAATACACCCATGACTTTCGGTTGTTTGGATTCCACAAGTGGCATAAAACCTGCTAAATCTTCGCCTATCAAATACAAACGATGGGCCATTGTCTGAATTTCCTGTTCGTATTTCGACTTGATTTTAAGGCCCAGTTCCAAGGGCAGTGCAACCGTTGCATCAGGCTTGTATTTGGTTTGAATATCGGCGGCCCAGTACCAGAGATTATTCATCAACCGCTGGCCAAACCCTGGAATGGCAAAAGACTGGCTCTGAAAGAGACGAATCACATCGGCAGCGGTTTCAATACCAAAGCTGGCAAGCATGGCCACGCGTGACCTTCCAATCTGGGAAATATTGGCGTCGCGTATCAGGTGCCCTTCCATCCATTGTTCCACAGCATGAATTTGTCGGGCGCGAGTATGATCATTTAAGTCTTTCTCATAAGCTTGTAATTTCCTGGTGATGGAGTTCTGTAAATTCCTCGCTTCCTGACGAAGTTCAGAATCAGAGTTACGAATATGGTCAAGCCAGTTTGTCCATTGCAATTCCCGATCGACAAGTTTGGCCAGAACGATGTCGCGCAATTGCATTCGGCTTTGAAGTTCTGTCAGCCATTGCTGATTCAGGTTTTGCCAGTCGGATTGCAACTCATGATTTGCAGATCTGATCTTATCGCATTCCAGAAGCCACGATTTGTGCGAATGATGTAATAATAATGCCTGAAATGCTTTGCATAATGCGAATAAACCGAAGCTGACTGAGATCAGGATAAATCCAAGAACCGGCTTGAAAAACAAAGATCCCAACGCCATCATGACAATGGGAATGAGAAATGCCTGAATCAGTACAACAAGTGGATGATCCATACCGCCGGCGGGCTCCAAAGGCTCCCGTTCAAGATTCAATGAAAATGGACGTTCGACTCCTTCAGGTGGTGGGTTGACGGGCCTTAATTGTTGTTTCAGGACTGTGGGACGCTTGTATTTGAATTGAAATGGTGCAACAGATGAAATCGATTCGCAAAGGTCTTCGAGCGGGACCACTATTTTCAATAAATCCAATGTGGCCGTTTGAGACATGTTCTGTGCGATAGGCTCTGGGAAATAATCGACACGGATCGATGATTTCAACAAGCACCAGGGGCACTGACCAGCCTGTGCATAGAACATATGACGAGCCGATTCAGTACATGTGGCCATGGAATTGGCAAATGAAAGGAGCAGCTCTGACCATTCCAGGGCAGACGGCCGAGAGGGCGATAAAAATGCAGATTCAAATGCATTGGAAATATCGATGGGAAGCACGGCGGGTGTGATGACAAAAGGTGGAGGCGAGAAGCCTCTCTGGGCAGCCAAACGTCCATAAAAATAAGCTCCCTCAGTGATGGCCATACCGATGGGGAAGTCTGTGGCCCGTGTGTGGCGGCCTGAGAACGGGTGGCGACCCATGAACAGGAGTTGAAATATCAGGATGGCAAGTGCGAAATTATCGTCGTTGGGAGATCTGACCAAGTCTCTCAAATTAGCCGATTGCAACTCCGGTGGTAAATATTCTTCCTTGCCGACATCGGAGGTCCAGTAATTGCCGTCGGTTCGGCGGAATTGGAACGAGTCGCAGTCGATCAATCGTACGGTGGCCCTTGAGGATACCAGCACATTGTTCTGATTTAAATCGCCGATCACAGCACCTGCCTGATGTACGGCATGAACCACTCGGGCCAGGTTGGAAGCGGTCAGGGCCAGCATTCTCCAATTGGCGCTAGGGAAATGCGATTTTCGTTCCACGGGTGAAAAAAGCTGGTGCAGTTCGCGGTGATCGACCACGGCCGGCATCATAAATCCAATCGGCACGGACTGACGCTGGGCATCTTGATAAATCAGGCTCAGCGGCCAGGCAGATGCTTCTATCAGGGCAGCACTTTCGGTTGCGATCATGGCCCTGAGTTTGGCAACACGGGTTTCGTCAGGCTCTGTGGAATAAATTTTTACGAGATATTCATCGGAGCTGGAAATGGTATGAACTGTGCCTTCACCACCACGCGCCAGCGGATTTGCGTGAATTTGCAGGCTTTGGCCGGATTCATAAAAGAGTTGGCGGATGGATGGAACGCTCATGCATTTTCAATCATTGTGACCGGCCAGATTAGGATTCGACGGCGCAGAAATTCAGGGCAAATTCGAACGCATCCATAATTCCAGAACCAGCAGTGACCAAAGCTTGTAGGCATGATCCGCCTGACCAGTTCGATGTTCGTGGATGATTCTGCGAATGGTATCTGGGTTGAAGTGATCGACGATCTTTGAATCAGAACCTAATAGAGTGAGTTCCAGAGGGTCTGCCAAGGGGCCTTTCAGCCAGCGGTCCACCGGCGCCGAAAATCCCATTTTTGGGCGGTTAAAGACCTCTTTCGGAACAACGTCCTGGCATGATAATGCAAATAGACGCTTACCCTTGCCTGAAACCGGGTCGATCAGATAGGATTCTGGCAATTTTCCGCAATATTCGAACAGTCGGTGATCAAGAAATGGAGATCGGCATTCGAGCGAATGTGCCATGGTGGCCATATCCACTTTAAACATGAGGTCACCTGTAAGGTACCCTGAAGTGCTTGTGTCAAAGCTTTGGGACTGTCTGACCAAAGGTCGGGCGCTGGCCGAGCTGATGCCTTTGTAGATCAATTCCATAGGGTCGGGGCTTGTTGCAGATAATTCGGAGGCGTCGACCAACCGATCAAGTGCATCGGGTTTATAAAGGTCGAAACGATCCTCTTCATTCCACGAAATCAGCCATTTGGAAACGAGTTGCAATTGGCTGATCCCGATCGACTTCAAAAAACTCTTGATTCGACGGCCTCGTGTTTTTGCGCGACTGGAACTTGGGATCCGGCTGGCGAGCGGTCCGCTCAGGAATTGAAGGACTTTATCTGGAAGATTTTTGCGAATCCTGTCAGCTAATGCAATCGCACGGTAGCGATCGTAGCCAAGGGCCAGCTCATCTCCACCGTCTCCTGAAAGCACCACTTTCACATGCCTGGAAGTCTCGCGGGCCAGTAGCCACGTGGGTAAGGCGGAATTGTCGGCCAGAGGTTCGTCGTAGGCTGAGGAGAGTTGCTGAAGGGTTTCCCAGGCATTGAAATCGACGCGAATTGTGGTGTGATTTGCGCCCAGTGATTTGGCAAACGCTTCTGCCTGAGGCGATTCATCGAATCTGGGGTCGTCAAATGCAACCGAAAAGCTGCGCAGTGGTTCCTTGGAAACTCTGGCCGAAAGGCCAGCGACAATCGACGAGTCGATTCCACCTGATAGAAACACGCCTACAGGCACATCGGCGACATTTTGCTCTGTGACCGCTTCGTCCAGAATGCTCCGGAATTGGTCGACGGCTTTCGTGAGTGGAATCTGAGCCGAATCTTCGGTCTCAGACCAGTTCATCGACCAATAAGGTTCCACCGTAATGCAATCGTTTTGATAGGTGGCATAATGACCGGGTGGTAATTTATAAACGCCTTGATAGATGGTCAATGGAGCAGGGACATAACCAAATGCAAGATATTGATCGAGTGCAATTGGGCTGATCTGGGGGTGCCAATCGGGGTCAGCGGCCCGAAGCGATTTCAGTTCACTGGCGAAATGCAATTGTCCAGAGGCGGTTTTGCGATAGACCAACGGCTTCTGGCCGAACCGGTCGCGGCCCAGAACGAGTCTTTTTTTCGATGAATCCCAAACGGCGATGGCGAACATTCCGCGCAGGCGGGCGAACATCTTTGTGGCATCTGCTTCGTAAAGGTGAGGCAGGCAGGCGGTATCGCCACGACCGGTCAGGCTGTGGCCCTGGGCCTGAAGGCGGTGGTGCAGTTCGGGGAAATTATAAATCTCACCGTTAAAGACCAGATGAACGGTTTGATCTTCATTTGTGGCGGGTTGATGGCCGCCGGAGATGTCAAGAATGGCCAGTCGTCGAAACCCGAAAGCGGCGTTGCCTGAAGGGTCGTGCCAGAAGGCCTGTTCGTCGGGCCCGCGAGGCGCGAGGGCTCGTGTCATCGCGGCCAGAGCGGCTTGCGAGCTTTCCGAACAGGCATCAGGGCCAACAATTCCGGCGATTCCGCACATATGAAGGAGGTAACCGCCGTTTTGAAAGAGGTTTTATCAGGGCTTGGCTTTAGGAATTTCGCGAGCGTCCACCTTGCCAGCCGCATGGCCAGCCAGAGCGGGAAGGTCGTCGATCACCAGATAGTGGCCGTGGTCGGCGGTCACAATCATGGCAGAATCGTTCCAGTTGGAATTCTTCTCCACCCAGTCGATGATGACTTGAACAGCCTCTTCGCCAGAATAGACGGCGCCGATGGCGCTGTCCAGATTATTATCGTGGAGCGCGAAATCGACGTCGCCAGCTTCCACAAAAAGAGCGAACGGCTTGCCCTTCTCGGCGGTCAGAACCTTGAGCGAGGCACGAGTCATGTCGGCCAGAGTCGGGTTCTCTTTGAGGTCGGCATCGGTATATTTCTGAGGACCACGCATGCCCGGAGCAGGCGCGTAATCGGCGTTGGTGGTGCGATAAGGCAGGTTGCCGTATTGCGTTCCAAAAACGCCAAACAAACGCTTGCCTGTTTTGGCAGCCTGTTCAGCAGCACTTGCCAGAATCGTTTTGCCAGACTCATTTTGGGTCCGTTCCACCACGACATAAGGGCCGCCGTTTTTGACATCCACAGAGTGCTTGTCGGCGTTGGCCAGATAGCGGGTTCCGTCAGCAGCATTCACGCCTTGATCCTTGACGTGCTGAAAGCGGGTCTCGGATTTCGTGATCCCCGAGCCCAGAACCACGTCCAGGCCGGGCAGGTGTTCGCCCTGCTGGTTGAGAGCGATGACGGACTTGATCCCGAGCATCTCGCGGGCAATGTCCTGATAGTCGTCCCGGTAAACGTTCCGGGTGTAAGTGGCGGCTGGTGAAGCATGATCGAACGGTACACTGGTGGCCGTTCCGAGCTTCCAGCCCTGCTTTTGGAGGTCGTGCCACAAGGTGGTGACAGCCTTCCCGTCAGGGCCAATATTCAAGCTGTTGTTATACGACTTGATCCCATTGAAAATCGACGCAGCCGAAGTGCTTGAATCGGTATAGGCATGAATCGCCCGGCCAGCTTTGGCGATGTTGGCCTTCTCTTCAGGGCTTCCACCCGCTTTGAGATATCCGGGCAGTTGGGCAGCTAAAGGGCCGTTGTCCCAAGGGGTTTCGCCAGCGATCAGGGGGTCGTATCCACCACGAACCACGTCGGGGGCGAACTCGAATGTCTGCTTGTCCACATTCACTTTGGACGGTTCGTCGTGGCTTGGGCTTGTGACGTAAAAGCCGTACTGAGCTGTGCTTCTGTTGTTTACAGCGGCCTGATAATCCTGAAAGTTCAATCCACTGCCTTTCCCGGACGTATAGATCGAGCCTGATTTGGCCACAGCGGCGGCCTGAGTGGTGTTCCAGTCCATGCCGTCGAACCAGACGATGAACATGTGCTTGACACCACGGGCGATGGCCTCTTTCTGGACTTTATAGAGGTCAGTCTGATCGAAATAATCGGCCTTGGGATTGGTCGTATTGGGGGCATCGTAACCGTAAAGAGCCTTGACCCTGGCAGAGTCGCGGTAGAGGCTGTTGGGGCCTGAGACATCCCCAAGCTGGATCTTGGAACCAAACGCATAGACTGGAATCAGCCGATTGGAGTGTGTCCCGTGATTGCTGTAAACATCGCCAGAACCTTGGGAACCGAAGTGCCAGGTGCGAGCCTTTTTGGCTTTTTTGGTGGTGATGGAGTCGGTTTGAAGGGCGTTGACAGGGTCGTTCGATGTGGCTGATTTTGGCGAATCCTGAGCGATGATCGAGAGGAATGATGCGCAGGAGATCAATCCTGAGCCGAGCGAGAGCATCAGGGATCGTGACTTGGATCGACGTGAATCAGCCATTTCGAGAGTTTCCAGATGAGAAAATGGGTGCGAGACAAGGCCTTTGAGAATCGAATCTGAACGAGTTCTGTCCTGAGGATATCCGATTCTGTCCTGAAATGAGTCAAGGATTCAATATAAGAGCGATGAAGATTTTGTGAAGCGTACAAACTTAAGGAAACGGCCACCCGTCTACTACCCGCGAATTCCTGGCAATCTCAACCCTAAAACCCCAAAATCTTTGGCCCATCCGCGGCCATCCGTGTTGATCCGTGGCAAACGGCTTCAAGACCAATAAAAACCGTCTGCCCTACTCTGTCGAACCCCCATTTGCTTGACTTCAGGTGTCTAAAGAGCATACACTTAGGCAGATTAACTTACGGTTTTAGACCCACTTCGTATCCAGATATTCTCAGGCGACCGCACCCATGAAGACCGGGCCAGATCCTATCACTCCGGATGACGACGACGCGATTGATGTTGATTTCTCACCATCCTCAGATCGAGTCGGATTTCAGCCTTCCAAGACTCATCTTGGTCAGGTGGTGTTCGATCCCGTCGCTCAGGCATCGTCTGAAGACCTTTTTGCAGCCGTTGAATTCGCCGATAACCCTGAGCCACGCTGCCCTTGCGTACTGGTCGTAGACACCTCCGGATCGATGGCCGGCTTGCCGATCGACCAACTGAATCAAGCCCTTAAACAGTTCGTCAAAGAAGTGACAGGCGATTCTCTGGCCGCCAAAAGGCTCGAACTGGCCGTGGTTTCGTGCGGCGGTGATGTGCGTGTGGCACACGACTTCGCTACCGTCGGTCACTTCGTACCTCCGATTCTGATGGCAGGTGGAGATACGCCTTTGGGTGAGGCTGTGGAGCGGGCCCTTGATTTGATCGACAACCGGAAACGGAATTATCGACTCGGCGGAGTCTCTTACTATCGGCCCTGGCTGATCTTACTGACCGACGGGACACCTACTGACGACATGCGCCAGGCGGCCCGAAGGCTGCATGAATCCGAATCGACGAAAAGTCTGGTGGCTTTTTGCTTTGGAACGGATACATTTGACAAGGAACGGATGGCCAAAGTTTTCCCAAGGGCACCACTGACCATGCGTGGAGCCCGATACCGGGAATTCTTCCAATGGCTGTCAGCCTCGATGGCAAGCGTCTCGCATTCCCGACCGGGTGATCGTCTGCAACTCCAGAAGCCATCAGATGATTGGGTGATCGACTGATCCCCTGCCCTCGATAAAAATTCCCCAAAAACAGGATCGAAAAAGTACGATGATTGATTGGCGTATGCACTTTGAAACCGGCCTGAAATACGCTGACTTTCTAGCAAAACATGGATCACAACTGCATCATCAACGGTGGCAGTCGAACTTGGACTCCATCACTCTGACCGACCAACAGAAGACGGTTTTAAGCAGTTTCAAGCGTCATATGAAGGTTTTTTGTCTATCAGGCACATGGTGCGGTGATTGTGCAAGCCAGTGCCCGATTTTCGAACACATCGTTCAGGCAGCCCCTGAAGGCCTGATTGATCTGCGATATGTCGACAGGGATGCTGTTGCGCCTGAACTTGGTCCGTTGATCAAAATCAACGGTGGCCAACGTGTGCCTGCCCTGATCTTTATCAGCGAAGACGATTTTGAAGTGGCCCGATATGGCGAAAAAACGCTGGCCAAGATTCGCGATGAAGCGGCTAAACTCGATGGAACTTCCTGCTCACTAGGATTTGCCAGCACCGTGGCCGACAATCTCAGGGCCGCCGTCGTCGCCGAATGGGTCGACCAGTTTGAGCGTGCCCAACTTATCCTCAGGCTCTCGGCCCGGTTACGTGAAAAATACGGAGATTGACTGGCCCTAAGGAACGGGCTGGAGATAACTTCCACTTTTCTAGCCGATCTTGGCGATAGCCGCGGTTGGGTTCGATATGCGGAACCGGGGCTAGCGCCAAGACCGGCTAGATAAATCCAATCCGTTTCCATTGCCCACTCACGTCAAATAAATTCGGCGTTTTTCTAGCTCCGGTGAATTGGTTGGCGTAAAAAACCTGTCCTGAACCACTTAGCCATCCGGTTCAATGATCAGCGTAACGACTTCTCCAGCCGTTCATTACGGCCACTTCTTCTGGAGTGAGTTCGCTGGTGGGCATTTCGGCAGGGTCGTCCATCCGGGTGTTTTCAGGAGCTGGAACAGGAACGGTTCGGCCACAGTCTGGACAACGACCATGCGACGGCATGGCGGCTTTTGCGATCACTTTCAGGCGTCGTCCGCAGGGACAGAAAAATCGTACGAAACCGTCAGATTTCTTGGGGCTGTCCAGCGGCTGTTTTTCCGAAGAGCTGATCCGAACTCGAATCCTCGACCCGCACCGATGGCACAAGACTTTGACGGTATCGGCCCCGGGAGCCGGCTCAAACAGCACTTCATTTCCGCACCTGCATTTGACTTTTGACATTTTCGACCTGAATCCATAGCTGAGACCATTCGCCAATAACCCTTGATTCAAGAGTAGTTTAGCATGTTCTGAACAGGTGTGAAACAATCGGATTCCGCCATGTTCATTCTTTGCATCACGAACTGGTGTTTTGCGAATCCCGTCCGGTTTTGGAATAATGATTCAGATACGAACGATAAATCCACATCCTCTAGCAGAACCGCCGGGTGGGTTCGATCCACTTGAGCGAAAAAACGTGCGGAGCCACGCCCGATATGACGACCAACGCCTGGACTGATCCTGAACTCGTCGCCAAACGCGACCGACTTGTCGAACTCATCCGATCTTATGGTCGGGTGGCCGTCGCCTATTCCGGCGGGGTGGACAGCACCGTCGTCGCCCAAGCCGCTTTCGAGGCACTTGGCGATCAATCAATCGCCGTCACCGCCGTTTCCGATAGCCTGGCCGCTGGAGAGCTTGAAGAAGCGCAAGCCCTTGGCCGACAGATTGGAATTCGCCACAGAGTTATCAATACCGAAGAATTTGCCGACCCTAATTATCTTCGTAACAACCCTGACCGCTGTTACTTCTGCAAAAGTGAACTCTACGGAAGACTCTCCGGCCTGCTCAACCATCTCGATGCCGACGTGATCGTCTCAGGCGCAAACACAGACGACGCCGGCGACCACCGACCGGGCATGCGAGCCGCATCAGAAAACAACGTCCGCCACCCGCTTCAAGAATGCTCGCTCAGCAAAGCCGACGTCCGCGACCTCGCCAAAGCCTGGGGCCTGCCCACATGGGATAAACCCGCCACACCGTGCCTCTCAAGCCGGATCGCTTATGGCGAAGTCGTTACCCCTGAGAAGGTTCGGATGATCGACGAAGGCGAACAGTGGCTCCGCGAACGCGGTCTCCGCGTCTGCCGGGTTCGTTACCACAAGGGCGACCTCGCCCGTGTCGAAATTCCACTCGACGATCTACCCGCCTTTGCCGCCCCTGAAGTGCGCCTGGAACTCGTCAAAGTCTTTCGGGAACTGGGGTTCAAGTACGTCACACTTGACCTCGAAGGGTTCCGCTCAGGCTCGAACAACGCTGTCGTCCCAACCGACTTGCTCCAGATCCCCTCAAAAGTTCTCAACTATAAGAGCTAAAGGCACTTGTGGCTGACTTAGGCTGCTGGAACTGAAGAATCAGGCGGCGCTAAAAACGTCGCCGATTCTCAATGAAACCTTATGTAAAATCAGTAGTGGTATAGACTTCCATAGCCAATCCATCTCTATCTCTAAAAAGCCTTCAAATGCCCCAGCACAATCAAGCCAAAACGCCCGCCATCAGTCGCCCGGATTACGCCCTTCCAGCCAGCGAAGCGGCCTTCGAACGCGCCTGCCGCGTGATCCCCGGCGGGGTCAACAGCCCGGCACGTGCCTTTGGAGCAGTCGGCGGTAAACCTCCGTTTATGAAGCGTGCCGAGGGGGCTTATCTGTGGGACATTGATGGCCATCAATATATCGACTATATCGGGTCGTGGGGCCCAATGATTCTCGGACATGGAAACCCGCAAGTTCTTAAATCAGTGAGTGATACGTTATATGATGGTACGTCGTTCGGGGCTCCCACCGAACGTGAGGCCCAGATCGCCGAACTGGTGGCCTCTGTGGTGCCCTCCATCGAAATGTGCCGGTTTGTATCGAGTGGGACTGAGGCCGCCATGTCGGCTGTCAGGCTGGCCCGAGGCGTCACAGGGCGTCATAAGATCGTGAAAATGACCGGTCATTATCACGGACACGTCGATTCTCTACTGGTTCAGGCCGGTTCAGCAGCCACCACATTGGGTGCCCCAAACAGCCCCGGAGTGACTCCAGGTGCCGTTATAGATACCCTGCTCTGCCCATTTAACGATATGGAAGCGATTCAGGAACTGTTTCGACAGTATCCAGATCAGATTGCGGCTGTTCTTGTCGAACCTGTGGCCGGGAATATGGGACTTGTTCCGCCTCGTCCAAATTATCTTGAACAGCTCCGGGAAATCACCGAAAAGTCAGGGACAATCCTGATGTTCGACGAAGTCATGACCGGCTTTCGTCTGGCCTTGGGCGGAGCACAGGAACGTTATGGAGTGACCCCTGATCTGACGGCCCTCGGAAAAATTATCGGTGGAGGTCTCCCGGCTGCGGCTTACGGAGCAAGCAAGGCGATCATGGGACAAGTCAGCCCATCAGGTAAAGTCTTTCAGGCAGGGACCTTATCAGGGAATCCGCTGGCCATGGCAGCTGGTATGGAAACGGTCAGGATTCTCCAGGAGACGAACCCTTATCCTTATCTGGAACAGATCACGAGTCAGCTGGAAGAGGGATTGACGAAGGTTTGCCACGACCTGAAGGTTTCAGCACGGGTACAGCGCGTGGGAAGTATGATCACACTTTTCTTTAATCCAGACCCTATCTGGAATTACGAAGATGCAAAGCGATCTGATACGGCCCTTTTTGGACGATTCTTCTGGGAGATGCTGGCCAGAGGAGTTTATCTCCCATGTTCACAATTTGAGGCAGCTTTTGTTTCGGTGAGACATACAGAATCAGACATCCAGGGAACGATCAAGGCCGCCCAAGAATCGTTGAAAGCGATTTATGAGAGTTGATGTAATACCTTTGACATAAGGTGAATACGCAGAGATTACGAAACGGAATGGGAGCTGGGTTGGGCGGTCGGTACGAAAATAATCAGGAAATGATCGATAGGGGATAGGCGAAATGAACAAGTCATGGAATAAAAAAATCCGAAGTAATCAAGAAGGAATCGTTGACATGTGGAGGTCGGTCTGGTAATATTCGACACTCCGCATTGATAGCGGTGTTTTTGGAAACGTCAGAGTCAGGTCAATCAAGACAGCGCGTCGAGAGAACCTGATTTATTGAGGTGAGATGTCTGAGACAAGGGCGCTAAAAGCGTAACGGGGATATGAGTAACGACCGCATCCGGATCCGAATGGAAGCCTACGATCACACGATTTTGGATCAATCCGCCAAAGAGATCGTGGAAACTGCTCGACGTACGGAAGCTCAGGTTCACGGACCAATTCCGTTGCCAACCCGGATTGAACGATACACAGTGCTGCGTAGCCCGCACATTGATAAAAAATCACGCGAACAGTTCGAAATTCGGACCCACAAGCGTTTGATTGATATTGTTCTGCCGACGAACAAAACCATTGATGCACTCAATAAGCTCAGTCTGCCTGCTGGCGTTGATATCAAGATCAAAGCTGGTCCAAGTGGTAGCTGATAAAGATTGATCTTTTACTGAGAAGTCAGTAGAATGAATCGATCAGGTAAGTGGTTGGTAAAAACCGCATCGAGACTGAAACCTACGCCAACATGACGTATGAAGTCAACTCGGCTTGTGAAAACGAGAGCGGCGATCGAGACTCTGGCAATATTGCCCGCTAACAGTCCAAAGCGTCAGATAAGCTTTTTAGAAGGCTTAACTGGTGGATGATGAAGCGACAAGAGATCGGTCAAACAGGTATGAAGTGAGGAATACAACAACTCTGCGTATGAGCTGTTGTGATCCTGGGAGTAATGGACGATGAATGTAGGACTGTTGGGCCGTAAGATCGGCATGACACAAATATTCCAGGAAGATGGTACGATTGTACCAGTCACAGTTCTGGAATGTGGACCTTGCACGGTACTGCAATTAAAGACTGAGGAACGCGACGGTTATTCCGCGATCCAGATGGGTTTTGCAGACAAGCGTCGTAAGAGTGCATCGGCTGCAGAGCGCGGCCACGCCAAATTAGCAGAATCAGAACCAAAGAAATTCGTTCGCGAAATTCGTCAGGAAAATGCCGCCGGTTTGGAAGGCATTGAGATTGGCAAGATTCTGACCGTCGATCAATTCAGCGAAATTCGAAGCGTTGACGTGATTGGGATCAGCAAAGGCCGTGGTTTCGCTGGTGTTATCAAGCGCCACGGATTCAAAGGATTGCGGGCCACTCACGGTGTGAAGCGTATGCACCGTCACCCAGGTTCCAGCGGACCATCCGCTGACCCGTCCCGTACCTTTCCAGGTGTGAAAAAGCCTGGACATTATGGTGTGGCACGTGTGACTGCTAAAAATCTTAAGGTGGTCAAAATCGATCTCGAATCGAACCTGCTGCTGGTGAAGGGCGCTGTTCCTGGCCCTAACGGCGCATTTGTTACGATCCGCAAATCGGTCAAGGCATGATCGCTTTGGTACACCTGTACTCGAAATCATTCGTCATCGTGAGAACCCGGTCATGTTGAGTCTTCCAGTTTTCAATACAAAGGGCGAGAAAATCGGCGAAGAGTCGATCGATCCCGCCATCCTTGGTGGTCATGTCAATAAGCAACTGCTGCACGACGTGGTCTTGATGTACCAGGCCAACCGACGTGTTGGTACGGTCAACACCAAAGGCCGTTCCGATGTTGCAGGCAGTGGCAAGAAACTATTCCGTCAAAAAGGTACGGGTAATGCCCGTGTCGGTGCCAAGCGTACAAACAAACGCGTTGGTGGCGGTGTCGCTTTTGCCCGCCGGAATCGTGATTACACATACACGATGCCAAAGAAGGCTGTTCGTCTTGCAACTCGTATGGCTCTCCTGTCAAAGATTCAAGACAAACAGATCTTGATTCTTGATGGGCTGAACCTGACCGAGCCAAAGACTCAGGTTGTGGCTCGTGCCCTTGCGGCCCAGCAGCGTCCTGACATTGCGAAGTACGAAACTGAAAATAAAGCTCAGGCTGCAAAGCAAACCCTGGGCACAGCCACTTTGTTGATCGGTCTGCACGAGCACGACCCAAATTTCTACAAATCGGCACGCAATATTGAAGGCGTGAAGATATCACCAGTCAGCGATTTCAATGCCCTTGACATTCTCAAGCAGCGTTACCTCGTTCTGACACGAGAAGCTTTTGGTAAACTCAAGCAACTCGCCGAACAACCTGTGATCCGCCGCCCAGTCGCGGCTGTGGAGGCCTGAGTATAAATATGGTCACACTTCGAAGACCACCACAATATACGCGATCTGGACCTGTACTTGAACCATATCAAGTATTGCTTCGGCCGCTGATCACGGAAAAAGCGACATTTGCTGCTGAGCGTTACAACGCTTACACCTTTCAGGTGAATCAGCTGGCTACGAAGACAGAAATCAAGAATGCTGTTGAGATTCTGTTTGACGTTAAGGTCGTTGACGTCCGCACTGTCAATCGTCTTGGTAAGAAACGCCGTTACAAAACACGCGTTGGCATGACAAGTGGCTTTAAGAAAGCCGTTGTGAAATTGTCGACCGAACACCGTATTGACTTCTATTGATACTCGCCGCCGATGGCAGTTCAAATCAGCATTCCTAACAGGTGATTCATGGGTATCAAGTATTATAAACCGACGACAGCAGGGCGACGTAATGCGTCGGTCTCTGATTTCGCCGAGTTGACAGACAAAAATAAGAAGCCGGAAAAAAGTCTCGTCACCACGATGAAGAAGCGTGCTGGTCGAAACAACCAGGGTTTCATTACAGTTCGATCACGCGGTGGTGGTTCACGTCGGATGTATCGTATGGTTGACTTCAAAAGAGTTGACTTCGACGGTATAGCCGGGACGGTGACTCACATCGAATACGATCCAAACCGATCGGCTCGGATTGCACTGGTTCAGTTTGAGAACGGTAAGAAGAGTTACATCTTAGCTCCTGAAGGTCTGGCTGCCGGAGCGATCGTAGGATCAGGTCCAACTGCTGAACCAAAGCTTGGTAACTGCCTTCCTCTCTCGAAGATCCCTACCGGGATGTCGATTCACAATATCGAAATCGTTCCTGGTTCTGGTGGTAAATTGTGTCGTTCTGCAGGTTGTGCAGCCACTCTCACAGCTCGTGAAGGCGCATGGGCCCAGATTACTTTACCTTCAGGTGAAGTACGACGGTTTTCATCTGCTTGCCGTGCTACGATTGGTGTGCTGGGCAATTCAGACCACATGAATATCCGGATTGGTAAAGCTGGTCGCGCCAGACATATGGGTATTCGGCCTCACGTTCGTGGCGTAGCCATGAACCCTCATGATCACCCGATGGGTGGTGGTGAAGGCCGGACATCAGGTGGACGTCACCCATGTAGCCGGACAGGTGTACTGGCTAAGGGTGGTAAGACACGTAAACCTCGTAAGCCATCTAACGGCATGATTGTCAAACGACGTCGTTCCGTGCGTTATGGCCAACTCAAGGTCTAATTCACAACGGAACTGAATCAGGAGATTCATCTTGTCGAGATCACTGAAAAAAGGGCCGTATGTTGATGAGCGGCTCTACGAAAAGGTTGAGAAAGCAGAAGCTGGTGGAAATCGCGAAGCGATCAAAACCTGGGCTCGTGCTTGCACGATTGTTCCAGAGTTTGTAGGTCGAAACTTTGCGATCCACAATGGTAAAACATTCATCAAATTGTATGTGACTGAAGACATGGTAGGTCACAAATTAGGCGAGTTTGCCCCGACTCGGATTTTCCGAAGTCACGGCGGCAAGGCCAAGGGCAAGAAGTGATTCTAAATCACTTTAACAAGCGAGCAAGCTAATGGTTTACAACGCACAGCACAGATTTGCTCGGATCTCGTCCCGGAAGGTCAAGCCGGTCCTGGATTTGATCCGTAATAAGTACGCCGATGATGCTTTGGACATTCTCAAGCACCTGCCACACAGGTCGGCCCGGATGATTGAAAATGTCCTGAAGAGCGCGATGGCCAACGCTGAAGATCAAGGTATCCGTGACCCAGGTGATCTATTGATCATTGATGCTCGCGGTGACGGTGGACCCATGATGAAACGCATCATGACCCGCAGTCGTGGCATGGCGAATACGATTCGTCGTCGTTCCAGTCATATTTCGATTGGACTCGGCGATCTTTCAGCCGTGTTAGAGGATTGACACCTAAAGACACTCGAGGAGTTTCAGCACGATGGGTCAGAAAGTCAATCCTACGGGATTCCGAGTTGGTGTGATGGAAGACTGGCGTAGCCGCTGGTACGCCACAAAGCAAGAGTTCAAGGATCTTCTCGGTGAAGATTTTAAGATTCGCAAATTCATCAAACAATACTACGGAAACATTCACCACCGTGAGAAGTTTCGTGGTAATAAGGAAGACGCCCCTGTCAATGCAGGGATTCCTAAGGTTGAGATTGAGCGAACTCGCGATGCTGTGAAGGTGATCGTTTTCACAGCCAGACCTGGGATCATCATTGGTCGAAAGGGAACTGAAGTCGAACGTCTTCAGGAACGCCTTCAGGCCCTGACAGGTCGTCGGATTGAGATCAAGATCGAAGAAGTGGCTCGTCCTGAAGTTAGTGCCCAACTGATCAGCGAGGATATTGCTGAACAGCTTCAAAAGCGTGGCAGTTTCCGTCGGACAATGAAGCGGGCCATTGAAAACACCATGGGCAATGGTGCCAAGGGTATTAAGGTTCTCCTTGCAGGTCGTCTGGGCGGAGCGGAAATGAGCCGCTCGGAACAGGCTTCACAAGGATCGATTCCTCTATCGACCCTCCGTGCACGTATTGACTATGGATTTGCTGAAGCGAAGACCGCCCAGGGACACATTGGTATCAAAGTCTGGGTGAACACGGGCGACTATCTCGAAAAGGACGATTCCTATGCCAATGATGCCAAAGCGGGTCAAATACCGAAAAACCCAAAAAGGCCGAATAAAAGGTAATGCAACCAGAGGCAATTTTGTTGCCTTTGGGGAGTACGGACTACAAGTTCTCGAGCCTGGTAAGATTTCAGCTCAAACACTTGAAGCAGGTCGTATTGTTGCAAGTCAGTCAGTCAAGGGCGGTGGTCGGCTTTATATCCGGGTCTTCCCTCATAAGAGCGTAACAGCGATTCCTGCTGAAACGCGGATGGGTAAAGGTAAGGGTGAAGTTGAGTACTGGGCCGCTGTTGTCAAACCAGGCACAATCATTTATGAACTGTCTGGGATTAGTGAAGATGTGGCCCGTGCAGCTCTTGCACGTATTGCTTACAAGCTTCCTATGGCATGTCGTTTTGTCACCCGTAGACCTACACTCTGACGCTTGAGTATTTGAGATCCAGACATGAGCAAGCCTAAAGCACTAAGAGAGCAGTCTTCGGAACAACTTCAGTCGTCCATAGCTGAAGCTCAGAATCAACTCTTTCGGTTACGTATTCAACGTCAAACCGAACGTCTTGAAGCACCTAGCGAAATCATCAAAGCCCGACGTGAAATCGCTCGCATCAAGACAATTCTCAGAGAACGCGAACTTGCAGCCAGCAAGTGAGTTTTTGAAGAGACCCTGTGATAAATTAACAAGTCAGTATGTGCCTGAGATCAGAGGAAGAAAGTCATGAGTTCCGCCGCACTGCCGATTCGCGGCAATCGCAGAACCGAGATCGGAGTGGTCACCTCCGACAAGACGACTAAAACACGTCGTGTTGAAATCGATCGTTTGGTTCCTCACCCAAAGTATGGAAAATTCCAACGTCGTCGAACCGTGGCCATTGCTCATGATGAAGAGCAGATAAGCCATGAGGGAGATTTGGTAGAGGTTGTCGAAACACGACCGATTTCAAAGACGAAGCGTTGGCGTGTCATTCGGGTCATTCGTCCCTCTAAGTCCGCTATCACCGAAACGACTGGATCTTGATCCATTCACTTTCTGATCAAGCAATGAGGAATATCTAATGATTCAAATGCAGTCCCGCCTTGATGTGGCTGATAATACGGGTGCCAAGGAAGTCATGTGCTTCAAGGTACTTGGCGGTAGCGCCAGCCATTACAAAAGACGTAGCGCTGGTATTGGCGATGTGATTATTGCCAGCGTTAAAAAGGCATCACCTGGTAGTGATGTCAAAGCTGGTGATGTGGTACGATGTGTGATCGTTCGGTTACGCAATCAGACCCGTCGACCAGATGGTTCTTATGTCAAGTTCGACCGTAACGCAGTCGTACTCATCAATAATGATGGGGAACCTCGTGGTACACGGATTTTCGGTGCTATTGCCCGCGAACTTCGTGAACGCCAATTCACCAAGATCATCAGCCTGGCCCCCGAAGTGGTCTGAGCATTCTCCAGAAGGTCAATGAGTCATGTTGATTCGTAAAGACGATCAGGTCGTCGTGATCACCGGGGATGACAAAGGCCCCGAACCTCGTAAGGTGATCAAGGTTCTTAAGGAACGTAACAAAGTTCTCGTCGAAGGCGTGAACCGGGTTTACAAGCACCTTAAGCCAAGTGCAAAAAATCAGCAGGGTGGTCGGCTTTCTAAGGAAATGCCTGTCGCTGTTTCGAATGTCATGTTCTATAATTCGGATCTGAAAAGACCCGTACGACTTGGTATCCGTATCAACGAGAACGGCCAGAAAGAACGTTTCTGCAAAGTCTCAAACAAGTCCCTGGGCGCAATCGGTAGAGCAAAACCTTCACGGGTCTCTGCTAAATCAGCCCCGAAGAGTGAGTAAAACCGGCCATGGCTCGTTTGTACGAACAATACAATAAGACGATCGCTGAAACGATTCAAAAGAAATTCAATATTTCGAATCGCCTGGCAGTGCCTCGTCTTGAGAAGATCGTTATCAACATGGGTGTCGGGAAGGCCACTCAGGACAAAAATATCCTGGAACAAGCCACTGACAACCTGACAAAGATTGCTGGTCAAAAGCCGGTTACGACAAAAGCAAAGACATCTGTTGCTGGATTTCGTCTCCGTGAAGGAAACGCGATCGGTACGAAGGTGACTCTTCGTGGTGCACGCATGTATGAGTTTCTTGATCGTCTCGTGGCTGTCGCTTTACCCCGGATTCGTGACTTTCGCGGAATTAATCCGAACAGTTTTGATGGTCACGGCAACTACAGCCTGGGTATCAGTGAGCAGGTGATCTTCCCTGAGATTGATGCGGATAAAATCCAGCACACCTTGGGTATGGATATCACCATCGTCACCAGCGCCAAGACAGACGATCATGCACGTGAGCTACTGACTGCTTTTGGCATGCCTTTCCGACAACCCGGTCAACGTGCCGGCGGCAAATGATATACCCACAGGTGCATTGAACCATGTCAACGAAAGCCAAGTTTCTAAAATCTCTTGCGACACCCGAATTCAAGGTGCAGCACCGTAACCGTTGCCAACTCTGCGGTCGCCCTCGTGGCTATTACCGCAAATTCGGCCTATGTCGAATCTGTCTCCGGAAGATGGCCCATCAAGGTCTGATTCCGGGAATGAAAAAAGCCAGCTGGTAATTCCGCACAAATATTTCCAGGCATCTTTTGGAACCCATCATGACGACTATCGACAGACGATAGTGACTCATGGTGAGGAATCGAGGCGACAACTTCCATGATGACCGACCCGATAGCAGACATGCTCACTCGTATTCGGAACGCAGTACGTATCGAAAAGCCCTATGTCTCTATGCCAACTTCGGCGATGCGCCGTGGTATTGCACAGACCCTTCGTGAAGAAGGTTACATCTGGGATTTCGAAGAGATTGAAACAACTCCCGCAAAGACCCTTCAGATCCATCTCAAATATGGCCCTAATGGCGAACGCCTGATCTCAAAGATCGATCGCGTTTCCAAACCAGGTTGCCGTGTTTATGCCGGATACAAAGAACTGAAACCGATCCTCTCCGGACTTGGTATCCAGATTCTGAGTACTCCCAAGGGCATTCTCAGCGATCGTCAGGCACGTACCGCCAAAGTCGGCGGTGAAGTACTGGCAATGGTTTATTGATCGGTCACAGGTTCATATAAGAGGTATCAGATATGTCGAGAATTGGTCGAAAACCTGTGCCCGTACCAGGCGGCGTGAAAGTGGCCGTTACGGGTCAAGATGTTCAAGTAGAAGGCCCAAAAGGCAAGCTCCAGCTTGCGGTTCACCCTCTCATCACTGTGGTGATGGGTGACGAGGGCAAAGAGATTCTTGTTCAGCGTTCGAACGATGAACGCGAGAGCAGAGCTCTTCACGGGCTGATGCGCAGCCTTGTCAATAATATGGTTGTTGGTGTGAGCCAGGGCTTTATCAAGAAGCTTGAGATTCAGGGTGTGGGTTATCAGGCACAACTTAAAGGCAAACAAGTTGCACTTCAGGTTGGGTTTGCAAATCAAATCGTACTTGAACCGCCCGAAGGTGTGACTGTCACACTCGCCGACCCAACACACATGACCATTTCGGGTGCCGACAAGCAAGCCGTTGGTCAGTTTGCTGCCGTGGTACGGAAGTCACGCCCTCCGGAACCTTACAAAGGTAAGGGTATCCGTTATGAAGGTGAAGTCGTCCGTCGTAAGGCTGGTAAAGCCTTCGGCTCCAAGTAATATTCTATCTCTTTTTCCAGCCGGCGCTGCCGATCCGGTCGGACATCGGGTGGCCTGAGCCCCGGGAAGGAAGTTCATCGTGAGTGAAAAAACGATCGCAGTTGTAAGAAGGCGTCGTCGTCAGCTTCGGACTCGTAAGCGTCTGCATGGGACAGAAGAACGTCCTCGTCTTGCGATTTTTCGCAGTTCGAAGCATATCTATGTCCAGTTGATCAATGATGATCTGGGTGTGACACTGGTAGCCGCCAGCTCATTGGACCCAGATATTCGTAAGTCACTGGCCTATGGTGGAAACAAAGCTGCTGCTGGTATCATCGGTAAGACGATTGCCGAACGTGCCAAGCAGAAAGGTTTGTCAACTATTTGCTTTGACCGCCGTGGATATCGCTATCATGGTCGTGTGGCCGCATTGGCTGACGCGGCTCGTGAAGGTGGCTTGCAGTTCTAAGTCCATCAAACCGGCCATTCGTATGTGATGTACGAACGATTCTGACACCGGCAAACCAAAGATATAACTCGACGGATGATACAATATAATGTCTAGCGAAACGAGAGAGAAAGACGGTTGGATTGAGAGCGTCGTATCCATCCGTCGCTGTTCAGCAACTGTCAAGGGTGGACGTCGTTTCACCTTCAATGCCCTGGTCGTCATTGGTGACGGTCGTGGTACTATCGGTTGGGGTTACGGTAAGGCGAACGAAGTTCCTCCTTCTGTGGATAAAGGTGTTAAAGACGCCAAGAAGCAACTCAAAAAGGTTCTTCTTAAAGGTGGAACAATCCCCCACAGAGTCGAAGGTCGTTTCGGAGCGAGCCGAGTGGTGATGCTTCCAGCGAATCCTGGTACAGGTGTTATTGCAGGTGGTGCAGTCCGTGCGGTTGTTCAGGCTGTCGGCGTGACTGACATCCTGACCAAGTGCTATGGCTCTACCAACAAGCTGAACCTTGTGAAAGCCACGATCAATGGTCTGACCAAGTTACGAACCAAAGAAGATATCGCCCGTCTACGTGGCGTGGAGCTGTAAGCCATGCAGATACATGACGTCAACACAGATGTCCAAATATACAAAAAACGCAAGCGGGTTGGTCGGGGTATCGGCTCCGGTCATGGTAAGACAGCTTCCAAAGGTCACAAAGGTCACTCCTCACGTCAGGGCTTTAAATTAAGTCCTTTGTTTGAGGGTGGTCAAACGCCTTTGATCCGTCGTATTCCAAAGCGTGGTTTCAATAATGGTGCGTTTCGTCGTATCTTTGCTGAAGTCAAGATCGGTGATCTTGATCGCGTTTTCAACGCCGGTGATGTTGTCGACGAAGCCGCCTTACGTGCCAAAGGGCTTGTCAAAGGTCGTCAAGATTATGGCGTAAAGATTCTTGCCAATGGCGAGATTACAAAAGCCCTGACTGTGACCGTTGAAAAGTTCACAGGTGCTGCAGCCGAAAAGATCACCAAAGCTGGTGGTCACGCTATCGTCAAAGCTGACTGATTGAGATTCAGCAAAATTTAATCGCAGGTAAGTCATCTGACCTGCGATTCATCTGTTCTATTCCTGTTCCAGTCCCATACCGTTTGACCGAAGGTCGAGTGCACCGTGGAAAAACTTGCCACGATTCTATTCCGCGTGCCAGAACTTCAGCGCAAGATTCTGATCACTCTCGGATTCTTGGCTTTGTTCCGGATAGGTTCGTACATACCTCTACCGATTGTGAACCAAGAGAAGCTTCAGCAACTCAGCGAGCAGCTCAGTCAGACATCGGCAGGCCGTGTCATGGCGACTGTTGCCATGTTCGGTGGAACACAGATCGGTATGAGTACGATCTTCGGCCTGGGAATCATGCCCTATATTTCAGCCTCGATCATCTTTCAATTACTGGGGTCGATTGTCCCCAGTCTGGAAGCGATGCTGAAAGAGGGTGAAAGTGGCCGTCGGCGTATCAACGAATACACACGATATGCGGCTGTGATCCTCTGTTTTGTTCAGTCCGCTTTTTGGGTCAGATACATGATGTTCTCCATGGATATCGTACCTGAAGCCAACAAGAATGTCTGGGATGGTATGGTCAGCGTGTTTATCATGACGGCCGGTACGATCTTCCTGATGTGGATTGGTGAACAAATCGATGAGTTTGGTATCGGTAACGGGATTAGCCTGATTATTATGGCTGGAATTTTGACTCGTATGCCGAGTTCAATTTTCAAGCTATTGATGAACAGCACATTTCAGCTCACACCTGAGCCAGGGAAATATGGGATTCTTGTCCCAATTATTCTTGTCGCGTTATTCGTGGCAGTGGTGATAGGTGTCATTGCGATTACTGAAAGTCAACGACGTATCCCGACACAGTCTGCCAAGCATGTTCGTGGCCGACGGGTTTATGGTGGTACGCGTCAATATCTCCCACTGAAAGTCAACCAGTCAGGTGTGATGCCGATCATTTTCGCATCGAGTCTACTGATGTTCCCACTCTTTATCCTTTCCGGATTAGAGCAAGCGACTGCACCTCTGCTTGCTAGTGAAAGCGTCTTGAAAAGCGGATTTGCGGGGATGATTCGAGAACTTTCGAATGCATTTCGAAATCATGGATATCTTTACACGATGTTTTATGTCGTGTTGATTTATTTCTTCTGCTATTTCTGGACGGCGATCATGTTCAATCCCAAGGACGTAGCTGATAATCTCAAAGATTATGGAAGTTTCATCCCTGGATATCGTCCAGGTGCTCGAACTGCGAATTATCTTGAAAAGGTCATGCTTCGTATCACTTATGTTGGTGCGGCCTTCCTTAGTCTTGTTGCAGTGATTCCTTCGCTGATACAAGCCGGTTTGAATGTCGATTATGACATCGCATCTTTCCTTGGTGGTACTGGTCTTCTGATCGTTATCAGCGTATGTGTGGATTTGATCCAGAAGATCGATAGCCACTTGATCATGGGGAATTACTCAGGCCTGATGGGTCGCAAGTGATCATCCACCATGAATAATCCATTGGGCTGGCTCGGTAAATCTGTATCAGAAGGTGTCCGGTCTCGAACCGTTCGTCATCGTTCGACAGTGCAACTGAAAAGTGCACGCGAATTAGGGTTGATGAGGGATGCAGGACGAATTGTAGCCCAGGCTTTGGACAAGGTTCGTCAGGCAGTTACGCCCGGTGTCACGACAGGTGAACTGAATCGATTGGTTGCTGAACATTTTGAATCTGTGTCGGCCGTACCACTGTTTAAGGGTGTTCCTTCTTCAATGAAGGGCAAGCCGTCATTTCCTGCAGTGGTTTGTGCGAGTATCAATGAACAGGTTGTTCACGGAATACCAGGATCACGCGTACTTAAAGAAGGCGATGTGATATCGATTGACACTGGATGTCGCCTGAATGGTTGGTGTGGCGATTCGGCTTACACATTTGCGGTAGGTAATATTTCTGCTGAGAAGCAGCGATTACTTGATGTCACTCGTGAGACGCTTGCGATTGCCATTGAGTCGATGAAGACGGCCAAGAGCTGGTCGGTGGTAGCACACGAGATGGAGCTTTATGTACGTCGTCAGGGCATGTCAGTGATCGAACAGTTTGTTGGTCACGGGATAGGTCAGTCGATGCATGAAGAGCCACAGGTACCGAACTATGTCAGTGAAAGTCTGCGTAAGCAGGATTTCTTGTTGGAGCCGGGCTTGGTTTTAGCAATTGAACCGATGGTTGCATTGGGAACCAAGAACGTTCGAGTATTGCCGGATGGCTGGACAGTCGAGACGACTGACCGTCGTGCGGCAGCCCATTTCGAACATACGGTGGCGATGACCGCCGATGGGCCTCGAATTCTGACATTGTTGGAAGGTTGATGAATCCTAACCGGGCTTGCGTTGAGATGGGTATGTGTGATAGACTATGGAGCTTTGCGGTTCCTATGGTCGTCAATCCGTCGCGAGTTCGATCCGTATCGCAGTAAGACAGCATTGTTCCAGTAGAGGTGGTGAATCATGAAGGTGCGTGCCAGTGTGAAGCGGATCTGCGACCAGTGTAAAATTGTTCGTCGCAGGGGAAAAGTGTTTGTGATATGCGAAAATCCGCGTCACAAGCAACGTCAAGGTTGAGCATCACAAACAAACTCTGAACAGATCTGACGGAGATCGGACGACATGCCTCGTATATTGGGTGTTGATATTCCCAACGACAAAAAAACGTCGATTTCGCTGCGTTACATTTACGGCATAGGTTCATACCTTGCCGAACAAGTATGCGAGCGGACATCGATCGACCCAAACAAGCCAGCACGCGACCTGACAGAAGAAGAACTGGCCAAACTGGCCGGCCTTCTGGACAACGACTATGTTGTTGAAGGCCAGTTGCGTCGGCAAGTTCAACAATCGATTGCTCGCTTACGCGAAATCGCTTGCTACCGTGGAATTCGCCACCGTCGCAGCCTTCCTGCTCGCGGCCAGCGCACCCGTACCAATGCCCGTACCCGTAAGGGACCACGGAAAACGGTTGCAGGGAAAAAGGGCGTCAAGGACATGCGTTAAGACGCCTCATCCAGGCGTTGGGCCGTGCTGCTTAAGTACGGCCTCAAACTTTCCAAATCAATTCGGTGTCGATTCTCCAGGAGTTTTCAAAAGTGGCCAAGGCCAAGAAGCGCAAAACGCGGCGTAATGTCAGCCGAGCTATTGTGCATATCAAATCGACGTTCAATAATACTCTGGTGACAGTTACGGATCCTAACGGTGACACACTGTGCTGGGCCAGTTCCGGTACAGTCGGTTTCAAAGGCAGTCGCAAGAGCACACCATTTGCCGCTCAGCGAGCTGCCGAAACCGTTGCCAATACGGCCGGTAAGTTTGGTGTCAAAGAAGTGGAAGTCAAGGTCAAGGGACCTGGTGCAGGACGTGATAGTGCCATTACGGCCATTCATGCTTCCGGTCTGACGATTAAAGCGATCGAAGACGTCACCCCATTGCCGCACAACGGCTGCCGTCCACCTAAGAAGCGACGCGTCTAAGTCTCGTTCCGCTTCTTCAGGTTCATCATTCTCATTCATGAATCGATCGTGGCCCTTGTCGGCCGCAAGATAGACAAAGGTGTTCAATAGACTATGGGACGTTATATCGGGCCGGTCTGCCGGCTGTGCCGTCGCGAAGGTGTTAAGCTTTTCCTGAAAGGCACACGCTGCAATTCAGGAAAATGTGCGATTGATCGTCAGCGCGGTATTCCAGGTATGCACAAACTTCGCCGCAGCAAAGCGAGCGAGTACGCTGTCCGCCTGCGAGAAAAGCAAAAGGTCAAACGATACTACGGTATCTTTGAGCGTCAGTTCCGTAATTATTACGATGAAGCCACCCGCAGACCAGGTAACTCCGGTGCTGCCCTGCTGGCACTGATCGAGCGTCGACTGGATAACGTGGTGACCCGTCTTGGCTTTGCCCAAAGCCGCAAACAGGCTCGCCAGTTAATCACCCACGGTCACTTTCAGGTCAATGGCCGTAAGCTCGATATTCCGAGCTATCTGGTTCGTCCTGGCGACACCATCAAAGTCAAAGACCGTGAAGCTTCCAAGAAACTTGCCGAGCACGTTCTCGTTCACGAGAGTGGCCCAGCGATTCCTTCCTGGCTTGATCGTCTGGGCACCGAACCCCCTGAAGGTCGTGTTTCACGTCTTCCCGGTTCGGAAGATCTATCGGGTGAATTCAACGCCCAGCTCATCATCGAGTTGCTCAGCCGTTGATTCCGATTTGTCGATGGAGATCTGGCCGCTTGGCTTGTCAGCCGACCGGCTTTATCTGACTGGCGTCGCATGACGCTGAGGTCTCCATCACGAATACCCTGTGAGTCGAACACCTTTTGGACTTCGGAGTTCACACGATGCGAATTCGCTGGCGCGGTCTGGAACTTCCCAGCAGAGTTGAATGCGATCGTCACACCCTTACCGATAATTTCGGCGAGTTCCACGTCGAACCGTTCGAGCGGGGTTTTGGTCATACGGTCGCGAATAGTCTTCGGCGCGTACTTCTATCGAGCTTGGAAGGCAGTGCAGTCACTAAGATTAAATTTCATGGTGTCCAGCACGAATACAGCTCGGTACCCGGTATGGTTGAAGATGTGACCGATCTGGTACTGAACCTCAAGGGATTGGTTGTTAAAAACCACTCTGAACATCCTCGGGTCATCCGGATCGAGCGGAATAAGAAGGGCGTTGTTCGGGCCTCCGATATCCTTACGGATGAGTCGGTTGAGATTATTGAGCCTGAGCATCACCTCTGCACACTGACAGAAGACATTGATTTCCATCTTGAGATGACTGTTGAGAATGGCCGTGGCTATCGCCCCGCCGCTGAAGGTCATACCGATGAGCTTGAAATTGGTGCGATCCCTGTGGATGCCATTTTCAGTCCAGTCCGTCGTGTCGAGTATCGGATTCTCGAAACTCGCGTTGGTCAGCGTACCAATTACGACAAGCTGGTCCTGAAGATCTGGACCAACGGAGTCATTGGACCTGAGATGTCGCTTGTCGAATCTGCCAAGATTCTGCGTAAGCACCTCAATCCATTCGTGCAGTATTTTGAACCAGGTCCGGGCCTCCCGATCTCTTCTGGCTCAGGTGAATCGTTTGCTGGTGCCTCACCACAAATGGATCTGATTCGCCACAAGCTTGATATGAGCCTCGCTGAACTCGACCTTTCAGTTCGGGCCACCAACTGCCTTGAAAGCGAAGGGATCACCACCGTTCGTGACCTTGTCAGCCGATCAGAAGATCAGCTGCTTACGGTTCGCAACTTCGGTGAGACCACACTCAAGGAAGTCAAAAACAAGTTAAGCGATCATGGCCTCGTGTTGGGTATGGACATGGCCAGCATTCGCTGATTGTCAAGCAATCATTGATGACCCTCTGAAATCGTTCACTGGGTCATTTCATCAAACCAATCCGATCGAATTAGGATCCAGTGGGGTTTAGTCATGCGGCACAGAATCGCCGGAACGAAGCTGAAACGTGAACCTGAGCACCGCAACATGCTGTTGCGTAATCTCGCAACATCGGTTCTTGAGCATGGTCGTATCACCACGACCCTGGCCAAGGCGAAGGCCACTCAACCTGTTGTTGAACAATTGATTACGCTAGCCAAAGGTGGCTGGGACTTGAACAAGTTCCGTCGCGTTTTGACCGTTGTAACCAAAAAGGACGTCGCCTGGCGATTGTTCAAAGAATATACGGACTCTGACGAGAAAACTCAGAAGGCCATCGGCGCGCGGTTCGCAAATCGCAATGGTGGATACACCCGTATCTACAAACTTGCCAAAGTGCGTCAGGGTGATTGCTCACAAATGGCCGTCATCAGCCTGCTTGGCGAAGATGAAGCCGTTTCAGCCTCCACGACGATTGCACCAGTCGTTGCTTCTGAATAACTTCTGATTTGTCTATGACATCCCAGATTCTAAAAGCCGACCGTGTCAGGTCGGCTTTTTTTCTAGACTTAAGTCTCAGGAGTCTTTGCACCATGAGTCACTTGCCTCACTCCGACCCATCTTGTTTGTTCTGTAAAATCTCAGATGGTCGTATCCCCAGCCAACGTCTTTATTCGGATGATTACTGCACGGCTTTTCTTGACATCAATCCTGTCAATCACGGTCATGTTCTGATTGTTCCGCGTCATCATCATCACGACATCACGGAACTACCTTCCGAGATTGCTGCCGAAGTCGCCAGGGTATTACCCATACTGGCAAAAGCCGTTGTTCGTGCAACTGGTGCCGATGGGTTCAATGTGATTATCAATAATGGAGCCGTCGCTGGTCAGACGATCTTTCATGGCCACTGGCACATTATTCCTCGGTTTCATGAGGATTCTGTGAATTGGCCTTGGCCTCATAGCGAATATCGTGGCGACGAGATCAATCAAATCGCGTTCGCCATTGACCGAGAATTGCGAACGATTCAGGGTCGTTCCTGATCCTAATCAGAACTCATTTGCATCTAACAACTCTTGAATAAATGCTTTACGGGTGATCTCAAAAGCTTCGTCGTTCTTTATTGCTTGATGGTGGTAGTCGAAGAGGTGCCCTGCCTGGTGCAGCTTTCGGAGCATCTGTACCCGGTCGTTCCACGCTTGGCCTTCGACCACTGTTTTTGTCAACAATCTGAATCGTCTGAGGATCGACCAACTGCGATTCACCCGTCCGATTGTTGTAAACCAAGGCTGTACCACGCGCGATTGATGGTGGTTCGCCAGGTCGATTCTGGTGAGCCAGAGTCACTTCACGCCCATTCACACCCACCACATGAAACTGCTCTTCTCGCGAATCAAAGTGGATCTGGTCGCCCTGAGTCGACATGGTCGATGAACGGGCTGTGGCGGTTCCCTTGGCCCTGATCAGATTTCGTGGTTCTTTCGGGTTGGCCGGATCTCCCAGACTTTCCACTTCAAGCCATTCCGACGAGAGAAAAACGAAGTCTTGAGGTGGCTTGTCGATGTTCAGGTCGCGGAATTCATCCGTAACCTGCGCGTTCACCACCTGTACATTTCCGAAGAAGTCGGCCGACCGATTCGTCGTTGCATCCTTCGGAGCGTTGGGGTCGTATCCGAGCCTGCCCTGCATTCCGTTAAAGAACGCAACACGGGTCAGGTTAAACGGTTTCTCACCGGTCTTCCCGCCGTTCGGTGTTTTTTCACCCAAGCCTGGTAAACCCTTGCCACCTTCTCGGCGTTGATACAGCCGAACGATCCCCGCACCGTCCACCTGCACCATGTCTTTGGCCTTGTCGTACATCAGTCGAGGGCCTTCTACACGCTGTAACTCTTGGACAATGTGTGAGTTCAGGTCGCGACGCCGGTTCAGGATCGTCACGTTGCGTTTGGCATCGACAAACTGAATCTGTGGCTTCTGGCTGGGTGAGGACTGAGCTGGAGCGTTACGATCGGTTGTATTTGCCAGTGAAGGCTTTAACTGATCCAATGCGATGCGTTGATCAAAAAATGTGTCGAGCTGTTCTGCGGAGAGTAAAGCGTCTTCAGTTCGGACAACCACACCGTCCAGAAAGTGTGCCCGGGCGTCGAGTTGGTTGCCGTTGGCGTCCAGTGGCTTGCCAAAGAAATCCATCCGTTTCTTCCAGGAAATGGTCGCTTGTTGCGGTTTACCCTTGGCTTGGTTGGTGTTTCCAGGTGTGGAAGTACCCGCTTTAAACCCATCCTGTTTCAGGAGTTCTGAACCAATCCACTGTTTGATCGTGCCCGCCCCGTTGACCCATGCCGTGCTTGAGGCTTGATCCAGGCCGAGAATCGGGCCACTCAGGTCGAACTGATCGGAAGTCACTTTTACGGGAGCCGCTTTTGCCGCATTTTCAGGCTTACCGGCAATCGGGTCTGTGGGATCGACATGGAAGGCTAGAAGGTGATACGCCCCCTGCCCTTGATGAACGATATCCACTGCCTGTGCATCGATATGCGCTGCCTGTTTTTTGGAGTCAGCGTTCTCTTGATCGAACTTGACATCGCCTCGCAATCGGGCCTCGATCAACTCCACTCCGCCCAGGGGTGATGAAGCTGGGTTGTTCGAATCTGGTCGAACACCTTGACCAACCTGTGCTTTCGGGCCGAGTTTGGCCCAAACCCTTTTTGCGTCAAGGCTTACCTTTGGCTGAGGTCTCCTGGGTGCAACTGCTGGAGGAGTCACCGCCGGATTCGAATTCGTCCCTGTCTGGGGTCCAGTCGATTCCCCATCAATCACAAAAGATGTTGGCTTGAGTTTTGAATCGGTGCCCGCAATCTGGCTTGGATTCGTATTCGATGAGGTTGTGGTGCCTGGTAGAAATTCGACGTCAAGACGCTCCTTTGCGTTCACAAACCGGTTGTCTGCAACCAGTTTTACATTCTGATGGGCTTCCACCCGTTCAATCTCGTAACTGTTGGATGACAAAGAGGCTGCGGCTTCACGCCTCTGACCCGGTTCCACACTCCTGGTGGTTTTGACTGGCTCGGCTTTGGCGACTGACTTGGCGCGTGGTGAAAGCCAGACGACCAGCGATTTGGCGGCATCAAGGGTCCCTGATTTACGATCCCAAACACTGGCCTCACCTGACAATGTGATCACTTTTCGGGCCGCCGGCCCATCGCCTTCCGTCACCATCACAGCCTGTTCAGTCCATTTTGCGGACCGGGAAACTGGCTGATTTCGACCATCCCTGATTTCAACTTTTCCGTTACCTCTGGCCACCACCGTTGCGACGTCCACTGCCGTGTTGGCCACCTTGGCTGCCGTCCCCACGGTATCTGTTTTTGGCTTTTCGTCAAAAATTGTAACATCTCTGGAGGTCAGAGTTTCAATCGTTCGAATCTGTTCTGTGGCCGAGCCGTTTTTGTCTCGTGTGTATTCGATACGCTCTACGACCAACGGATTTTGGTCGGAACCTCTCAAATAAACTTCGTCAGGCTTATCACCGCCTGGCCGTTTCAGAATCAGCTCTTTACCATGGGCGGTCAGGCCTTGTGCCTGACTTTTGAGGAAGACTTTTTCGCCGGTGACTCTGGCCCATTTCAAGTCCAGTTCTGTCATTGGACCAGTTGCAGGTGAAGCGGCTGATTTCTTTGGAGTTGTAGTCGCTTTGTTATTGGAAGCGGTTTCTGTGGCAGCCT
>Ga0208720_1000045_pt1 | contig 31548 bp, 41 predicted proteins | sample LakMenEpi20Apr10_FD_150716 | JGI IMG/M metagenome (GOLD analysis project Ga0208720, IMG submission 150716) | Freshwater microbial communities from Lake Mendota, WI - 20APR2010 deep hole epilimnion (SPAdes) | ecosystem: Environmental > Aquatic > Freshwater > Lake > Epilimnion/Euphotic zone ...
GGTGATGGAGAATATTGCGATGTTTCAAACGGACTCTGTATTGGTTCCAAAGTAGGTCAAGAACAAGTTGATAAATCAAAAGATTACCAAATGCTTGAACATGATGGTAAAGCATATATTGGTAAGTCTAGTGCAATATCAAAATTGAAACAAAAATTACAATCATCATCTATGCCTTTTCCAGTAGCACCAGAAAGTCCTTTTGTGCCTCAAGCTCCTTTTGTTCCTCAAGCACCTCAAGTTCCTTTTGTTCCTCAAGCACCTCAAGCACCTCAAGTTCCTCAAGCTCCTTTTGTTCCTCAAGCTCCTTTTGTTCCTCAAGCACCTCAAGTTCCTCAAGCACCTCAAGGCAATAGGAGGAGACAACCCTTTATAGTCCCTATAGAACTCCCTCCTTATAATCCTTTTGCATTTCCTCAAGGACCTCAAGGTCCTCGACAACCTTTTAGTCCGCCTATGCCACCACCATCTGTTCCTGTCTATCAAGCCAGTATTGAACAACCGTTTGTAGTCCCTGGACAAGTCCCTATTTATAATCCTGATATATTACCTGAAGTTCCTGCTGATGTTGGTATTACAGAAAAAATATGTGTTGATAATAAGACCCGTTCTCAATTGAGAGAAATGAGTATTAGTGATTTGAAAACATATGCAGAAAATATGGGAATAAATCTTAAAGATACAAGGAATAGAAGAGTAATCCTTGAGTATCTCTGTTCTTCTCCTTGTATCGATCTAGCTTGTGGTGATGGTGAATTCTGTGATATAGAAAATAAAAGATGTGTTGGACTTAAGGTAAGAAATTATACTGTTGACAAAATGGGTTTTGTTGAAGCAGAAATAGATGGAAAACTTGTAATTGGAAAGCAAGATGATATTGATAATTTGATAAAAATGATGAGTCAACAATATGTTCCTCCAGAGCCAGGTTCTCCAACTCCTCCACAAGTAGCTCCACAAGTAGCTCCACAAGTGTCTCCTAGAATGCCTTCCGATGCACAAGGTCTGTCAGAAGATGATATTGAAAATATACTAGATGATATTACAGCTGGTAGAAAGCCAGTTAAACTCCAAAAGTTAAGCGAAGTCGAAAGAAGCATCTTGGGATGCTTGGGTATCTTATAAGCTATTGTTATTATATTATAATAATATAATAAAATAAATATAATAACATCTTGCAAATTAATAAATGGCTGGAATTTACGATGATATAAAATGTAAAAAAAAAAGAAGTAATGATTTTCAACCTACACAATATCAAAGTGAAGTAATCGATTACTTCGTTAATGTTTCAACTTACAAAGGATTACTCCTTTATCATAAGCTTGGAGCTGGTAAAACATGTACTTCAGTAATGATCGCTGATGATATGTTGCGAAAAAAGAAGATCAAAAAAGTGTATGTGTTAACTCCTGGTTCTCTTAGAGTAAACTGGATTGATGAGTATTGTAAAAAATGTGGAGATAAATTTATATCTTCACATTTTATTTTTATGACTTACAATTCAGATTTGAAGAGAGAATTAGATAGTTACAATTTTGACGGTAGTTTGGTTATTATCGATGAAGCTCATAATATATTCAACGGTGTAAGAAATTTATCTAACAATCCGCTTGCAATTTATAAGAAAATATATGAGTCTAACTGTCGAGTATTGCTTCTAACAGGAACTCCAATTATTCAGTATATTTTTGAATGGTCGTTAATGGGTAATATTTTAAATCCTAATGGTTTTAAAAATATCCTTAGATATGATGGACATAAGCCGTATTTAGTTGAAGATGCATTCAATCATAAGAGTGTTACAAATAAAGAATATCAGGGTATAGTATCATATTATCCAGGAAATAAAGATTTATATCCAACAACAATATATCACGAACCGATAAAATGCATGATGTCTAAAGAACAAACAATACTATATTTACAAATTATGCATTTGGAAGATATTACACTTGGAATTGGACCACCAAAACAAAATGATCCTAATTATATGTTTAAATATCAGAACTATATAAAAGCGGTAAAAAGAATACCTTCGAGAAAGATATCAAATGCAAATTCTAATTTAAACCTGTTAAGAATATATAATTCTATTAATTTTATGTTGTCTTATTTGCCATTGCTTGAAGCTAAATATGTTGACGAAAAGAATAATAGACAAATGGAGGGTAAAAGCAATGAGGAAATAGATAAAGCTTATGATATCCAAATTGAACTAATTCAATCCTATATACAGACTTATATGTTTGAGAAAGAAGCAGTTATGCTTGGATTTAATAATTTGGTGACACAATTGTATAATAACAATAATGTTGATACAATTATGATTCCTGATGAAATAAAAGAACTTGTCGCTGAATTTAAAATTACACGATTGAAGTTGAAGAATCTGAATAGAGAACTTGAATCTATTACAAATAGAATATCAACTCAGTATCATATTCAGCTTGCTTTTAATGATATTATTGAAAACCACGATAAGAATATTATTGAAAAACTCTTTCCAAATAAACCGAAAATAATTCTAAATAAAAAGAAGAATAATGCAGATGATGGTGATGACGGTGATGATGACGATGAAAACAAATCAATGGGGCTAGGATATTCTTCCAAATGGGCTGAAGATGGACTTTTCCAAAAATATCCTAATCTTCTATTTTCATTTTCTTCTAAATATATAGCCTTGTTGATAAATATAGTTTCTAGACTGAAAACAAAGCATGTAATATTCACTTTCTTCAAGTCTGGAATAGGCATCGAAACAATATCTAAAATACTTGGAAGATGTGGAATAACCTATGGTATATTCAGCGGAGATATAAATGATAATGAAAGGAGACGAGTTTTAGAAGTTTTTAATTCAGTTGAAAATCGAGATGGAAAACTAATGAATATATTATTTATTACAGAGGCAGGTGCAGAGGGAATTTCTCTATTGGAAGTGAATAATATGCATATACTTGAGAGTTCGACTAGAGAGCATAAGATAACACAAGCTATTGGTAGAGTAGCCCGTATTTTTTCACATGTTAATATGCCACAGAATAGACAGTATGTTAATGTATGGAGATATTGGTCGACTTGTTATCCTCTAGAGCCACCTAATGATTCAACGATAAGAAGTCCTCAAATGACTATCGATGAGATCTTGTATAATAAAGGTCAGATTATAGAAGAAGGTAAAAATGTATTCCTTAGCAGACTCATTCAAAATTCAATTGAAATATCACCAGCTAATCCAGACGATATGCCTAAAGTAAAAAACTATGCAAATAAACTTTCTGGTTTATCAAATAAATTTTATGATATTGTCGATAAAAGTATAACTGAATTTAGCTTTGATAAACCTAATTCTTATGCATTACTTCCTTTTACAACTTCCAGTATAAAGATTCCAGAGGAATCTAAGAATTTCCTTTCTATGTTTCCTAATATAGAACGACGATCTGGATATTATCGGGTTCCGTATAATAATACTACATGGGCAACATTAGAGAGTAGAAATGAGGCTGGTTCTTATATTATTGTTAATAATAAGAATATTAATGTAATTTTTGCTTTTATTCAGCAAACATTAAATGTTCCAAAGAAAATAGTAGATCCATTACAGCCTCAAGATCCTTCTGAAAAATATAAAGATAGGTTTGGTAATATCGATAAGATATTAAAAGGATTATCGAATTCATTACCGGTTGGTTCTACGGTTGCAATTCCTTCTTCAATTGGAACGAATGGAGAAACAAAGTTTATGTCCGTTATCCATGATATCATAAGTGATGTAGGAAAGGCAAATACCGGTATAAAATTCAAGCTGTATATCCGATAATTGATGTAGGAACTATTTATTTTAAATTATTAAATTTAAAATAATCAAACTGTATTTCAGTATACTTTTTCTATAAACTTTTTTAAACTATCGATATCTAGTTTTTCGCATAGAGGAAGTCCGTATGATTTTACATAATCGAATAAGTTATTTCGAATGGTAAAAGCACTTTCGATAATATGAATTTCAAATTCATCTTGTAAAAAACTATTATCGTTATCTTCGCAATTATCCGATTCAAAAAATTCATCATCATCGCAATCATTTAAATATTTGAATTCATCTACAATCTTCTTTTTTACTTCTTCCATTATAAAATTATTTTATAATTATAAAATAATTCTTAAACTCATATTGATTATCCATTTGATTTATTTATCGATATGTTTTGACGATTTATCAAAAATCAACTTGCAAAACAAGTTAAAATATTCATCTTTAATCAAGTCTGAATCTGGAAAATAGATATTCATATTATCGATAAATATGCAATACATATCATCGAGTTCTCTTTCATAATGTTTTTTCCACTTATTGAATGAAGGAAAGTCACAAGGAGTATTATGAGAAATATAGTTTGGTCGCAAGTTCATTTTTTTATTAGAATTGGAAAACATCTAGAAACACTATTTCAAGTTTATTATCTAGACTTTTTTTTTTAAGCTTGTATCAATTTCTATTATTTCTTCTTCTTCTTCTTCTTCTCGACGAGATTGAATTACAGGGGACATATTATTTAACTCTTTTAATTCATTAGTTAATTCTTCGTCTAAATCTTCTTCTGATTCTTCTTCTGATTCTACAGGAGGAGGTGGTGGAATGACTCTTCTTTCTTTAACAGGAGGTAAAGGAGTATCTTTTCTTGATTGTGTTTGAGGAATAACTCGTCTCTCTCTTATAGGAGGATCATTTTTCTCAATTTTTTCTCGTCTAGGAATAACCTGTCTAATTTTTTCTAATCTATTAACTTGTGAAATAACAGGTCTGTATTCTTCTGTTGATTTTAATAGTAATGATGATATTACCTGATCGTGTTTATTCAGTAATTGTTCTTGTGAATGAAGCCTTGATTCAAGTTGTTCAACAAGCTCATCTTGTGAGTCCAATCGTTCTTTGAGTTTTTCGATCATAGATAATAAAGAGTTGTTCTTCAGTTTAAAATAAATAGCTAAACCCGAAATTACAACAACTTCAGATGCAATATGAATTATTTCTTTTCGTTCCATTTATCTTAAAATATCTTCCGTTTTAAGTTAAATATTTAGAGTTGTAATAACTGTATAGTATTACAACTAAACTGAGTAACCGTTTTTGAGTAGTTCAAGTTTTATGAAGTCATATATTTTATGGACTCGTATAGTATATGGTACTTCAATCAATGTGATTCCGGCATCTTTACATAAATTTCGTTTCATATAGTCTCTATACTTTTGATTCAAAAAATGTTCATTACTCTTATGAAAATAAGGGGTAAATTTGTAATGTTGAATACCATTATATTCGACTGCTAACTTTAATTCTTGATTAAAGCAGTCTAATTCAAGATTGAAATTATTACCAGTTACTTCATTTCTTAGAAAATCAGGTCTTGCTTTGTTGAAAGATCTTTTGAATATATTCTCTAAAACCCGCCTACATTCAATCTCTCCTTTGCTATCTCCAAATGAGTTTGAATTTGAGTTTGGAATAAAGGGTGACGAGTTCGAATTTAGGTTGAAATGAGAATTCTTTTGTTTGGGGGTGCCTATATTATAGTCGAAATACTGTTTATTCGACCAACTTCCTTTTTTCCCCTTTATCCAATTGTAAATTGAATATAAGATGATAAAGATGAAAGCTAAGGCAACTAAGCCTTCAAAACCGTAGTTTTCCCATATGTGTTCTATCCGTTTGAATAAGGTTAGCATACTGTCTTTTTACTTATATCAAATAAGAAATTTATAAACCTATATTGTGTAATAAATGGATAATATAAACATAAGTGCGAATTATACCGACTTTGAAGTTGAAAATAATCTTGATCAAATAACACAAGTCAAAATCGAATTGAAACCCAAAGAAAATGAATTAACTTATAGTAGTACAAACTACCTTACATTAAAAAATCAGATTAATAGAGACACATTTCATATTGGTTGTTGATAAATTTTGAATTTATAAAAGATTTATAAAAGATTTTCTTTTATAAATGGAAAAATATCAGAATTTTGATGATGCTATTTTAGGTTTACAAAATGAAGTGAACAAATATTCAATCAATAATATAAATTTATCTTCAAGTTTAATCGATAGCCCAATTCGAAATGAAGAAATAAATATTTTAAGTTCAAAATCAATTCCAAAAATAGATTTTAATATACTCATGATCGTCTTTCCAATCATACTGTTTTTCTTATTTATCTACTTCAAACCGGAGTTCATAATCGTAGAAAAACCTTATGATAAAAATGGTAGGAGAATTAACTACACCAAACTTATCATTACAATATCGTTATTATCCGGTTTATTCTATTGTTTTAGATACTCCTTCTAAGTTGATCTTGATAAATAAAAATTTTTTACAATCCAAAATAAGACTACAAATCCTAATGTTTTTATTAACAACAGGATATAAACCGAATTTTTGCTTGTTGGTACAAACCTATATATAAGGTCATCAATATTCTTTAAAGAAAATACGACGAATAGAATTGCAACTATAACGAGATCTTTAAACTCGTTCATAATTTTATTTATTACAGACTTATCCTGAATCCCAAATAGAGATTCCACTATTTGCTTCTCATTTTCAGTTGGAACATAAACATTATCTAAGGGTAAACTCTCAATATCATCACTATAATTATCCATTTTTTCTATTCATAAATATCGTTTTAAATCAATAAGATTTTTAATAAATGAGATTATCATTATCAAAACTAGAAAGATTCCTAGCCAGCAGGGAATTTATAGCAAAGTCGTTTTTCACTATCGATGACAACTGTACTTTTGTTGAAGTTGTCAATATTAATACAACCGATACTTTATTCATATATATAAATGAAGCCTACAATCTCGATGTATCAAAAAAGCAAGATGTTTTCAAGCTGAAAATGATCGATATCAATAAGGAAGAATTTGAAGATGATATCAAGGACAAATATTCAAGAGAACCAGATAACATGGATATCGAAAAGGACTATGAAGAAATCGATATAAGCGAAAGCAAAAGAGAAAACATCGAGGAATTTCTTGAGGATAATTACAAGAAGGAATTATTAATTAGAGATATTAACAAGGACGACACAGTCAGACTAAAGGAGATTAATCGACAACTCAAAAGAATGAAATTTTGTGTACAAACAATTAAATATAAACTATCTATTCTATACAAGAATTATCTATGCATAATCAATATGGAAAACGAGATTGATCTCTACAAAATCAAGAGTTATGAAGGGGAGAATATAAGGAATCTATATGTTATTATTGACCTTGAAAGCCTATACAATAACATATCAACCGTAAACTCCGATATCATCAATATCAGACAAGGTCTATACAACATATTCGATAAGAACCAGAGAAAACACATTAGCAACTTTGAGAGAATGATAACAGAAGGGCAATCTATTTTTGGATATATCGAAAAACTAAATCAAAAGAAAATTCAATATGAAGAATACCTTCAAAAACTATATTCCATGATCGATAATATAAATCAATCGGAAAAAGAAAAACTCGAAAAGATAGAAAATTTAAGAGAAGAATACGATTCCAAAGGGGGAATTCAATCTGATATTCAAAAATCTCATATCATATCTAAATATGAAGCTGAAATCGATGAGATTAAGAATACTAAACATAAAATAGTAAAGAACATTTTCAATATAAGAAATAAACTAGATGATATGGTCTTATATTCTGATAAGATATTCTTCGATAATCTAGTTATGATAGACAGCATCATCAAGAATATAAATTCTCTAAATATAATTTAATCTTAACCTTAATAAATGTACTACAAATACAGAAAAGAGGGATTCCAAGGACCAGATTCTTCTGTTGCTCCAGCAAAAACATCAGAAGGTAGTTCTGTAGGTCTTTATATAGGTATTGGTGTATTAATTCTTATAGTCGCCGTTTTTCTATTCCTATATTTCAAACAGAGGAATAAACAAAATTTTGGTTTTAAATTTTATTAAAAAAAAATATATATATTGTTGTTTAATAAATGTCATCTAATGTCAATAATGGAGGTTGTGTCTACAAAAGTCTTCAAAACTACAACAATAGAAATGCACCAGGAGTAATGGTTGTTCCGGCACCTAAAGGTCCTTACTATCAGATCGTTCCAAGCTATGGAGGATCTATCGGTTATGATGCTCTAACTCACGGAGTTAGCTCTTCTTGTTCTGGTTATTTTGTTATTAAAAATGCATATGGTTGCGATGCTGAAGCAACTTACAATAAAAGAAATTGTTAAACAGTCTATAATTTTAATGTTATTACATTAAAATTAATATCTTATTCTTCCTCACTCTTCATCACTCTTCCTCACTCTTCATTACTCTTCCTCACTCTTCGTCAAATTCATCAATATTAATCTCATCTTCCTCCTCCAAATCACTATCCTTCATATCTTCATCAGGTTCACTATCATTTCCGTTAGTTAAGTTTTCTAGAATATCCTCAATATCTTTTTGTTGCTTCTGTTGTTCAATCAGACTAGTAATTGACTTTTTAGTATTTTTAGCTTCGTCATTAAGAGATACCTTCGTGTTTTGAATTGCTGGTTTTTTAATCAATAGTGGTGTTTCATTCACCTGAAGTTTAGATTTTTCTATCGATTTTACATTCAACTGGGGAACTGGAATATTGAATTTCTTGAGAGAAACTAGACTTGGTTTCTTTTTAGTCTCTTGAACAACTGTAGCTTTCGTCTCTTGAACAACCGTAGGTTTAGGTTTAATTGCATCAGAAATTATTTTCTTAATTATGAAAGGTTTCGATGTCTCAATGTTCTCTTGATCAACCTTAGTCTCTTGAACAATATTAACTTTAGGTTTAATTTCTTCAGGTTTCGATGATTCAATATTAACTTTAGGTTTAATTTCTTCATGTTTCGATGATTCAATAGCTTTAGGTTTAATTGTATTAGGCTTAACTAAATCATTATTTTCAGACTCGACAACAGTTACTTTTATTTTAAAGTTCCATGATTTAGCAAGCTTGATATCATCTTGTGTGAGAGGTAACACATTGTTACCGTCTTTTTTACCAATAACAAATTTAGTATCATCACACACGAGATTAGTTTGTTTATGATACAAAAGACCTTCCCCGAGTTCTGCTTTTTTGAACCACATATGACTAACTTGAGCATCTGTATAACCGTTATATATCTTCTTTTTTAGTTCAGATCTAACTACTTCTTCTTCCTCCGAACTATTCTTATCTTCTTGTAACTTTTTAGCCTGTGGCAAGACTTTCTTTTGTTTAGTTTCTTTACCTTCATACTGCTTATGACGAGAACAATAAGAACTATCTCCTTTTACTTTCGAACCACAGACAGTTCCAGAATTAGGTCCCCTTGTAAAATTATAAGGACAAGTTTCTTCCTCTTCTACAACCTTAGGTTTTGCTATTGGCTTTTTGATAACAGGAGTTGGAATAGGCTTATGAACAAGAACTTGAGCAGGAGCAGGAGAAATAACATTCTCATTTAGAGTAACCTGTGATGCAGATTCAGGAGAACTCACTTCATTCCAAATCAAATCCAATTCAGAAATATCCAAGTTATACTTTTTAGATATTTTTAAATTGTAGTTCGAAATGAAACTGTTAATAATAGTTCCGATATGATTCAATAAATTGGTTGACATTATCACTGATTTAAGTCATTAGAAAAAATAAAAATTCAATTTAATAAGATACCAAGAATATGATCTTATATGCAAGAATTTACACTAAATTCTAGATTAAAATAAATATTATTTAATATAAATGAGAACTTTAAATTTAGTTATTGGTATTTCAATATTCATAATTCTAATTCTACTTGTAGTTTTCCTAATATTTATTTTTAAGAAATCACCGAAGACTGCTTTAAATATAAAACAAATAATTCCTGTAATAACAACACCACCATCTTGCACCTTGACTTTTCCATACATAGCAGTATCAGAAAATAATAAACCTTTATCATCAGATTATCAACTTTTTGATATATCTGCTAATAACAATAAAAAAATCCAAGATATTACTTTTGTTCCAGAGATTAATCAATATGTTTTTATGACTATAACAGGTTCAAATTCAAATTCAAATTCTTATTTAGTGATGGTTTCTCAAGATAATTCTCAAGCGAGATTTATTAAAGCTAATGATAATGATGTAGCTTCTCAAATTTTTAATCCTTCAAAATGGAATAATGGTTATACTATTGCTGATGGTAAATATTATGTTATAAAACCATCAGATTACGAGTTATACGGTGAGGGTATAGGGGGTATAAGCCGAAATGTAACTTTAACTGTTCAATATGTTGTTTACGATCCGGATGCCGCTCAGCCTGTTTTTATGGCTATAGAGAATGGATATCTAAAAATGGTAAGTCAAGATAATTTGCAGGTAAGAAATATTGCTACAAATGTACCTAATGATCCATCGAAAGTTTATGAATATGGAAGATGGAGTGCAAAAGAAACTCTAACTCCTAATCAAAAATTGTATAATGTTGGTTCTAAAGGTAAGTATATCGTTAGAAAGAAATAGTATAAATATTTTTCGATTAGAATTAAACTGTTTTCAATCTAAATTGTTTATAATTATTGGGACGGCTTTCTATTCGAAATCGAGTATCTTTCAGCAATAAAAGATATATCATCAATAGCTTATATTCTAACGGGTGTTGGTATCTTACTTACATATCTATCGATTCAAACTTGTTCTTTGAAAGATTCTTGTACTTTTGGATTTAGTATGGTTGACCAAGGAGAAAAAAGATATATTGGATAAATTTGTTCAATATTATGAAGATTTTATAGATTCAACGGAGTTTAAAATTTTAAGGAAAACAAAATCTCCTTCTCCTAATACTCCTAAATAGAATACTATATTTCAACCTTGATATTTCAGGCAATCGAAGATTATATTATATCTTCTTCTTTGACCGACTTAAGTGATAAAGAATGGTTTATTATGTTTACAAGCTGGTTTCAATCTGAAACTTTAATTGAAAACTGGAAAATCAATATATCAACTTTGATGAATTTACGGTTGTATATGTTAATAGGATAATCAAATTTTGTAAAGATAATAACAATCGTTTTACTACTATTGAAAATACAAATAGTATATGTGGTGAATTTATATTGTCAAAAATGATAAAAAAATATAATATATCTTGAATAATAATAAATGGATATAGATAAAAGAATCTTATTTGGTGGAGCAGTCGTTGTTGTCACTGTTATTGTAATTGTTATTGTAGCTGTTTCTAGCAAAAGTTCATCTTCCTCCGCAATGGAACCCACATTTGCACCCACAATGATGCCCACAACAAAGGCTCCATTACCAACAATTCCGGCACCAACTACATTACCTCCATATTATAAGAATTTTTCTTATAGAGGATGTTTTAAGGATACAGCCGATAGAGCTATACCAACTTATATCGGAGCCAAGACTAGACAGGAATGCATAGATGCGGCAATTGCAGCTAATGCAAATACAATGGGATTACAATATGGCAATCAATGTTTTATTGGTAATAATGCCGATTATTCTAAATTTGGACCTCAAACAGACCAGGCATCATGTAATCTTGATAACCCAGGTGCATGGACTAATGTTGTTTACAAATTGAATTAATATTCAATATAATACTATTCGAGTTAAACTGAAACAAAGTATGGTTTTTGGAAATATGAATCAATCATTTAGTTCAATTGGATCAACACAGTCACTAAATTTATAGAACATAATGTAACTCCATTACCTTGTAAATTCTGTAACGAACTCGATTCAGAAGAAAGTGATTAATACAATTTTATATTGATGTTCAATATAAAATTTACCATTTCATCCTTACACAACTACCCCGATGTCGTAAACCATCCGGATTTTCATACATGTACTTTTCGTTTCTTGGACCACCAAATATATCTAACTTTAAAAACTCTCTATATGTCTGTATATGTGTGTTACCTGCATATACGATAATATTAGTGCTTTCTTCAGGTTGATTTTGAACCTGACCTTGTTTCGGTTTATAAAACTTAAACATTCTTGATAGAGCATACATGTCCATTGATAATCCATCTAATTTACTCAGTAATATAGGTATCTTCGATATACTGTAATCTAGTATTTGGTGTTCAATACTAGAAACATTAGCATCATCAGTCATAAACTTGAGAATAATATAAAAATATGTGATTCTTTGTATTTCTGTTGTATGATGTTGAGTTGGTGGAAATTCAGTATGAATTAAGCTTGCTATTTTGTATTTTATAAAAGCTTCAATTACATCCTTGAAATATGTTCTTTTATCAACTTCCTTCTTAATTGAAGAATTGGTTTTAAAAAGCTCTATAATCGAGTCTAAAATGTCCCCTTGATTTGCAAATATTTCTAATAAGTTTTGAATTGGTTTACCAATTCGTTTTAGTATATTTATCTTTTGTGTTGATGTTTTATGTTCTTTTAACAATACAGTTAACAGAACATTTATGTAAAAATGTTGGTTAAATAAGATGTTGCTCCAGTTTGACCTTGTATCGATATTGTGTATTCTCATCAATTGACACTTATCTGCTGTTCTAGTTGAAGGTTGTATACACTCTATGTATTTTAATAGTAGCGAATCCATTGTGTAACTGGATGAAGGAATGTTAGGATTTTTTAATTTAGACTGTAAATCAATATGAAAATCAATACTTTCATCATTAAACATATTATCAATTGTTGCATAAACTGCAAAGTTACTTGTTTGTGTATCTAAATCAATATTATAATGAGTTAACTCACCCTCTACATCAGGCTTAATAGGGTTCAACATAGATAGCTCAACATACAAATCTGTAAATGCATAGGTATTTATAGATAGTACATCAATATAGTCTTTAAATTCCATTGGTTGTGGAAACCTTTTATCTATGGACGGACAATGCCCTCTTGTGTCTATATGTATTTCTCCAAAGAGATAAAATGTCTTCATCTTGTTTTGTCCGTCAATTCCTGATAGGGAATCAGATGCTATACGATAAAAAGTATAGGGACCTTCAATGTATGGTGGAGTTACTCTTGGAGCATGAAGGATGTTATGTACAAGTCTTTGTAAAACAACATCATCCTTTGATGCATATCGTTTCTTTTCATCAGACAAAGCTTGAATGTAGACTGCATTGTAAGTGTTTTTAAATGCTTCAATATGCTGTTTTTCGTTTGTTGATAAAGTGATACTGGAGAGATCATCACTTTTTGATTCCATTTATTATACAGAAGATTATTCTAATCTTAAAAATAAGTAGTTTATTGAACAATAAACAATATTTGAATTTAATTCAAAATGAATTAAATTTAAACTGACTATCAGTTCATTTATGGATTTCGTTATAATACTCCATCCAATCAGAGGGGCATCTTTTAGTACCACCATCGTATGCTACTGCCAAATGTTGTTCACATAAAATGTCGTTGAGACAGACTCCTTCGCAATATACTTTTGCTAGGATTCTCCCGTATTTTTCGAGTTGAACATCCTTTAATTCAACTATCTTATCTAGAGCAATATTAGAAATGAGTTGTTTTGCTAACTTTGCACATTCCTTTTCTGTTTCATTATGTGTTTTCATCTCAGGGCAATCAATCCCGTTAAGACGGACTTGGAAACGATATATCGGTGAGCTATCATACTGGAACTTAGATGCGACGGTAATGGTATCACCATCGTATACTTTAACAACTTTTCCAAATTGAATCGGAGGGATAAATGGGATTGAATTTTTATAATTAATATTATCTAAATAGCTAAAGTCTGTTGTCATTTCTATTATTGTCAGTATGATTTTAAACTGTTTATAATTTACCAAGAAGCTGGATTTGATATTGAACTATCCAACTTTTTTTTCGGAAACATCATAACTAAATGATATACAATTGTGGTTAATCCGACTACAATTAATATAGCCATTAAAATCTTGTTTTCCTCTTTAAAACCAAGTAGAAGAATCGATATTCCGATAATAATATGTGCAATTAGATTGATCTTCACTGATGTAAAAAACCATAATATCAATAGAAAAAGTAAACTGAATAGTATATAAATTGCAATGATATTACTAATATGAATCATTTAGATTAAGGATATATTAAAGTGAATTTAAGAAATTTTCAATATATAAATTTAGATTATGCTTCAAATGATATATCAATGTTCGATGTGTAATGGAATGGGTCATACTGAAAGATGGGCTGAAAAAAGGATAAAAAGTAAGTTTATGAATATGATGGTTAATCTATTTCGGAGATCAAGTTGTGAATACTGTATTGGTACAGGAATAGATATGCATAAGATGTCGAATAGTATATTGCATAAACCAATATGGTGAAATTAAAATGAACTCTAAAACAACTTAATAAATTTAAAGACAATATCAATATGGAAATCATTAAGTCAAAGAAGAAGGAGAAGTTTTTAGCTAATGCTTCTTTTGAAGCTGCAAAATCGCCAATGTTATTTAGACATGGTTGTGTTGCTGTATATGGTGGAAAGCAAATTGCTTCTGGTTATAATTATCATCGAATATATTCAAAGGATAAAACAATTTTAAAAGAATATACTTGTTCTACCCATGCTGAAATGGATTGTATAAGAAAAATCAAGAAAAGCAGGTTGAGAAACAAGCTTAAAGATATTTGTTTATATGTTGTCCAAATAAGTAAAGATTATGAATTTAAGAATTCTCAGCCGTGTTCGAGTTGTACATCAGTCTTAAAAGATAATAAAATAAAGAAGGTATATTATACGATAGGTGATGGATTTGTATGCTCAAAGATTGATTCAATAATCCCTCGAGATTCTTTTGGAACTACATATTTGAAAAGGAAAAAGATTAAAGATTATCAATTGAATCTAAATTGAATTTTATATTGTTGTTAATATAAAATATGAATAACATGAGTCTAGTTCATCATCCAGTTTATCTTTCCTTCGAAAAGAAGTTAATATGTTGCGAATGCTTATTATATTACACTTGTAAAGATTGTATTAGGGTATGTAAACGACAAATACTTGATACATCAAATTTTGTGTATTTTCAGTATGATTGTAAAGGTTGTTTTAGACGAATTAAAATTCTGTTATGTAGTATTTGTAATGACATCAAATGTAAAGGAAAATGTATTAAGCCAAACGGTAAAACAATTTAATTAAATATTATTTAATATTTAATTGATATTCAAGTTCAAATTCATCATTCAAATTCATCATTCAAATTCATCATTCAAATTCATCATTCAAATTCATCATTCAAATTCATCATTCAAATTCATCATTCAAATTCATCATTCATATCCAGAAGTCTCTTTCCTGGTCATTTCTTTTGATTTTAGATATACAGATATAGTACCAAGATTTCCTACATTTGACCTAAACAAAATAGGTAAATCTATACCGGTGTATATGTAAAGTTTTGTATTGAGACCTGAAATCTTCATTATTCTTTGAAGCTGATCAGTAGAAAAAGTAGATTCTATTGATTCTCCTTCCTTCTTTTCGTCTGAATTATCTTCGTCATCGTCATCACCTTCTCCGAATGATACACTCCTTTTAATTATACTATCAACATCAGCTATGAATTCAATATAAAAGTTTCTAGAAACAACTTTTATATTGTTGCTTCCAATACTACATATATCTTTGCACATTTTCTGAAATTCAGAAGAATTAACGATAACAGGACGACCGTATCCTGTTGGTACTTCAATATCTAATACTTGGATATTTAAGATTTTGATATAAGATGTTGTTGTTCTTGTATTTTCTTTAGGAATAGTTTTGATCTGTAACTCGTCCGTTGCTTCCGTATTAATATACATCTGTAAAGAATCCTTTTTCTTAATAGATTTCAAAATTTTATGGAAATGGTTTAAATTTAAACCGATACACAACTTGTCTTTATCATTTGATTGGAACTTGTAAGATGTAAAATTTTCGGAAGATAATGTTAAATCAATCAATGTTAATTGAGGATGATCCATAATTCTTAAATTAATACCGTTGTTATCAATTGCAAAGTAACCTGTTTTAATATTATTCGTTAGCAGTTCAGATAGTATCTTAATATAATAAGCTTCGCTTGTTTTGCATTTAAAAATTGGCATTTTATTTTTTTGTAGGTTTAAAACTTTAAGCAATGAATTAAAATCTTTATACTTATAAATGACTGAAGATAGCAAAGTATTATATTACCCCGTAATGTATCTAGATGATAATGACTTTAAAGGAGATAAACTCGTCCTTCCAAACGATATGCAAAATGAGAAAGATGTCGTCGTTATGTTTCAAACCTCTTGGTGTCATTTCTGCACCTCCGCTAAGCCTGATTTCCAAAAATTTGCAGATCAATATAAAAATGAAATCTTTTGTGCAACCATCCAAGCCGACGGAGATACTCAATCAGAGAAAACTTTAGGAAAAAGAGTTAACGATATTATTCCAGGATTTAGAGGATTTCCTGATTACTGCCTTTTCGTCAAAGGAAAAAGGGTCGATAAACAGATTAACGATCGTACTGTTCAAGGACTTATTGAATTTTCAAATGTATAATCTAATCTACATATAATAAAGACAAATATGGCAACTATTAAAATACAGAAAAAAAATGATCGTTCTCAGCTTGGAACTGCCGTCAATTTACAACAATATATTACTTCTGACAATAAGAAAATCATTACAATTATCGCAGAATATCATGACTATAATTTCAACTGCATTAACAACAAAGACATATCTCAGTATTGTTTTGAAGAGGTGAATGGTAATAAAAACTGTCGTATACTACTTGAATATAGTAAATATGACAATCCAAAAACAATAGGTTCAAAATCAATAAACGACACATATAACAAGCTTGTAAAAAATAATAAGCAAAATCATATCATTCCGATTGATTATCGAACTCTATTTTTAAAGTCTGAAGGACAATCGAATATATACGATATCGATTGGAATAAAACTAAATATACAAAAGAGAAGATTATTAAGAAGTTTATTCAACCTTTTTATAAACTTGCAAAAAAAATATTCATTATCGATTCTGATCACTATAAATATGATTCATATCTAAACATCAATAAATACATTAAGAATGATATTGAACCACAGTTTGATTTTATAGTAAGAAATATTGATCATTTCGATATCGGAAAACTTCAGGAAGAACTCAAAATAACTTGGAATAAAGTAATGGATATTGGTATTATTATCACGATTCTAAAGAATGGAAAAATAGACGAATTCATACTGATAGCAGGGGTCAGACATTGCAAGAATCTACAGAAAATGATGAATACTTATTTTAGAAATGATTTCAGGTTCATGCATCAGCAACACGGAGATAAAGGAAAGTGTATACAACTAGATCAAACTAATGATAAAGTTAATCTCTAGGAGGAGTAGGGAGAAGAAGTAGAGGAGTTGATAAATTTAAACTTATAATCAGTTTAAATTTACTAGTAGATTGATAATATTTCATCAAGCCAAATACAATCTTTATCGAAGCCTAAATAACATCCAGATATCTTACACTTATCGATTGAAAATTTACTCAAATCGATTGTATCTAATCTTGTTCTTTTATTGATTTCATTATATTCCAGTATCCTTTCGTATAGGCAATCTTCATTAATATCGTGATCTTGAAAAGCTCGTTTCAACTTTTCAAACAGTTTCTTTTTATCAATAAATGGTCTGATACATTTCTTTCCTTCTTCAACATCCTTAAAAATCAGTTTGAACCTAGACGATAATTTATCAACTATCGATAATGAATTTTTATTAGGCATATCTTCAGGGTTTACATTTAAGACATTATTAGCTTTTTGAAATAAACTCAATGTTTTGTTACTCTCAAGTCTATCTGTTTCATATAATTCAATAAAAATATCACAATTAAAATCAGGTTGGATTTTCAAGATCTCCTTTATGGCAACTATACGGTGTTGACCGTCAAGTAATCTTATCTTTCCCTCTGAACATCGAACGACTTTAAATGTTCCGATAACATGTTCTTGTTTTGTAAATTGTCTTGCTAAACATTTTATATGTTCATTATTTAACGGTCTTTGTCCAGCCCAAATTTGAATGTTTTTTACAAATTTTTTAGCTTGTGTAACATAAAATTTTATATTAGTATTCTCATATAAGAGAATCCCCAAAAAAACATCATTTTCTAATTCGGATTCACCCTCGAAATCAGAGTTTGTATCTTCTTCTAGATTTTCTAAAGATGTATCTTCTAATTTATATTCTAACGATTTAGACTCAAGGTCAGTCTTAGATAATTCATATCCAAATATTTTACTAATTGAGAACATTTCTACTAAAAATACATTTTTATATCAAATTTCAATTTAAGAAAATATGATATATCAAGGTTGATTTTGAACTACATTTAATCAATTAAAATTATCGGAAGAAACATGAAAATAACGAATTAATAAAATTTAAAGATTCGATTTCATCTTCAATTTGATTCTGACCATTTATCGCTCGTTCGAGAGCTTTATCTAACCGTTGTTCGTATTCAAAATCAGTATATTCACTTTGATTATCAAACTCGTTATTAATATTGAAACACATTTTATTTATTTCAAGATTGAATTAAATAGAAATTAAGTCTGATACTTAGGGATTAGGTGCTTCATTTTTGAAGATGATATACAGTTTACAATTATAACAGTAATAATCAGACTGAAAATGATTGATGAAGCCATAAGGAAATAGATGTATGTACTTAAATTTTGTTCCATTTAATAAAATATTCTTTTAGATTTTAAGTTGTAAAACAATATCTTTTTCTATAATAAATTATTAATGACTAGTAAACCGATTCCGTTAAATAAAAGACTATACGAAAAAGTAAAATTAGAAGCTAAAAACAAGTTCAAAGTTTATCCTTCTGCATATGCAAATGGATGGCTTGTTAAGGAATACAAACGAAGAGGTGGAACATATTCAGGTAAGAAACCAAAGGATACTGGTCTTACGAGATGGTATCAGGAGAAGTGGATAAATGTATGTGAATTACCAAGGATCGTAAGATGTGGACGATCTGTTAAAAATGTTCCCATTCAAATATGGATGAAAGAATATCCTTATTGTCGTCCATACTATAAGATAACGGAGGGAACACCAAAAACCGTTAAAGAGATATCGCAATCTGAAATCAAAAGGAGATGTGTTAGAAAAAGGAAAGATCCAACAAAAAAAGTTATGTAAAATTATAGAGAAGAATATAAGTTTAATTCTTTTAGATTTTTTTCAGATGAACTAATTTGTTCCATGTTCAATTCAATTTCATTCCTCAAATTAATGTAATCTTGGTTTGAATTTTCAATTCGTTTTATCGTGTTATTCACTAGAGTCAATAGTGTTTCAAGACGGATAAGTATATTTCGAGATGAAATATTATTTATTTTTTTCATCTCATTTACAGCATCGTTAATTCTATTTCTGTATAATTCAAAATCAGTATAATATTTATTCAGTTCTGCAAATTGAAGATTATTAGAACTGTTTAGTGACTGAAAATTATCTAATGATTGTTTTATAATTTGTTTAGATGATGCCATAATATCCATATAATCACCTATTACCATTTCATTTAAGATAACATTTTCACCTTGATCCAATCGTCTTTTTAATGTATTAATTGATATTGATATTGGTCTGTATTTTGCCGTTTCTTCTCTAACCATAATCATGTTATCATCTTGAGAATACATGATATAGTTTATATTTGATTCAATTTCGTTTGATACTAAATTTAAATGATTAGAAAAATCTTCAGATAACATTCTTTCATATCTTTTCATAAAATCCAAAATAGCTTCTGGATTAGCTTCAACTTCAGGTTCGACAATTTCGGATTTAGTTTCAACTTGTTGTGGAGGTGGTTGAGGCACAGTAATTTTAACTACATTTAATCCAGGATGTAATAATACAGGTTTTATCATTCCTAAGCTGACACTCGTGAACTTCTGAAAAGCAAATGATGCAACAACCTTTTCAAGTAATACACGGTCGCCGCTACTTGTATATGATAATCTTAATGTGTCTTGTTGAGGATCAACTGTGAATACAGAATTATTAGATATGTGGAAAACAACAGAATGACCAACACGCATAGACGGTGGTCTATTTAGCTTTGCCATTACACATGATCTATTAGGAAATTTACTAAGTAGTAAACGGAAAAATCTTTCAACTTTATCAATACTGATATCTCCAATAGGTTTAAAATCATCTTGAAAATCAAATTTGTACTCTTCCAGCTTTATTAAAGGGTCAGGTATACTCTTCTGAAATTCATTTAACATTTCAACGAAAGATGTACCAGAAGTATTAGATAAATCAGAGATTAAAGCACTAACCATACCCTCTGCTTTTTCCCTTGAAATTAAATTCAAATATGTGAGAACATTAACACCGCATCCTATATCTTTCATTTGTAGTATAGTTCCACCTTCTTGTTTCCATTGTTCAGGAGATTTACAATTATTAGAATAGACAAAATTTAAACTATTAAAATCATTCATTTATTACAATATAATATATTATTATTTAGAAATTTTAGTTGATGGTTTATTTAGAAATTTAAATTGAATTATCGTATTAACTTTCACATAGATAATAAATGATTCAGTTTGACAAGTTCAACGATAACTTATATTCATTATTAAATACGAAGGTATTTCAACCTTCAAGATTCGTTAACAATAAATACGGTAGAAAGTATACTCGTTCAGATTACGAGAATGATAAAACTATGGGTTGTAGAGGAACTGCATTTTATCTATTTGCATCGTTAACTAACAATATACAAGAGTTAAATGAAGTTGCTTCGAAAAGGGAATCATTAGAATCTTATATTTCAAAATATGAACTGTTATCTCCTTCAAAAACAGTTAATACATCTGTAGAAATTCCGAATAAATCAATCACTGTTGTCACTCTATTTGCTCAAGTATTTGAGAGATATTATGTTCCGTGGCATACCTTTATTTTGATCAGATTTGATAATCCATCAGGAAACAACTTTAGAATCCTACAGAGTTGGAATGATGAAGATCTGTTTATTTCTGTAAATGAGTTAAGTTCGAATTGGATTTCAAACCCATCTGATTCCTTATTATCAATTGTTAGAAATAGGAATATCAAATCGTGGGAAGAATTATTTGGACATAAAACACTTTACAATCTAACGGAAAATGAAAATCTAAAGTTTAACTTCAATTTCCAATTGCTAGCTGAAGATATTGATTCTTCTTGGTATTGACGAGTAGTTTAATAAACAATATAAATTTATATTGTTTATCAATTCGGATTTGTTAGGTAATTATTGACTGTATTGTCAATGAAACGAGTAGTATATTTGGTAGCATAAATAGAATCATAATTTGGTGTTGACGATATAAAACAGCAATGGTTAAGATTATTTGGATTTGCAGTATAACTTGAGGTGGAATATTAGTTGGATGACGAGTATAGAGATATTGGTGTTCTATTTTATTAAGACAAGACATTTTATTATATAAGGTTGAATTTAAACTGTTTTCAATCAGATTCCGATTCGTTATCATCAGAACATTCAACATCAGAGTCTTGATCAAGGTGAGTTTTAGCTCTACATACGGGACAAGTGTGTTTTTGAACGAGTTGTTGGAAGCAAGATCTGCAGATATGATGATTACACATAACTGTCTTGGTCATCGTGGTTTCGTAACATACACAACATTGATCTCCGTCAATAAACTGAGTACCAAAAGGTTCTCTGTATTCTTGGAAATTGCCTGTTGTTTTGTCAAATTTGAGTTTATGTACAATATTATTAATAAATGTTAACATATCCTTTATATTTTCCTCTGTAAATTCGTTGTTATCTCCTCGTTCAAATGAACAAGAATATGCAAATAAATTTTTATATGGAGGAAACTTGTCTCTCAGTTCAAAAATCATATGAGAACAATGTTTAGAACAAGGAATTTTTAAAGCTGATTTCACTTTAATATTATCGATTTTTGATATCGTGCTAAAACCAATACAATAATGTCCTCCTTCATTATTTGACTTATCTATAATATTTTTATATTTTCTATAACAATGAGTTGCAAGTAAGCTGTATAAATCATTATTTTGATTATTTGGAGTTTCCATATTTAATAGTTCTAATAATTATTTATTAATTTTTAAACGGTTTACAAGATCTTTGAATTTTATTTAGATTGTAAAGGTATCTTTTCAAACGATTTACTTTCCCTTCTAAATCAATGGGAAATCTATACAATGGTTGATTCATTTACAAGAGTATAAGATGTTTTACTTTCTACTTATCATTCAACTGTACAAATTGGGCTTTTATTCGTTATTAGAATTACTTATTTATTTAATTTCTTTAAAATTCCCAATATGATCTGAATTAGAAAATGATAGAAATCTATTCTTTTGATGGTGTTTTTATACCACCTATTTACGACGGTATTATCAATCACGATAAAGTCTGTTGTTGGAACTCCCCACGAAGTTAGAAAGTTATAGTTCTGGTATACTATAAAAGTTTTGATAATTCCTCTTATAATTCCTCTTATAATTCCATTGTAAGTGAATAATTTAACCATTTATTTATTATCTTATAATAAAAATGAAAGCTTATATGATAAGTTTAAATGATTCAACTGAAAAAATAGCATATTTGAAGTCTTTTGGTATTGATACTATTCTTGTCAAAGGTGTAGATGGTAAAACAGTTCAAATTGAAGATATTATAAAACGAGTTTCAAATAAATACAAAAACTTTGGACCTAAGAGTGCTATTGGTTGTGCAATATCACATATGAATACTTGGAAAATGTTCTTGGAAACCGATGATAAATATGCTATAATCTTTGAGGACGATGTCGTTCTTGAAGATAATTTTGTTGATAAGCTTGAAATTTCTATTAAAGAAGTTCCTGAAAATTATGATATCCTATACCTTGGTTGTACAGGTTGTGATAATAATCAGAAGATTAATATCGTTAAATTAACTGCTAGTTTTTTCATTTCTCCAAATACATTCAATAAGCACCAACAAATAACTGATAATATTGCTATTCCGTCTCTTGCATTATCAACTCATGCTTATATTGTTTCAAGAAATGGTGCAACAAAATTATTAAAATATCTAGATGGCAAGCTGTATCATCATATCGATTTTTGTATCCAAAAATTAGTGCTTAATAATAAGATTGAATCTTATTCGGTAACACCGAGAATAGCATATCAGACATCAACAGAGAATACTCATTCTGAGAATGTGAGCTCAAATTATCCTGTTATCGCAACTTCTATTTTAGATAAAATATATGTTGATAAATTATATAGGGCACAATATCTATTTAGTGTTTCTTTTATGCGGATAGGTGATTTCAATATTAATACATTCACCGTCATTTTCTTCTTAATAGGGTTCATATGTATGCTGAAAAAAGTTAATATTAGAAAAGTAACAATTGGATTTTTTATCTTTTCTTCTCCTGATCTAATTATGGTTAGAAGTAAAGCTGATTTAAAGCTTATTTTATTCAATTATTTTGTCCTTATTTTACCCTTTATTTTGAAAAGATCAATAATAACTCTGTCTAGTTTACAGGGTAAAATATAGCTTTTTTAATAGGTAATAAGATTCCTCTTATCATTTTATGGTATTTTTGTCGTCTAAGATCTGCTGAGCTTCTAAACATTTATTATAAGCAGAAAATATTTACTTTAAATAATAAATGAAAAAGATACCAGATGAAATTGATAATCCAATTGATAATGTATTGATTAAAATAGCAGATAGATTATGTCCTTATTTCTATAGTTATAATCATACTCCAAATATGATTACAACATATTCGTTGATCACAGGATTAATTTCCTGCTATTTTCTCTATAACAAAAAGCTTATATTATTTGGGATATTCTATTTCATATCGTATTTCTTCGATTGTCTTGATGGTCACTATGCTAGGAAATATGATATGACTAGTGATTTGGGAGATATGTATGATCATATTAAGGATTATTTAATATTGATATTTATATTTTACATATCGTATCTAAATTCAAAGCACAATATGGATAGATATTCAATTAGTTTATTGGTAATCATGTTGGCATTAATGACTATACATATGTCCTGTCAAGAATTGAATTGTCACGATAAATTCAAAGGTGTTCATAACAGTTTCCTTTTAACCTCGAATTATTTATTTAGTGAAAAGGAAAATATAAAATGGACTAGGTTTTTCGGATGTGGTACATTTACAATATTCTCAATCCTTTTAATCTCGTGGATAAATAGGAATTAGTACGGGCTGATTCATTATTACTTTTAAAAAAAATAATAATGTAAATAATTTTAGACTGAGAAGCAAGTTAAACTACCATAAACAACTCGTCTTTACATTCGATACAATATACATTTGGATTATTTGTGTTGAGTTGAATTGCAACTTGTTCACAGTTACAACATAAGACTCTTGTTTCTCTAAGCAAGCGAGGTATACGGATATTGCCAGATTTACAAGATTCACAGATATGAATTCCTTTCTTAATCGTGTGGATCTCGTATTCACAGATTGGACAATAGCTTAAAATTGTCTGTATTTCATTATTTGAACAATCAATGCATATGAAACCAGATCTATCCTTTTTAAAGGAAAATGTGGTATTATTACATTTATAACAGATTGCCTTTATCCTCGTGTTGTTATTACAAAATCTTTTTTCACATTCAATACAAAATGCAACTCTATTTTTATCGTAAGTTGATGTTAAACAAGAACAACCAGTGCATATTGCCTTATAAGTTCTCTTGAGAATTAGTTTATTTATGCCTGTACTTTGAGAAGGGAGAGGATATATCTTCTCGTTATTTGATTCTCTCTCAAAATCAAACCTTTCAAAATCTCGGACTTTCAACTGATTATCAATATCGATAACATAGTCATTATTAATTGTAATTTTGATATGGGTAGCCATTCCTAATTTATATTTTATCTCCAATTTAAATTCAATTTAAAGGATTTTCTCAACTTTCAGAATCCAATTTTGTTCTTCCCATTTTTGCAGTTTGATTTATAACCTTGAATTTACGAATTAACTCTTCGATTGATTCTCTGTCATATATGAAATAATATCTATAACGACAAATTTTTCCTTTACAAGTCTTCCAAGGAACCTGATTATCTCCTTTATTAAATATTTTTGGTGATCTTGCTATATGAGAACCAAAACTTGTTTCGAGACTCAGTTTCCCCTGTCTTTCAATTCAGTAACTAGATTTGTTAGAGCTAAATCTCTCTTTTTCTGTATATAGGTGATGTATAACAACAACACATAATATAACATCATATTGAGAATCAAGGGGATTTTTTATATCCAATCAAAACAATCCAAATCACGGTCACGACATAAAGTAACGAATTCGTGACAATTGTCATACCCTTCAACTCGAAATCCTATTGATTTAGCATAAAGGATATTTTTCCCAGCTTCTAGAAGTGACTTGTTGATAGGATCGTTTATCGAAGCTAAAAACAGTTTAACACTATTCCATACATATGTTCTTGTTTTATCGAACTCGTTTACAATATTCGAGTACATAATTTAGTTGTATATTAAATTATTTAAACAATATAAATAGGAACTAAAAATGGTTGTTAACAATAAGAAAGTAAAGAGAACTAAAAAAGCAGGTGATTATCAAGAGGGAGTTATAGAAACGAAGACAGAAAACCTTAAACCACGAGGAGAGGTTACTGGAAATCTCTTTAATAATCCAATGATAGAATCGGCTTTGAAAGCTTTATCTCAAGAGGAATTATCAAGATACAGAGCTCTAGGAGAAGAGATGTACGGAACAGTAGATTTTGAAGAGAATAAGATTCTAAATAATACTCCAGCTCCAATGTATGAGGCTGGAGCTTATGTGCGAGAGCAGTTGAAATCAGGTCTTCATCCTTCGATGATGGATGCTGATGAGAAGAGATTGATGGAAGAGTTGTTCACTAAAGAATGGTATAAGGAATGGGGATATGTAGAAGGAGATCTAACCGATATTGTCACCCTAGTCCGAAAATAAATAATTTTATATTGTTATTCAATATAAAATTTTATTGTATAATTATGAAATATAAAGGGTTGATTTACCCTGAATATGTCCATTTTGATTTACAAACCATGCATTGAGCGAAAGTTGAAGTTGGTTCATCACAACTTCTTGTTTGTTTTGAATAGGAGAATACTCTTTTGCTACCACATCTACATTCAAGTGCACCTTCTTCTATTTCAAATGGATTCATTACGAAATCGTCCTGCTCTTGAAGGGCATTCCTTATAATATCAAAAGACGAGTGATTCCAACCTAATTTCTTTTTTTTTATATCATTAAGAACTTCATTTCTGTCTTTCCCACTTTTGAGATCTTGTACAATTTGAAAGACATTCCTTATGTATTCTACATTAAACGATTCTGGAGTCTTATTTTCCCTTTGTGTTATGGTATAGATCCACTTCTCTATAATATTGATGTTGTTTTCCTTTTTAATAATAATATTGATAGCACTCTTGCCTTTCTGTCTTAAAATATCAGTTTGCATTTCCTAAATTTAGGTTTTGTAAATCATAAATTTCAATTTAAGATTGAAGGCTAATATGTGATCTTACGATATGTGATCTTACGATATACAACAACTATTTAAAATTATGTTGATAATAGATAAATGGAAAAAACTGATACTCCTGGTTATGAACCTCCTCCAAAGGTTAACTATTCAAATAAAAGTTCAATCTATAAGACATTTACACCTGGGCTTAAACCTAAGAAAAACGAAAAATTTGGTCGGACAACAGCAGAAGCAAAATACGGTCATTACGATTTTGAAGAAGAAAAGTGTCCTGAATGCAATACAATTCCTAAAAGATTATGTTTCTGTGGATATAGCGATAAGACTTGTGAGAATGGACATACTTGGTATTATGACAGAGAAGGAAAGGTCAAGCTTGAAAACCCCCATAAAAAGTAAAATTTTAAATATATTTGTATTTAAAATCGAATAAGGTCCTGCCGAGAGTCGAACTCGGATCAATGGATTCAAAGTCCATTGTACTAACCATTATACTACAGAACCTATTATAAATTTTATAATAGTTTCAAACTCCTAATATATTAATTTCTCTTGATTACTTTCTTTACGACTTTACGAACAATTTTATTTTCATCTTGATTAACCGGTGTTGGTTGAGGTGCTGGAGGTTTAACATCATCTTCATCTTCATCTCCATTTAGACTTCCGGTATCATCATTTTGTGTTGTGATGAATGATTGAGTAGGTGCTTGAGAGATTGGAGTATGATTTGCAACTCCCTCATTCAATAGCTTAGATTTTATAACTACTGGTCGTGCAAGAAGTCGTTTCATCCCTGTTTGTGCAACTTCAACTACAGCTTCATACACCTTTACTTGTAAACAAATTCTTGCACCAATAAAGATTGATTCAATCTTAATAGCGGCATTCACATAACAATATTTACCAATGAGATCGATAGGATTAATCTCACGATCACTTGGGTCAAAGAATTGTGATACAAACTTCTCATTCTTCTTAGAAAAGATAAGCTTAGGATATAAAGTAGGACCAGTTCCTGGAACTACCCTCATTACCCTTTTTCCATTCTCCATTGCAGGCTCTCGTTGCCAATACAAAGGATTAAGACCTCCCTTAGTTTTCTTGAAGTCATTAATGGTAAGCTCAAATAACTGCTCAATTTCGTGAGGATTTTCGACCAAATTACCAATACAATGGTCAACGATTGAATCGAAAGTTGTTGTCCAGTCCTTTTGTTCTTGAGTAGCTCCGTCTCGATTCCAAAGGCATAATGGAAGTGTCCATCCATTTACCTTTTGAGTTTGGGCATCCTTGTTCTCACTCACTCCAAAAGAAAACAAACGACTTGTAGGAAGAATCAAATCTCCTATTGTCCCATCTTCATTTCGGGTTGAAATGTTGATTCGTTTGTACTCGATAGGGGTATCGGGAACTGCTCCTCGAATTGGTTCGGAGAAGATAATACGGTTTACATCATAGTTAGATACTTGAATTAATTGATGATTTGACATTTTAATATTTCTGTTTATCTTTTAAATTTTAAATTTAAAATCAATTTAATTTTATCCTAATTTATCATAAATGGCTGAAAAAATTAACAACTCGAAGACTGATTGGAATTCAAAGAAAAAAAATTTTGATCCCAGAAACAATTGGAATTCAGAACTAGAATTATTAGGCATATTCAGGAATACTCGTGGAAATTTTGATTATAATAACGAAGGTAGTCTTTATTTCATACTTCCGATCGATAATATAGCATTTTCAGTATCACATTTTCATTTAGATATTTTCAACAGCATTCCAGACGATAATTTTATTATTGGTTTTCTTTATTCATATGGGGATATACAATTTATGGTTACAGGAAAAACTGACAAGAATGAATCAAAAAAAAACGGAATTAAAAGAGAAATTCAAGAGGAGTTGGGAAAAAATTACAATATTATTGGTGGGTTAAACATCGAAGAAAAACGAGCTGATCCAGACGATAAACCCCTTATATCAGATAATGATAACAACTTGAGAATGACCAATATTATACTAAATTATCCTATTATAAAAAAAATATCGGCTAATCAAAAGAAATCGGCTAATAGAAACAAAAAAAAGACGAAGAAACATACTGGTAATAAGGTTGGTTCTTATCTATTTGTAAATAATAAGGATGATATCATTAATTTATTCGAAAATTTAGAAGGATGTTCTTCTAAAACCGATACTGGAATTGTAGCTGTATGTGCTGTTAAAGTTAACCTTATAAAAAATAAAATAGTAGAAATGTTTAGTAATTCAATAGATCAATCAGAAAGTAAAGCTGATTCTCCGATAAAAAAACTTGTTCCAAAAAATAATGTTGATTCCAATTATAATTTAAAAGAACTACAAATTCTTGCTAAAAGAGCTGGATTAACAGGATATTATAAATTAAGAAAAAACGAATTGATTATACATTTGAAAAAAATATATAAATTCTAAATAATTTTTTCAACTAAAATAAATTAGAATATAATCTGATTTATTTATATCATTTGATATTGCCTTTCAATATCAAATCTACATAATGTTATTTTTTTAACTCTGTCTGAAATAGATATTCATAAACTCTATTAGATATTATCTTACCGATTTTCCTCTTCTTTCCGGTTGATAAATCATAAGTTAAATTTGTCAAAAGATCAGGTCTCTCGTGTTCTTCCAAACTTTGATATTTCAGAAATAATGATGAAAGTGATGGATAAGTCTTTGTTATTACAGTTGCAACCGTATCTGATATTTGAGGTATCATCGACAGCTGACAAACAAACCATACTTCAGGTGTCATATTATTCTTTTTCTTCTTATGCAAAGTTGATGTATATGAAATTGATTGTAATTCACTTTTTGTTTCTTCTCCTTCTCCCTGATTTTGAATTGCAAAAATATCTTTATCTCCAAGTTTATAAAATAGTTTAATAATAAAATCGGAAGTTTCTTCAATTGAATTTGTCCTGTGAATTTTTATATTATCTCTAAACATCATATTTATGATACTGCTAATTAGTGTAGAAGTATCAATTTGTTTTCGATCTGATTTTAGTAATCTTTTACTGTTTTCTGTAAATGGTCCTTCAATTATATACATTATCTTTGATGAAGGTAACCCTGATGCTTGAAGGAGTCTACATCGTTGTTCTCTAAGTCTTCCGTCACATATTGAAGCTTTGAGATCAGATATGGTTTTCCTCTCGATAATTAGAAAGGGTTCAAGATCTCTCTTTATCAGAATATCGCCAATATCTAGATTTTCTGTAGTATATTGAAATTTATACATATTGAATTGCTCAATAAGCTTCATTTCTCTATTATCAATAATTATTTCAAAACTTGACATACGATTTTATACTATACTTATAATTTTAGTTGTTAAATTATGTTTAAATGTAAAGATAATTTATTAGTTTAATAAATGAACAGCGGATATAATTCTATATTTGATATTGAGGATGAGATAGAAGTTAATATTGTGAAGGAGTTTAATGACGAGTTATGTGAATGCAAAAATAGGATTGATTACAAGGATGAATATGATATGTTATATATAAAGTTCAGTTCACTTTTGAAGTATACTGAATCCTTATATAATGAAAACATCAACTTAAAATGCCATAATTTAACCTTAAAATCTCGTTTATCATCAACATCCAATAATTTGGCTGAAAAGGAAAAGATGTTTTTGCTTTTAAAAAGTTTTTACAATAATAAATGGAAAAAATAAGAGAAAAAAAGCCTGAAAAGATTGTGAAAGATTTGATATTTATGGAATGTGCAACTAATAGATCTGTTAGAAATAAATCAAAAAAACAACTTGATCTTATCCTTACAAAATGCAGAAAAAATAAGAATATAGATTGTAAACACTTTTTACAAAAGAAGATTAAAGTTAATATGATGGAGAGGAAGGATCGAGGATGGTCTGTTCCTCAGTCTTTAGCGATATCATACAGTCAGGTAAAAAAAATGTATCCTTCTTGTGTTTTTAAACGAAAGAATGCTTCTTCGCCTAAGAAATTAGTCAGAATAAAAGTTCAAAAAGGAGGTCTATCAGGTTATACTTTAAAACTTAACTTATCAGATAGGAGAAGAGAATTGAACAGGCTTGTTGGTATATATGGATGGGGTAATATCGTGAAGAAGTTGAATGTCCTATATATTTATAATAAAAATAATCAACCTTCTAATGCTTTAAAATTTAGAAGAGATATGAAATATATTCAAAAGAAATACAAACCTATGTAATTTCCTTTAAATCTAATTTAAAAATAAGCTTGTTTTTAAATTAAATGGAAAATATTATAGTTAAACCGAAGAAGTGCTTATCTTCATATCTGTATTTTTGTTCAGATATAACTAAAAGAAGGAATGGAATCACACCTAAAATATCTGCTCAACTTTGGCATGAGCTTAAAAATGATCCTGATCGCAGTGATGAATTAGAAAAATATATTCAATTAGCAAGGGAGGATAAAGAAAAATACGAAATAAAGAGATTGTCTTATAATATTTTTCTTAAAGAAAAGAAAAAGAATGAAAAAGAATTAACTAAATTAAAATTAAAAGAAGATAAAATCAGGGAGAAAATAAAATCAAAAAAAACATATTTAGAAACAGAACAATCGGGTGAAGACAGTATAGAACAACCCAGAGAACAACCCAGAGAACAACCCAGAGAACAACCTAGAGAACAACCTAGAGAACAACCTAGAGAACAACCTAGAGAACAACCTAGAGAACAACCTAGAGAGAATCAAAGGGAGTATTCAAGAGAACAACCTAGA
>Ga0208720_1000046_pt1 | contig 31251 bp, 25 predicted proteins | sample LakMenEpi20Apr10_FD_150716 | JGI IMG/M metagenome (GOLD analysis project Ga0208720, IMG submission 150716) | Freshwater microbial communities from Lake Mendota, WI - 20APR2010 deep hole epilimnion (SPAdes) | ecosystem: Environmental > Aquatic > Freshwater > Lake > Epilimnion/Euphotic zone ...
GCAAGGGAACTTACAAGTTCACTTCCACCACAGCAGGTGCGAAGCCGAGTCATGACGATCTATGGAAGAGCATCAATTATGGACTTCATGGAACATCCATGCCTGGTTTTGAAGCCTTGATGACTCCTCTCGAAATCGAACAAGTGATTGACTATGTCGTCTTCCTGTCGATTCGTGGCGAAACTGAAATCCTGATGGCGCAAGACGTAGCCGATGGTGCATGGGATGAAGAAATCGCCGCTGACAAGGGTGCTAGTCCAACAACTGAATGGTACAAACAGCCTCTAAATTCAAAGATTTATCCCAAAGCTCTCGAAACGGCCAAAACCGTTTCAGACAAGTGGGCTCAAGCTGATTCACAAGTTCAAAATACTCCAAAGCCTCGTTTGGAATCGACGAATGACTCGATACTTAGAGGACGCGAACTCTTTCTGGGCAAGACTACAGAACGCCTTGAATGTTGGGGTTGCCACGGGCTTCAAGGTATAGGCAATGGCAAGAGCTTTGTTGACAAGCGGGTATTTGAGAAAGTCATGTTCGCCAAGCATGTCTATCAAGCTGTGAATACGGATGAAGATCGTGCGATTGCCTTGATTCAGTCCACAGCAGAGCGTTTTTCTGAAGTCAAAGACGAACGGGCCGCACGATTGGCTGCATATGGAATTGGTCACGGTCATTCTTCTGGTCATGCCGGTGATCACTCACCACTCGACGGATGGTTGGCCACAATTACGACCAAATCCAGTGGTGGAGCGACTCAGGAAGTCATTCAAGAAAAACTTTCTCGTGAGTTTCCTGGCCTTCAGGTCTCACTCAAACTGGATGACAAAGTCGAGCAACCGGCATTGACGATCACTCCCAAGGGCAGTGTAAAACCTCAGTTGATTGAGGATGTGACACCTGGAATCCGTCATGCTCTTCTGGCTGCTTTGTCTGGAGTGACTGACACCAAGGGGTGGGTCATCACCTACTCTGGCCAGATTGAGATTCCTGCTGAAGCGACCGATTCACAGAAGAAACTTGCAGAAGTTCGTTCGCAATTGCTTGCTGGAAAAGTACGTGAGCAATTATTGGAAGACTTCCCAGGATCACAGGTGAACATTATTCTCACCACAGAAGCTCCTAAGGCGGAGATCGAAGTGGTGCCGATGGATTCGGCAAATTCTGGTTCAACAAACAGCATGACCACTTTGGTCTCTGATTCGGCGAATCTGGTGAAGAGTTACTTCAACAAGGTTCAAACCGATTGGACAGGTTCCATGGACGATTGGCAATGGCCACTTCGCCCAGCGAACCTGAATACAGGGACTTATAAAGGCGGTCGTCGTCCGATTGATATCTACTGGAGAATTGCCAAGGGAATCAATGGGGCCAAGATGCCTGCTCACGAAACGACATTGAAACCAGATCAGATCTGGGATTTGGTGAACTTTGTGATGGCAGTACCGAATCGGCCTGAGTTGCTTCGTGATGCGACTGAGCCAGTAAGAAACGATGCTCCGAAGCCTCCTCAAGTGGCTAACCGATAATCGACGTATCTATTGACTGAAATCATTTTGGCCTGATGTAAGGCCGCCATCGCCCGGCGGCCGATTTCTGGAGTGACAATGAAGACCGATCGCCTTTGGACGCTGCTTTTCGCCATCGGCGCCATCTTCGCGACAGGATGTTTTATCTACGCGCGAACTGATGCCGACTGGTGGCTGGTACCAAACGTTTCCTCTATGGGTCGTGAGATCGACCACCTGTTCATCATCATCCTGTGGATCACGGGTATCGTTTTCGTAGGTACCCAAATCGTTCTCTGCTATACACTCTGGACGTTCGCAGACGCCCCTGGTCGTAAGGCACAGTACGTTCACGGTCAGATGAAACTTGAAGTCATCTGGACGATTATCCCAGCTTCGATTCTGGTCTTCTTGGCCCTTTATCAAATGGGGACGTGGTCGAAGATCAAGTTCCGAAGTTCTCTTCCCAAGGTTCAGCCAGTTGCTGAAGTGACAGGCCGTCAATTCCAATGGTTGTTCCGCTACGCTGGAGACGATCGCCGTCTCCACACCGATGACGACATCATCACCGTGAACGACTTCCACTTCGTCAAGAACGAACCTACGGTCATTCACCTGAAAAGTCAGGATGTCCTGCACGCGTTTTTCCTTCCTCAATTCCGTATCAAACAAGATGCCGTTCCAGGTTTGACGATCCCTGTCTGGTTTGATTCAGACACTTCTGGCAAGTTTGAACTGGTTTGTGCAGAGCTTTGCGGTTGGGGACATTATAAAATGCGTGGCAACGTCACTGTTCACGAAACTCAGGCAGAATTTGATACTTGGCTTAAGAAAGCCAAGACCGAACAAAACCGCGACCAACTGGCCCTTGCCAACGCTGCAAACGGAGGCTGATACAATAATGAGCGACCATGCACATTCGGCCGGTCACGGCCACGACGATCATATCCACCCAGAACCAACAAGCTTTCTGAGCAAGTATGTCTTCTCGCTTGATCACAAGATCATCGGAATCCAGTTCCTGTTCTCAGGAATCATCATGTTCTGGATTGGCGGACTTCTGGCCCTTGCTGTTCGCTGGCAGCTTGCCTGGCCATGGAAGCCAATTCCGATCCTCAGTGAACTATGGGCAGATTATGGTTACCGTCTGCCGCCTGAGTATTACAACAAGCTATTCACCATGCACGCCACGGTGATGATTTTCTTCGTGATCATTCCCCTTCTCACCGGCGCTTTCGGGAACTTCCTGATTCCTCTGATGATTGGCGCCCGTGACATGGCCTTCCCAAAGCTGAATATGTACAGCTATTGGGCGATGTGGCCAGCCATTATCCTGATGACCTATTCGTTCTTCACACCTGGTGGAGCTGCTGAGGCAGGCTGGACAAGTTATCCAACCCTATCTACCTTCAGTTGGTCTACACCGGGGTCGCTTGACGGACAGACACTCTGGTTGATGTCTCTGCTATTTGCCGGTATTTCAAGTTTGATGGGGTCGATCAACTACATCACCACCATCATCATGCTTCGTGCTCCTGGAATGAAGATGTTTCGCATGCCCATGACCGTTTGGGCCATGTTCATCACAGCTCTTCTCCAAGCCTTCGCCTTGCCAGTCCTAACCTCAGCCTTGATCATGCAGTTGCTTGACCGTACTATTGGAACGAATTTTTTCGCTCCAGCGAACTGGATGGTTGCAAACTCTGGCAATGTTGTGGGTGGTGGTCAAATTCTCCTGTTCCAGCACCTCTTCTGGTTCTACAGTCACCCGGCTGTTTACATCATGATTTTGCCTGGTATGGGTATGGTCAGCGACATCCTCTCGACGTTCAGTCGTAAACCACTTTTCGGTTACAAGCCGATGGTGTTCTCGATCAGCGCCATTGCTGGTCTTGGCTTTATCGTGTGGGGTCACCACATGTTCCAGTCTGGCATGAATCCAGCACTTGGTGCCACATTCATGCTCTCGACCATGATGATCGCTCTCCCATCTGCGATTAAGACTTTCAACTGGCTTGGCACAATGTGGGGCGGACGTATCCAGTTCACCACACCGATGCTGAACGCGATTGGCTTCGTTGCGATGTTTGTGATTGGTGGACTATCGGGAATATTCATGGCGGCCACACCTGTGGACATGCACATTCACGACACCTACTTCATCGTAGGCCACATCCACTATGTCCTTTTCGGTGGTTCCACGTTCGCCATCTTTGCCGGTGTCTACTACTGGTTCCCAAAGATGTTTGGTCGCATGATGAATGAACGACTTGGTAAGATTCACTTCTTTCTGAGCTTCACTTTCTTCAATGGAACATTCTTCCTGATGCACATCATCGGGATGCACGGTCACCCACGGCGGATCGCTGACCCGTCTGTCTACGAATTTCTTCGTGGTTCGGGTGTGGTTGGGATGAATCAGTTTATGACGATCAATGCCATGCTATTAGGTCTGGCTCAACTGCTTATTGTCTACAACTTCTTCTACAGCCTCTTTTTCGGGCCAAAGGCACCTGCCAATCCTTGGCATGCCAATACCCTTGAGTGGGCCTGTCCTTCCCCACCTCCGTACTATAATTTCCTGAAGATACCTACGGTCTATCGCATGGCCTACGAATACTCTTCAGAGGGTTCTGCGCCCCTGGATTACTGGCCTCAGGATCAACCTGAGAAGTCAGACGCTGTTGAGGCTCTTTCTGAGACTCATTGATCTGTGTTGAATTTAGCGGATTCAAGGGGGCTTCACGACTTGTGAGTTCCCTTGAATTCTGTTCCTGCCTCCCAACTCAGGGGGTTCATTGAAAGTCGATGACAAAAGTCGCCGATTCCAACCTAATACCGAAACTCGCACACAGGCTCTTTCTATTTGCCTGTCTGTTTACCTGGCCCCTACTCTTTGTAGGTGGTCTTGTAACGACTTATAAAGTGGGCATGTCAGTTCCTGACTGGCCAACCACTTTCGGTATCAACATGTTTCTTTATGACTTCTTTAACGCAGCCTGGGGAGTCTTCATCGAACACGGTCACAGACTTTACGGCTCGGCCGTTGGTCTTTGCCTTCTGATTCTGGCTCCATGGATTCAGTGCATGTCTAAAGTACCTGCACGATTTAAAGTTGCAACCTGGCTGGCTCTGGCAGGTGTGATCCTTCAAGGGTTGATGGGTGGCCTTCGCGTCACTCAGATTTCCACCACCCTTGCAATGATTCATGGTTGCTTTGCACAACTCTTCTTCATGTACCTTGCATGTATCACCGCTTGGTCAAGTCGCACATGGATACTTCTAGGATCTTCTGAATTAGATCCAGTCGAGAAACCATCAAAGCAAATATTGCGTTTTACCCTCATCATGCCCTTTATGTTTTATGCTCAGATCATCGCTGGTGCCTGGCTTCGCCATTTTCAAGCTCCTGACAAACTCTATCTCCACGAGATACTTGGTGTGACTGTCGTGGTTTTAACTACGATTGCCGGATCGAAAATCCGTCGTTCAGAATTTGGCAAGCAGATGTCGATTCGCCGCCTTCGTATGGCCCTTGTCGGCCTCACTCACTTGCAATGGCTCTTGGGCTTGCTCTCATGGTGGCTCATGCGACCATTTGATGGAATTCCGAAGCCTGTTTCGAGTTTACAAGCGATTCTGCGGACCTCGCATCAGGCCAATGGTGCCCTACTCCTGGCTTGTGCTGGTGTTATGGCACTCTGGGTCGTTCGTGCATACGGTGTTGGTCAGCCTCAGGTATCCGACCTCTCGAATTCTGCTAAATTGGAGGCGGTATGTCTGTCGTAACATCTTCCGCCAAAGCCAATCCTGTGACTCAATCCACCAATCGTATTGTCTGGCTTGTTTCACGTTGGCCGATTTATAAAGAGCTTACCAAGCCCAGAATTGTGACCATGGTTTTGGTTGCGACCGGAGTTGGGTTCATTGCCGGCTCTCACATGGCGACCCAACCTTTGATCTTCCTCGCCACGATGCTGGGAACTGCCAGTTTTGCGGGTTCCGCCAGTGTGATGAATCAAGTTATGGAGCGTCGGCGTGATGCCCGGATGAAACGGACGTTGAATCGCCCTTTACCTTCTGGCCGAATTGATCATATCGAAGCCACTCTCTGGGGCTTGTTTTTACTCGCCCTTGGTACCATTCTTCTAATCAGCTTCGTAAACATGGCCTCATTCGGCTGTGCCCTTGCCACCTGGGTCCTCTATCTCGCGGCCTATACGCCGTTAAAGCCAATCAGTACCATTAACACCGTTGTCGGTGCCATTCCAGGTGCTTTGCCTCCCGTGATTGGCTGGGCTGGTGCGACCGGAAAAATTGGTGTCGAGGCGATTGCTCTTTTCCTGATCCTGTTTCTCTGGCAGTTCCCTCACTTTCTAGCGATCGCCTGGCTCTATCGTGCCGACTACCGCCGAGGCGGATATCGTATGATTACGCTTCGCGATCGCACAGGTTTGATGACTGGGATGCAAGCACTTGGCTATGCCACAGTCTTGATACCTGTTTCAATCTTGCCATTCCAGATCCGCATGGCGGGCTCTGTCTATATGATTGCTGCTTTGGTCCTGAGTCTGTTTTACTGGATCAGGGCCTTGGAATTTGCCCGAAATCGTAACGATTTCACAGCTCGGCGAATGCTTTTCGCCAGCCTGTGGTATCTGCCCCTTGTGTACCTCTTTCTGATCCTCAATCCCCTGCCCGCCTGACGGCCCCGTTCCGGCGGAGTTCCGGTTCGAAGGATGACCATGTCCGACATCGCCACATTCCCAGTCTCAATGCCCGCCAGTTCCGCCAAGCCTGCCACCTATACGGCACCTGTCACGCCCGGCAAGGTTGCGATGTGGCTGTTTCTGGCCACTGAAGTCATGTTTTTCACGGGTTTGATCGGCTCCTACATCGTTCTGCGAGCTGGCAGCCCGCCCACAGCCTACTCGGACAAATACTCTCCGAATACGCCCCTGACGGCCATTTCCAACCCTGAGGAAGTTCACTTTCATCACTGGCCAAGGCCATATGATTCTTCCGTGAATCCGCTCTCGATCGACCTCACCGCTGCCAATACTTTCATTCTGATCTGCTCATCAGTCACCATGGTTTTGGCACTGGGAGCTGCCCAGCGCGACGACCGCAAAAAGACGACCATGTTCCTCTTCGCCACAATGATAATTGGCGGAGCGTTCCTGAGTGTTCAGGTCTATGAGTACTACCAGCTCATCCTCGGGCATATCTATCCGATTGGTGTGAGTGCCACCGGCCACTTCAGGCCCAGTGTGAGCATTTTCGCAAGCTGCTTCTTCACCATGACCGGGTTTCACGGAACGCACGTTGCGGTCGGCGTATTCATGATTTTCTGCACGTTCCTGCAATCTCTGCGTGGTGTGTACACATCAAAGAATTACGCCTCGCTTGAATACATTGGCCTTTACTGGCACTTTGTTGACCTCGTGTGGATCATTCTCTTCACACTGGTTTATCTCATCTGATTCCGGGGCTGGGCCACTTCAGCAATCCCGATCATCTGCCTCTTCATATCTTTGAGATTCCCGAATAGAGACCTGAATATGTCCGACCATCAAAGCACTTCAGCAGATCATAGCCATGATCACCCGCATGTGAATTACATGCGAATCTTTTTCATCCTGCTTTTCATGACGGTGGCAGAGTATTTCTATGCCATGCTCACTCAGGATCAATTCATCCTGCTGATCCTTGGGCTGATGTCGATGGCGTTTTTTAAAGCCGCTCTGGTTGGCTACTACTTCATGCACGTCAAGTTTGAAGGCAAGTGGGTTTTCGCCATGATTATTCCCGCTTGTATTCTGGCTGTACTTTTGGTGGTCGCCCTCATCCCTGACGTCGCCCGCGACCGCTCCAAAGACGACCTGAGCTCGCCTGACGAAGACTCCGCCCTGCTCTCTCCTGTCGATTCTAGTCTTTTTGCAACGAAGGTTCTGAGTTCGTGAACAGATTCCTGACTGGCTACCGTCTTGGCCTTTTTCTGGTCGGATTCATGTTTGCCTCGGCAGCCCTGATCTGTTTCAGCGCAGGTTCAGGCAAACCTGGATCGAACGTCAGCCAGCCACCCGGATCATCGCTTCTTGAGGGCCGCCCTATCGGCCCTTTTTCGTTGACTCGTGAGACCAACTCCACTGTCAGTTCGGACGACCTCAAATCCAGCGTCTGGCTCACAGCGTTCACATTCACCCGTTGCCCAAGCAGTTGTCCAAGAATTTCCACCACTCTCAAAGGGATCCAGGATCAACTTGCAGGCAGTTCGGTGAAAATTGTCTCAATCTCGGTCGATCCAAAGCACGATACGCCTGAAATTTTAAAGACTTACGGATCAAAGTTTGGTGCCGATCCTGCACGATGGTGGTTCTTGACAGGTAACGATACAGAGATTTTCAGCCTGATCCAGAAGTCGTTCCTGCTCTCTGTAGCTCCCACCACTCCTGAACAGCAGAAACAGGGCGCTGAAGAGGTTGCGCACAGCGACCGTATTGCATTGGTCGACAAAGATCTGAAACTGGTTCGATTTTTCGATTCCAATTCCCCTGAAGAACTCAAACAACTGGTTGCTGAAGCTCGCAAACGCGATCAGAGTGGCTGGATCAAGTCACTACCGAAACTGAACGCCACGTTAAATGCGACCAGCTTCATCTTTCTGATGACCGGCTGGTTCTTGATCCGCAACGGCCGAATGCGTGCCCACGCATTTATGATGCTGACCTGCCTGGCTATTTCAGGAGCATTTCTGTCAAGCTATCTCACCTACCATTACTTCGTTGGAACAGTACGTTTTCCCGGCACCGGGCCAATTCGCTCACTCTATCTCTCGATTCTCCTCTCCCACACCGTACTGGCTGTAGCACTTGTCCCTCTGATTGCCCTTTCAATCACACGAGCCATTCGCAAGGACTTCGTGCGTCACAAAGCGATAGCTCAAGTCACTTTCCCTATCTGGGTTTACATCAGTATCACCGGAGTGGTGATTTATTTGATGCTATATCAGATGAATCATCAGGCCATGACGGTATCTACCGTGACAGGATTTATTTCCGTCCTATAAACTCGAATCACGCTCAGAAGCGGATTTCTGTAGGCACGGTCCCCTGGCCGGGCGGCTTTCGACGATTTGGTCTGTACACATGTAATTTTTTTCGCAAAATGGATTTGCGTAGTCCTAACTGTAAAGCTACATCCCGCCTTCACATGGGACATGCCCTACAATAAATCTTGCCTGTATAAGGTTTATGAATCGCCGTTGTGCTCTTCCCAAAAATCTCAGATTGAAATTCCAGGTTTCAGAATAAGAGTGGTCTAGGTTTCTGCGATTGGCCCAAAACCGTAAGTCATTTTCACGACTTCCCGCACTGAAACATCATCTCATCAATCCTCTTCAGGCTCCAGCAATTCCACGTCCTGGACCGCAACTAGCCTGGCCCTTAAATCTTCGTTGTAACGTACCCTGCCCCGAACACCCACCTTCTTGCCCAGCCATTTTTCAACCGGCGCCGCTGGTGGTAACTTCAAATAAGCGATGGTCGTTCCACTATCACCAATAAGGTTGTATAAAAGGTGTCCTTCGACATCCCTTCGCGATGGCAGCATCAGCCCTGAGATATCAAACTTCGGTTTGTTCGACGCCTGTTTTAAATCATCGAACTTCATCTTATTGGGGTCGTGCGACCGACTCCGTCTCATCGACTCCCAGAACTGGCGAGAAGATCGTCCGATCTCGTCCTGGCGTTCTGCCTGATCACGCAATATATTCAGCCGAGACGTTTGAGGGGCCGTCAATTGCCTCGTGCGAAGGCTTTCACAGCCCGTCAGAATCGACCGAAAATCCCATGAAACCAACGGTCCAGCCACGATCACCCGAAATCTTGATTCCAGAACCTCAAGGGCTTGATCGGAATCTTCCGGCAATTCCAATGGACTGACCTTTCGGCCTTTGGGCAATTCGTCTTCCACCGGTTTTTCCGGCGGTCCTGATCGAAACTCAGGCATCTCCTCCGGATCTGTCTTTAAAATCAAATCCGGAGTTGCATCCAAACTTGCAATCGGCCTTGGTGCTTTTTCTGATTCGGATTCCGATTTGGGAGCATCAAGAATTTCAAGTGATTCTATGCTCGGGCTTTCAGGCTTTTCGGTCTTCTGTTTCGCATCCGAATCAAGCCTTGGTTTGGATTGTGCAATCGCTTCCTCCGGATTCTGACCAGGAGTCGCGCCTGCTTCTGATCGCATTTGTGGCGATTCCACACCATACTTTTGTGGACCTTTCGGGGCCGAACTGGCCAGCGATCCAGGTCCCTCGGAATTCACAAACCCATTTTCAGCTTCCGGCTTACGCTTTTCCACCAACTTGATTTGATCCCTGCGAATAAATCGGGGCTCATCGTTTGGCGGCTCAATCGCTCTCCATGAGATCAGCCCTTCTCTCTGTGGGAGCACCAAAGGCTCGTTTGCCAAAAGCCAGATCGTTGTGCCTTTTTGAATTTCAATTCCGGGCGGGCCTGGCAATCGTGCCCCCATTCTGCCTGGCCTGACAATCGCCTTTGCAGACTTGACTCGCCCTTCGCCAGTTCGCAACTCGCTGATGTCCGATTGCAGGATCCAGCTGACAGACCCCTCCGAAGGCCGGATCAAGACCCATTCCGACTCGTCAGAGAGACTCTTAATCCATATCAAGTCGCCTTTTTGAACCGTTCCTGTGATAAACGAAACCCCGTTCGGAGTCTGATGAATCAGAGCGGAATCCGCCGTGACTTCTGCCATTTTCCAGCCCCTCACAGCCGGTGAAGGACTGTCGGCAGCCAGCGAAACCGACGAATAAACCGGAAATAAAATCGACAAAACCAACCCTGCTATGAACCATAGCGGTTTGAGTTTTATCATCAGAAGTGGCAACGTTTTATGGGACATGGCTTGGCCACAGTGGACAGAATCAATAGGATTTGGCCTGCTCTGAAACAGTCTGGTTTGAACGTTTGACCGAGAGGTGCGAATGGTATGAAGATGCTGTATTGGCAGATGTTTGCGTCTCTCCAATGGTGGGCAAGGCGTCTCTCCATAACCGATGCAGAGGCGTATGACTGTGCTTCCTGCATCTGCGAGCGAGCTTTTGGATCGGGTCGCCCACCAGTTCAATCTGGTCGAGTCGGGCCGAGCCCAAACCTGTCTGATCTGCCAGAACAAGATATCCAATATCGTTCACATCGAGACCCATCAAATGAGCCACAACCGTATCCACTGCCACCGGATCCGAACCAGCCACAACCCATCCAAGATTCCGGCTCCTCCCAAATCGCGGGCCTTCGCCGTCCATGGTGCTGAAACCGTCCACCACGGCCAGTCGGGGCTTGACGGCTTGATTGAGCCTGACAAGGTTCGAGTGCATCGCCGCGACAGATTTTACGAACTCAAGTTGCGACGCAGACAGATGTTCCCACGTCATGCGTCCTGACATTCGCTGGCCAAGCATCCGTGCCTGTTTCGCCCTGCCCAATGCCGTTGTCGCCCAGGCCACGGCGGCGGAATCGCCTTTAAGCCACTGCACCACCTTCTGTTTCAATCCAGTGTAGCCATTACCGCCCGCCTGATAGCCGTGCATTTGAATCCGGTCCTGCGGATGCAGGCACGACATTTGATTCTTCATGGATGCCGTCATCATCGTGTTGACATGCGTCTTGGCAAGAGCCACCGAGACGTAAAGCTCAGCATCCGTTATGGTTGAGCTAATTCGTGAAGGTCGCATGGCCCCATTCGTCCCACGAAGTTCGATCTCATTCCAGGATTTTTCATCGCGGTTGATATCAAACCATGTGACGGGCCTGCCCCAGAGCAATCGTCGGTGTCCAAGATTCTCAAAACCGGCAGTTGCGTCAGTCGCACCCTCCGCCAAAGTGAGATGCTCAGCACCCCTGGAGTATAAAAAATCGGCAACAGTGGCCACGGTGTTGGGGTGTGAACTAGCTCGCAAATCTTTTTGGCTGACAAGGTTAGGTTTGATCACGGCCCCTCTCGCAGGAACGTGGGGCCAGGTGTCGCCCAGCAGATGAAGGGCCTGGGCCACGGCATCGTGACGCCTGTCATCCGCAACAATCGCCACTCTTGGACGTTGGTTCATGATCCGGCACTCCTTGCCTGTTTAACTGCATCAATGTCTAAATCCTGCCTGATTTGCGTTTTTCGTCAAGGCCGGTTCCGATCGGAAATGTCGGACATCAAGTTTTTAAACGAACCGTGAGCTATCACCGTGCGACTGGTTTCTTGACGATCTTGGCGTTAGCCCCTTTTAAACCGGAAGTTAAGTTCAGCCTGTTCCTTAATTTCTACAGGATTCATTCTTAGATAGTTCCTTAGGTCGACCTATGTTTGGACTTGTACAATTTCAAAACCTTTGTAAAATGTTCAATATTGATTGGCGTGAATCAGTGATTCCAAGTGGGGTTGGACACGATTTTCATAGATCCAATCCTCATCTATTCGAGTGGCTCTCCTAAATGTGGACTCCTGAAGAATCAGAACCGGAATCGCTTTGCCTGGACTCAGGTGAAATCGGGATCTCTCCACAATGGCTCTGGTTCAGTGAGTCGAAGACCGTTCCTGAACGATTGGCCTCGGCATTATCTCCTCAATTCTGCCAGCATATTGCCGTTTCGAATCCGACCGATTTCTTGCTCGCCAATCGTCATTCATTCAATCCTGGCGGTCAGATTTTTGTACTCGATGGATCCGAAGGCAGACAAGATCTGGTTCAACTCTGGTTACGTCATCTGAGACGCGACCCGCGTACCTCTGCCACTCCGATTCTGGTCTGGTCTCATGCCGGAAAGCTCCCTGACTTTGATTCGCATTCCGATTTTTTCTGGCTCCAGCCCGATGGAGTGATCGGTCGAAGCGGGTGGAGAGGCAGTGATCAATGGATCACCCGGGTTGAATCGATCCTGAAACTACGCCTCAAACGTCAATTCCATATTGATGTCCATCTTGATATGTCGAGTCGGCCTGAAGCTTTAGAGCGGACATCCGCTTGGATCCTGCACTGCGTTCGACTTGTGCCCTGGATGACCACCAAAACCGGTCGTTTGCGTCAGGCTGTTTTTGAACTTGGTCAAAATGCGATCGAATGGGGGAATCATGGCGACACCTCCAAAACCGTCCATATCCGTCTCAGGGCCGACGACCGGAGCCTCCACCTGACCGTGACCGATCAAGGTATCGGTTTCGACCGTAATCACCTGCCCCATGCAGCTCATGAAGAAGATCCGATCCGCCACCTTGAAATCCGTGAACAACTCGGGCTTCGCGATGGAGGGTTCGGAATACTTGTCACTCGTGGACTCGTTGACAAACTTTCTTACAATACTGCTGGGAATACCGTTCTGGTCACACTTCGCCATAACCAGAACGATCGCTGCTCAAAACACCGCGAATCATTGAGCTCTACCAGCTGACTTCCGACTCGTTATTCGTATGTCAAGAATCTCAGACTGGCCTGGATCCAGCACCCGCAGACCCCCGTCAATCCCCTTCTGCGCAAGATTTATGGCGTCCGTCGTCTGCGTGTAAGGCTCAAGAGCAATTGACTTTGCATTCCACGACGGTGTGAAGACGACGAGTTCGGAAAACGGCCTTGGAGTTGATAATACAATCTCCCACCCGATCGCTTTATCCATTAATAAGCTCTCCACCCGGCCGTCAGCGTTATGGGCCAGATCCGTTAAAACATCGTCTGCCTTTAATCCTTTTAATGGTAATCCGTTGCGAAAATCCAGAGAGGCTGGCAGAGCCTCTTTGACTCCGGTTGGCAGGAACTGCTCCAGATGCCATCTGCGAGATGCTGGAATGACCACTCTCGCGTCATCAACATTCCCAGCCTTTGATAACGGGAGAAGGAAATACGTGTGATATCCCAGTCCCCAAGGCAATCGCCTTGTGTCCGGATTCGTCACTTTGGCTGTCGCTTTAAGCTCCTGTTTTGTAAGAGTATATGTGATTTCCAGCTTGGCATCCGCAGGCCAGTGTTCAAGATGCTCCGGAGCATCTTTCGATAGTTGCCATTCCGCTGTGACCTGCGCAAAATCGGTTTCAGCCCGTTTTTCCGTCACGCGCCAGACAGAACGAAGGGCGAATCCATGAATTGCATTTCCCCCATTATTCACTGGAGTGTTGTAAGTCTTTCCATCCCAATGAAACTGGCCTTTCTGGATGCGATTCGGAAACGGAAATAATACAGGGTTTCCATATCGTGAAGGAGATGCCTTCAACGCCCCAAAGTCTGTTGGCTCCATCAAAACTGGCACAGGCTTTCCATCCACCAGCAAATGCAACTCAAACAGGTTCCAGCCCAAAGTTGGCGAAATCCGTGCCGAGACACCTGACGAAGGTTCAGAGAGTTGGATCACCTGAACGGAGTCGATCAGCTCTTCATGAATTTTAAATGCCATGTTCGATCAATTCCTTGAAAAATCAGTGTTGATGGAAGATTCGTAGTTGTGAGATTTCCTGTGATCTGAACATAATAAACGATGTGTCCGGAAAGTCCCTGATCATTTCTCCAAAAAAAGGGGAATTGCTAGAGTGCAAATCATAAGCGATACGGTTTTGACCGATTTTGTCACTGCGATTTTTGTCGCCGTTGGCGTCCCTGCTGACTCCTCACGTACTGTTGCCAAAAGTCTGGTAGGAGCCAACTTGTGTGGCCACGATTCGCATGGAGTTCTGAGGATCCCACAATATGTCGATTTTATCAAATCAGGGGCCTATCAGCCAAACTCGGAATTGCACGTGGAATCGGATCAAGGTGCGGTCGTAACTGTCGATGGTGGATGGGGTCTGGGGCAGGTACAGTCGCACAGGCTTCTGGACATGATCATTCCCAAGGCTCGTCAATTCGGTTTGGCTTCAGGTGCAGGTCGAAATTTTGGACACATTGGCCGGCTTGGCGAATATGCCGAACGGGTCGCCGGCGAAGGTATGATTTTAATGGCCACCGTGAATAATTGTGGAGCTGGCCAAAGGGTCGCCCCACCGGGCGGAACTGAGCCTCGATTGGGCACCAATCCGCTCTGTCTGGGCGTTCCGACAGGGAATCAGCCAGTGATTCTTGATTTTGGGACAAGCGTTGTCGCCGAAGGCAAAGTTCGCTCCTATTTTATGAACGATCGCAAGCCGGTTCCAGAAGGCTGGCTGCTGAATCCCAAGGGTGATCCAACCACTGACAGTCACGTGCTTTACGAGAAACCTCTCGGCAGTATTCTGCCCATGGGTGGCCCTCAGGCGTACAAAGGTTTTGGGCTGGCATTCGTACTTGATATTCTCGCCGGAGGCCTGACTGGCGGTCAGTCTGCATATCCAGATGCCCCTCCTGCCAAAGGCAATAACGTCTTTTTCCTCATCATTCAGCCGACGTTTTTTGCAGGAGCCGATCACCTCTTGAACGAAGCCGTCGGGCTTTCCGGATACGTAAAATCGAGCAAACTCCGCGAAGGCTTTGAGCAGATTCTACTGCCAGGCGATCCAGAACAGATCAATCGTAAATCCCGCCTGACAAATGGGATACCAATGGAAGATACGCATTGGCTGAAGCTCTCTGAATTGGCTCGGCAGTTGGATGTACCAGTTCCAGAACTGGGATAGTCGTATAAGGGTGAATCGAAGTCATGTCATGAGATAGGCTTAAGGGTTTATCTCATGACTATTGACTGTCGTCAGGGGAATGGCTCATTCTTTTTATTTTTTCATCTATCCGAAAACTAGGAATTCATTATTATCAGGATGAAATCAGATGGTGCCAGAACGATCTGCCAGGGAAGGCTGTCGATGCAAACAAAGCATGCCAAGAATCAAAAAATAAATGCGTTCCTGATTGGAACTGGTGGACAAGGTGCCCGTCGTGGATATTCCATAAAATTATCCAATGGCTGGAACCTCGCTGGTGTGTATGATACAGATTCGAATCGAGCCAGAAGTATGGCTAAAAAATGGAAATGCAAAAGCTATTCCGAAGTGCTGTCAGGAATCAGAGACAAAGACATTGATATGGTGGTGATTGCAACTCCGCCTTCATATCATGACGAACTGATCGAAATGGCGATTGATACGGGTAAGCACGTTCTTTGTGAAAAACCGCTCACAATACATAGTGAATCAGCTCAAAAGCTAGCGGAAAAAGCGGAAGCCAAAGGGGTGATTCTGGCAACAGGTTTTAATCATCGATTCTATAAACCTGTTTTAGATGCCGCAGAACTGATTAAAAATCAGGCGTTTGGTGAATTGATCCAGATCAATGGAAGGATTGGGCAAAAGCCGGATGAGCACGACCTAAATGGCTGGCTGGGGAATAATCGAATCTCAGGAGGTGGTGTTCTAACAGATAACGGGTCGCATTTAATCGACCTGATTCAATTATTTATCGGACAGGTGAATCAACCGCAAGATGTTCAAATGAAATGGGACAAGACGCGTAGTCATATTGAAATATTTGCCAGTGCGAATCTGAGTGGATCAAATGGGTGCAAGGCTTTTGTGGAGTGTAGCTGGATGGATTCAGATGAGCCCTATCTTGCGATGGAATTGGTATGTGATCGAGGTAGAATTCGGATCTCAGCATTTCCCTGGCGGCTGGAAATCGTTCCAACCGATGGACAGAGAACTGTTCGGAATTATTTGATTGAACGAATTCTCATGAAACTTTACGGTTTCAAATCGCCCGGCCTCGAACCAAGTCTGATGCGTGAAATGGAATCCATCAGAGAACGAATTTTCGGTGACGAGATCAAATTCAACAATGTCAACTTTGCAACAGGATTTGACGGCGCAAACGTTTCAAAGACGATTTCATCCATTCTGAATGCAAGCATTGGTATGAAATGATGAAAGTATATCCAGTCATCACTGCTCATGGAATATCTGATACGGATTGCAACAGTCCGACACACGTCTCATTAATAAAGTTACAAGCCTGGTTGCAAGATTGCATTCGCAATCAAGTTCATTTCGAGACTTTGGAGACTGTAAAAAGCTCTGAAATTAAGAGTGCAGCTTGTCTCACATTTGATGATGCATTGAGTTCGATTTTAAATGTGGTAGAATACCTGCCATCGCCTGGGACGATATTTGTCGTAACGGATTATGTCGGTAAATTAAACCGGTGGAACGGTCAGCCTTCTTGGGTTACTGAAGAAATTTGTCTTTCATGGTCGCAGATCAAGGAATTAAATCTCCAAGGTTGGTGCATTGGTGCGCACTCGTGTTCTCATCCAGATTTTAATAAGTGTCCTACAAAACAAATTCGAAATGAGATTGAAACGTCCAAGAAAACAATTGAAGATCAGATTGGACAAAAGTGCAGCCACTTTGCTTATCCTTATGGAATTGCTCCCAGAATAGCTCAGGAAATTGTTGAGGAATACAAAATGGTTGGATATGGAACAGAGCCTGGCTGGGTTGGTCCGCGGGATCCATTAAAATGTTTGCCTAGAATTGATGTTTATGACCTGGTTCGTAGCGGAATGGCATCGGATTGGGCTTGGAGCGAGCCTGGTCAGATGGATCTGCAGATCATGAAGTATAAAAGATGGGTTGGTTCTGGGCTTCGAAATATCAGGCGGATTGCATCATGATTGTCATGGATAACAATAGGAATTCTTGTAATCCCGGTGGCTCAATAAAGCGATTAGGCTCGTTGGAGCCTGTTTGCAATGTATGTCATTCAGAAATTTCGGAGATAGGTCATAAAAAGCTTCGAGTCGAGTGTCTAAAGTGTGGGAAAGTCTTTAAAGAAGTGGCTGGATTTCTGGATTTCAGAATCCGTTCGGATCGGTATTTGAGTTTAAATCAGGAGCGTCAGAAAGCAGAGCGATTGTCCCATTATGAAAATCAGGAATCACTTGAGCAACTCACACGCCGGTATTATCAAATAACAGCTGATGTGTCAACAGAAAGGCGAGAGCGTTTTGTGAGGCACGTATTGGATGCGGAATTGAGAGGAGCCGCTTTATTAAAACGGATCCCAGAAAAAGCAACGATTTTAGAGCTTGGTACAGGAACTGGAGGATTTATGGGGGCTGCATTAAAGGCTGGTAGAAATGCTGTTGGTGTCGATATCGCATCACGATGGCTTGTAGTTGCTCGAAAACGACTCGCGGAAATGGGGTTTCATAGTTCAGCATCACTTTATCCAGCTTGTGCTGAGAAGCTTCCTTGGCCTGACAATACATTTGATTCTGTGGTGGCCGATAGCTTGCTCGAGCATTTGGAGAAACCTGAATCTGCCTTTAAGGAAATGTTTCGCGTTACGAAGCCTGGTGGAACGATCCTGATATGGTCGCCGAACCGATATTGGCCGGGCGTTGATCCGCATGTTGGTTTACTTGGTGTAGGATATCTAAACCGGTCATGGGCAAAAAAGTATGTGCAATGGAGGCGTGGTGATATTCACTGGCCTCTATCGCGATCACCTAAAGTTTGGTCAAAAATGGCTTTAGAGGTGATAAACTCTAGTGAAGTGCAATATCAGGCAGCAGACTTCAGTGGGTGGCCGATAACCGATAAATCCATACGGGCACGCATTGCAAGATTGCTGGGTCGAATGACGAAAACACCTTTTATGTCGATCATCATGACGCAAATCGGTCCTGTCGGAGAGATCAGAATTGTTAAGCCCGTAATGGACCTGGATTCACATCATATGAATCAGGTCGAGGTGTTTTAATGAGACGAGCATTCCCCAAATCATCAATAAGTCTGGCTTTTGCAGATCTATTCTCGCTGTTCGCAAACCTTCTGATCTTCCGTAGCTTATATCTCACATGGGATCTGAAAAGTTATTCTGATTGGGAATGGCTTTCTGTATGGCTTGGGATATGCCTCCTGATACCTCGAAATGGACTCGAAATTGTAGCACTTCGTGCAGCGATTAGACATCCTTTGCATTTAAGGGAATGGACGGCGATTGTTCTCGTAATACGTTCAATTCTCGGTTGTTGTGCATCCTTGATTTTCTTTGTGACAAGTTTGTCGATGAAGCCAGCAGAATCGAGCCTGATTCTACCATTGTCATTAACGCTTGTTGCCTCTTCACTCTCTCCAGATATGGCACCTCGTGCTCAATTTCGATTTGCGAAGTCGAGCCTCATTATCATGTCAAGAAACGTTTTATTTCTCTTTTTCTTAAAACTGTACGGAATAATCTCTGAATTACCGTGCATGGCTGGATGGGCTTTGTTTTCAGCGGAAGTGGGCTTATTGGTTTTCTGGTGTATTGATGCCTGGTTAAATCATGCATTTCCAGGTGGACGATGGATGACACTGATACGACGTGCGTGGAGGCCAATTCTGTTCAGTTCTGTTGAACAGTCGATCACTCGTTGGATTCGCGTTTTCTCCTGGAGTTGCGATGCCTTGATTCTAGGAATGATTGCACCTGCAATATGGCAGGAAGTAGCACCAGCGAGGAGATTCTTAATGACAGGCGTGATACCGGTTGCAGGATGGATTGGTACACTTGGGCCTTTACTGACAAGACAATCCGTCTTAGAGGTGCAAATATTGTTTCAGAAAGGTTTACTCATGGTGATGTCTGTTACAGTTGTTTCCGCAACTGTAGCTTGTCTGTTTGGCGCCGAAATCATTGGCTCTATATTTGGATTGGATAATGAAGTAGGAATACATTCCGATATTCTGGCTTTAAATGCATTGCGATTGGCTCCGATTGTGATCGTCATGTTGTCAGGGGCTTGTCTGACAGCCATCAAGGCTGATCGAATGGTTTCATTGCCGGGGTTGATTCACCTGACAGGCTTATTCGTTGGGTCTATCTCAATCGCGTTTTTTCAGCAATCGGGTTTTGCATTTGGAATGATGATTTGCATTGAATATGTATCCGCTCTGATTGGAGTCACAATTGTATTACAAGTGATTGGTAAAAAGAAATCAAATGGCATCGAGCGAATTGATCTGAGAAAACAATCTCTGCGAGTCGATACGGGATCATTGCCTGCTGGATCAGCTAAAATTTTAGCCGTCATGGACGGATCCAAGGATGAAAAATGGATTGGGGTGGTCAGGTGATTGATAATGCTGTGACTCTGGCTGAACCTGATTCATATTTCGAGATGCTCGAGAGGTCTGCAACTGAGCATTGGTGGTCGAACGGTGTGGAGTGGATTGAACGAAGGTGGATTCAGAACGAATTGAAACGGCAGTTCAGGAATTCGAGCATGAAATGGAACTGGCTCGATGTTGGATGTGGGACCGGCTTAAGGATGAGCCAATGGGCTGATTGGCAATGTTGGGATAACAGGGTTGGGCTGGAGCCAGAGCCTTCGGCCATGAAGTGTGTTATTGGTGACGACAAGCCGATGATTGTCAGGTGCGAATTGCCTGGATTGCCATTTAAAACGGTCTTTTTCGACTTGGTCACCGGATTTGACGTCATTCAGCATATCCCGAAACCATTGCGTGAGAAGGCATTAAAGGAGCTGTTCCAAGTGGTCAGGCCTGGTGGTGTTTTATTGTTTCGCACGAATGCGCCAGGTGTCTGGGGAGACACAGACTGTGATGATTCGATCGTTTCGAGTATTGAGCTGAACGGGTTTTTAATTCGGAATGGGTATAAGATTATTCGGAGAAGTCACTATAATTTGGTAGGTGGTTTGGCTGAGGAGGTTTTGGTACGCTACAAGAATTGCGTAAGCAGGCAAAACAAGGGGGAAATGGCGTTTAAGACGGGGTTGCCCAAGCAGTGGCAGATTCGACCCAAAGGGCATCTGTTAGCGAGGCTGGTGGGGTGGATGGAGAGTCGAATTGCTGGGACTGGGCTTGTCAAAATTCCGTTTGGACATTCTTATTTAGTGATGGCACGCAAGGAAGTGGATCATGAATGAGTCTGATTTCGAAAAAAAAGGTCGATCTTTATCGATTGGATTCGATGGTACGTGCCTTGCCAACCGTCGTGGCTTCGGCCGATTTGCAAGAGGAATTCTTTCAGGACTGGTTGCGACGAACCCTGGCCACACCTTGGAAGTGATCGTGGACGAACCCTCTAAGGGCCTGATTTCATTGCCTTCGGGGGTGGGCTTACGCACTGTTGCCACAAGGCGGGCGCAGGCGGAATCTGCATCAGCGAGAGGGAATCGGTCGATTGGCGAGCTTTGGAAGATGGGTCAGGGAGTTAAAAAAGCGGGATACGACATTTTCTATTTTCCGTCATCGTTTACGTATTTCCCTGTTTGGTCGGGTCAAAAGATGATTGTGACACTTCATGACACTTTGGCAGTGGATCGGCCTGATCTTGTATTCCCGACCCGTCGGGGCCGGTGGTTCTGGTGGCTGAAAGAACATATGGCGAGGTGGAACGCAAGCCGGTTGACAACCGTTTCCGAGAAGTCGCGAAGTGATCTGGCTCGCTATTTTCGGATGCAACCAGAACGGATTGGAATATTGACCGAGGGCGTGGAGTCAACATTTCTGAAGTCGCAAGAGGAATTGCCAGACTATAGCTCGGTGATTGCAACATATCAGATTCCAGAGGATACGATATATTGGCTTTATGTGGGTGGTTTAAGCCCTCATAAGAATTTAAAACGCTTGATCGAAGCGTATTCAGGGCTCCCTGAATCATTGGGTCTTCTGGTTATTGTGGGCGATTTTGGTGATACATTTCATACACATTTGCCAGAGTTGCGAGAAGCGGCATTTGAATTTGGGGTTGAATCCCGGGTTGTATTTACGGGATATGTTCCTGACGAAGATCTGGCCAGCTTGTATCGGAATGCACAAGCGGTGGTTTTGCCATCACTTTGGGAAGGATTTGGGTTGCCGGCGGCTGAGGCCATGGCGTCTGGAGTTCCTGTTTTGCACAGTCATGCAGGATCTTTGCCTGAGGTGGTAGGAGATGCAGGGCTGGCGTTTGATCCAACGGATATTCAGGATATGCGTGCGAAGTGGTTGCAATTGGCAGGAAATGAAACCTTAAGGAGAGAGCTTTCACAGAACGGTCTGAAACGATCTGAAGCATATCGCTGGGAAGTGGCTGGCAGAATGCTTTGGAGTGAGTTTGAGAATTTGAATGTGAATCAAAGCAAGCTTGATCGGCGGGTTCCATGAAATTCTGTATGCTCACAAGTTTTTTTGGTGCGCACAGTTTTGGTGGAGATTCTGCCTATGTGGATCGTCTGTCACGTGCTTTGGCCCGGCGTGGTCATGAAGTGCATGTAATTTATTGTCAGGATGCATTTGAATTGGTGCGAGGTTCATTTCCTCTGAGGGATTACACTCCCCCTGAAGGAGTTCAGGTGCATGGGTTGAAAAGTTGGGCTGGGCCTTTATCGCCTTTATGGACTCAGCAATCCGGAATGCCGGGTCCGAAATGGCCGATGATTCAGGAGTTGATCCAACGGATTGAGCCAGATGTGGTGCATTTTCATAACCTGTCGTTGATTGGTGGGCCAGGTTTATTGATGAAGGATTACGGAAAGGCAGTTCGGTTGATGTCGGCCCATGAACATTGGCTGGTTTGTCCGATGCATGTGCTTTGGAGGTCGGATGACCAGTTGTGCGATGAGTCGAGATGCAATCGGTGTTCCATTTCAAGTGGGCGACCGCCGCAGTTGTGGCGGCATACAGGTTTTATGGAACGTGGGCTGGCGAAGCTTGATCGGCTGATTGTACCAAGTAAAACGTCGGCTGAGGAGCATCGCCGGAGGGGAATTGATCGAGCGATAGATGTGCTGCCGTATTTTCTGCCTCAGGATTGGCCATTTGCTTACAGGCTAGAGAGATCTGAGGAGCGATTGAAATCTGAAAGACCTTATTTTGCATGCGTCGGGAGGCTGGAGAAAATCAAAGGATTCCAGCAAGTGATTGGATTAATGGAGAAATTCCCTGAAGCGGATTTGCGCATAGCAGGGCATGGCGGTTTTATGGATTATTTAAAAAAGCAGGCAGAAGGGATGTTGAATGTGCGGTTTGAGGGGATGCTTGAAGGAGATGCATTAAGAAGTCTTATGAAAAACTCGCGTGCAATGGTGGTGCCATCGCTGGTGCCGGAGACGTTCGGATATGTTGTTCTGGAGTCGTTTGCACAAGGCAGGCCAGTCATCGGACGGAATCTTGGAGCTTTGCCTGAAATTGTTGCTGCATCTGGCGGTGGGCTGATCTTTGATGATATTGAAGGACTTGAAAATGCAATGCGGAGATATTTGATGGATCCAACGTTGACGGATCGACACGGGCGAGCTGGACGCGAATCCATAGAGTTGCAATTTGATGAAGAGCGGCATTTGAAACAGTATCTGGGATGGATTGAAAGATCCGGAGGGCCAATCAACGCGCCGATGGTATCGAATTCTGGATTGTCTGAAAAAATACAAGCGGCTTAAATGCAGATCGAGGTTAAGGTGATCGAAAAAATTGGTTTAAATGTTGGATGCGGACATGAGCCAGAGCCTGGCTGGGTGAATGTCGATCTTCGTGCTTTGCCTGGGTCTGTTGATATTCAGGCCCATATTATTTGGATGCCGTTTGGAGATCGTCAATTTCAATGGATCAAGGCGGACAGTGTTCTGGAGCATTTGCGAGATCCCCGGCCAGCGATTGGTGAGTTGGCCAGATTAATTCAGGTTGATGGGGTTGTGGAGATACGAGTTCCGGCATTGGGCACAAATGCAGCAGGGCTGGATCCAACTCACCAATATCTGGCAGATTTAAAGCATTGGGTAGAATTGATGGATGAGCAATTTCATGAGCTTTGCGTGAGCTCTGTTGGGGTGCGCTGGAGGTATCATAAGTTGCTGGTGCTGATACAGTATTTTCTGATTCGAGTGTTTTCCATGCATGAATTTGGACAATGCTGGGTGATACGTGCCAAGAAACCGAGGACGGAATTTAAACCAATCATTCCGAAACGCTGGTGGTTGGATTAAGGATCAGGCTGAGAATAACTTCCGGTTTTCAAAACCAACAGAGGCGCTTGGGGAGAGGGGGCGTCAGGCTGGGGCCGTGAATGCCCTTCGGTCATAGCTATTAATAGGCGTCTCCTCTGGAGCCCAAAGATAACGCTTCCCAGGTTTATGGATGTCCTTCGGACATGTCTATTAATAGGTGTCTCCGCTGGAGCCCAATCACCCAAAAACCGGAAGTTATTTCTCGCCTGTTCCTAAGTTGCAAATTTCTTAAGGATTTCAGAGACTTGGTCAGCGAAGACTTTTGGGTCATAACGAGCCGATTGCTCAAGTCCTTTTCTAATGATTGATGAGGTGAATTGAGGATCTTCGATGATCTGTTTGACAGCTGATTTTATTGAATCAGGAGAGCAGTCGGGAAGAGTCAGGCAGGCTTGGCCGGCGACTTCGGAGATCGCATTTACGGGAGTGGTGATAATCGGGCAGCCGCATGCCATGGCTTCAGCCAGAGGCAGGCCGAATCCTTCGCGACTGCTTGGCCAGATCAAAGCGATTGCATTCTGATAAAGTTGGATGAGAGTTTGATCAGAGATGTATCCGAGGTCAATCAGACCATCCTGGGATCCGAGTTTTTGTTTTGATGGGCCGACGGCGACCAGATTAATCTTGAGTCCTGATTTTCGGAGCCTTTGAACAGCTTCCAGGATTGCTGGAAATTCTCGTCTGGAGGATTTCTTTCCAACGAAAAGTACGTAAGGGTTTTTGATTTCAGGAATGAAATTCAGGGCACTTGTGAATTTATCATGAACGGGCTTGAAATACGATGGAATTCCAGGAGGAATGACTTTTATGTGGGAGATTGGGATCTGAAAGAATTGATGAACATCGTGTGCCGTTGCTTGGGAAGGGGTGATGATGAGGTCGGCCCTTTGGGCAGAACGTCGGTATCTGGAGCGGAATCGAATTCGGTTGAGTGTTGAGATCTGGGAGTCAGAATGTTCACAAAATGTGTCGTGAACGACTAGCACTACAGGGCCCTTCCAGCGATACGGAACGAGGTTGGCAGGTGCAAAGAGTGGGAGATGGCGAAATTCCCGAGATGCAAGTATTGTATTTTCCCAGATCAGGCCTGGTAATCTCGATCCATGACAGATGTGCTGGAAACAGTTTTTCCAGGGATCGAGGTCGGCTTTTCGTACTGTACGCTTGATAATGATAGGATGGAATGGTAATAAGTCAGGGGCAAGCGACCACTGGTTTAGCAGGACGGATAAGTATCGGCCTACGCCGGTTGAGTTTTCTGTGAGACGATGGCCGTCGATAGCAATTTTTGGGAGTACATTATTTTGAGACATTTGAATGGCAAAAATTTAAATTGATCAGGTAGATGAGTTGGTTTGGGGTACAAGCGATTCGACCGTTTTATTCTTTAATGTTTCGGCAATGTGATTGGAATAAGGATATGGAGGTCTGATGGAGTTTGATTTCATCAGGCCAAGACGATCGTGTGCAAGCCAGACAGTGATGGCGGTGGCATAGCTTGTCAGGCAGACGAGATAATAAAGATTCATGAGGCCGAGGGAGGTGAGCGCGAGTTTGAATCCACCTTGTTTTTTCAGAAGTCTGAAAAAGCTCAGGTTGAGGCATAGCATGATAAGTTTTGAGGTGAGTGCGAGAGCGATTCCTGCGATGGGGTGAAATGCAATCAGGAAGAGCCCAATCCATAAAGCGGCAGCAGCGAGGGCGGCGATTTTCTGAATTTTATCGACGTTCAGGTCGTTGGTCTGACGGGTGGATCTGAGCATAAGAAGGCTCCATGGGAGGCCTCTTTGGAAGAAGTCTGTGCGGAGCATGGTGCGGATGGTCCAGCGTTTTCTGTGTTTGCAGAGGACATCACGCGCCAGGACTGTGTGATGGCCGGCGTCGAGCAGGCGATACCCGAATTCTATATCTTCAATGGCGGGTTTTTCGTATCTCCAGTGATCGAAACCGCCGAGTTTCAGGAAGACGTCACGGCGGATGAACCCGCAGCCGGTCCAGAAAGTCTGTGCCTGTCGGGTATTCTGGTGAAAATCGCCCGTTTGATGGACGTGATGGTGGAGCAGGTTTCGGAATTGGCTGACGAGCCCTGGGTCAGCTGGGGAGTTATCATAGGAGCCGAACAGGGCGTCGATCAGAGGATGACGATGGATATGATCGAAGGCATTGGCGATGGTGTCGGACTGGACGGTGACATCGGCATCGAGGAAGAAGATCCATTGGCCGCGAGCTTCGTGGCATCCAAGGTTTCGGGCGGAGGCTGGGCCACTTCGTTTTGGAAGTGTAAAGAGGCGGGTTTCGAAGTTCTGGGCGATTTGGGCGGTGTTATCGGATGAGGCGTCGTTAATGACGAGAATTTCGTATGGTAGAGGGATGTTGCCCTGAAGTGAGAGGAGGCAGGCCTGGAGGTCTGCTTGGGCGTTATAGGCAGGTATGATGATGGAGAGTGTGGGTGGCATTTTTGAACTTTGATCAGAACACGTCGGACAGGTAAGGGGTTCGTCCATGAATCACCTCACCGGTCTCAAGAAACGAACTGGAATGCGCGCCCTTCCATGGTGCGCCCGAGTCCGATCTTGGCCCGCATGTCAAAAGACTAGGGAATCCGTCCCGAAGTTAGTCACGCCAGGCGAATCGCAATGCGAATGACGGGCGGGCTTCAACGTGTTGGGGGGACTTTATCCGCAGATGGATGATTGGTCAATCCGAGTTTTGGAAGAGTTATGGCAGTGAAATGTTGTTTTGGGAAAGTGATTCTGGGAAATCTTTTAGATATTCGTAGGAGTTTTTCACAAAGTACTGTAAATTTGTAGTCACAGAGAGCATTGGTTGAAGTATATTGGCTGAATCATCAGACTTGATTCATGCTCACACACCACTATCTGACTCAAGGGGAATAAGGTTATGAGACAAGGACAAAGTCGTTTCAGCCCAAGGTACAGGGTTCGAAAGAGTCGTCAGTTCAAGCTCGAGGTATTTGCAAACCTTGAGGACCGTACAGTTCCGACGATGAATCTGGCAACGACCAGTGTGATTTCGGATGAAATTCTTGTCCAGTATTCGTCAGGTACGAATGTTCAGCTGCGAGCTCAGTCCCGATATAATTTAAATGTTCAGCTTAAGGATGAAATCCTGAGTGCAGAGCGGTTAAAGATGGGTGATGGGGCGATGGAGTTGATTAAACTTCCTGCCGGGATGTCGAATCAGAAGGCACTTGACTGGTTCTCCAGACAACCTGGTGTTGTTTTTGCGGAACCGAATTATCATGTGACTGCTTCAGCGGTCAGTAACGATACATATTATACGAACGGCCAGTTGTGGGGTATGGAAGGCAGCGACAGCCCGACTTCCGTGGGGCCTGTTGGCACTACCAATATTTACGGGATCAATGCTGAGGCAGCCTGGAACGATGGGCAGACGGGATCGAAGTCGATTTTCGTAGGGATTGTCGATACAGGCGTTCAGGTCACTCACCCTGACTTGGTAGATAATATCTGGATAAATCCATACGACGCTGTGGATGGGATTGATAACGATGGGAATGGATATGTCGATGACATTCACGGCTGGGATTTTGAAAACAACGACAACAGCGTTTACGACTCTGTGGATGATGATCATGGCACTCACGTGGCAGGTACAATTGGTGGTAAGGGTGGAAACGGTGCCGGTGTGGCTGGTGTGAACTGGAATGTGACGATGATTTCGGCAAAGTTTCTGGGGACCAATGGAGGGACCACAGCCGATGCCGTGCGAGCGATTGATTACATCACAGATTTGAAGACCCGCCACGGGATGGATGTGGTGGCCACGAACAACTCATGGGGTGGAGGAGGTTACTCCGCAGCCCTTCACAGCGCGATTATCAGAGCCGCCAAGGCCGATATTCTGACAATCATTGCAGCCGGTAACAGTGCAAATAATAACGACTCAATTGCGTCTTATCCATCGAACACATCGACATTGGTAGGGTCCACCACGACAACGGCTGCGAGCTATGAAGGTGTGATTGCGGTGGCATCGCTGGATTCGAGCGGGGCCATGTCCTCGTTCTCAAGTTATGGCAAAAACACGGTTGATATTGCAGCGCCTGGCGCTGGAATCATGTCTTCGGTACCAAGCAACACTTATGCTGCCTATAGTGGGACATCGATGGCGACCCCCCACGTGACAGGTTCTGTCGCCCTTTTGGCTTCCAAATACCCGAACGCAACGGCGTCGCAACTTCGCACAGCCATTCTCGCAACCGCCATACCGACCACGTCTGTGACAGGTAAAGTTCTGACTGACGGGCGTTTGAATGTTCAGGCTGCTTTGAATTATTCCGGCTTCAGCACGACACCGTCCACTCCCTCGCTGAGCATTGCAAATTTGAGCAAGGCCGAGGGCAACTCGGGGACATCGAATCTGGTGTTCACGGTGACCTTGAGCCAGGCTGCTGCATCCGCAGTGACGGTGAACTATGCGACATCCAATCTGACGGCCACGGCTGGCACCGATTATGTAGCCGGTAGTGGAACGGTGACGATTGCGGCAGGTTCGACGACGGGCACGTTTAACGTGGTGGTGAATGGTGATACGACCGTTGAGACGGACGAGACTTTGCGAGTGACACTTTCTGGAGCCTCGTCGAACGCCACGATTGGCACGGCGACGGCGACTGGAACGATCACGAACGATGATGTCGCACCTCCTGTTTTGCCATCACTGAGCATTGAAAATGTGAGCAAGGCCGAGGGCAACTCGGGAACATCGAACATGGTGTTCACGGTGACTTTGAGCCAGGCTGCTACATCCGCAGTGACGGTGAACTATGCGACATCGGACGTAACGGCAGCTGCTGGTTCAGACTATGTAGCCGGTAGTGGAACGGTGACGATTGCAGCCGGTTCGACGACAGGCACGTTTAACGTGGTGGTGAATGGTGATACAACAGTTGAGACGGACGAGACATTGCGGGTGACTCTTTCCGGAGCATCGTCAAACGCAACCATTGCGACCTCAACGGCGACAGGAACGATCACGAACGATGATGTGGCCCCCCTTCCATCATTGAGCATTGCGAGTGTGAGCAAGGCTGAGGGTAACTCAGGGACATCGAATCTGATGTTCACGGTGACCTTGAGCCAAGCGGCCGCTTCAGCAGTGACGGTGAACTATGCGACATCCAATCTGACCGCCAGGTCTGGTACCGATTATGTAGCTGGTAGTGGAACGGTGACGATTGCAGCTGGATCGACGACGGGCACGTTTAACGTTGTTGTGAATGGTGATACGACCGTTGAGTCGGACGAGACTTTGAGGGTGACACTTTCCGGAGCATCGTCGAACGCCACGATTGGCACGGCGACGGCGACAGGAACGATCACGAATGACGACGTGGCTCCACCGGTTTTGCCATCGTTGAGCATAGCGAATGTGAGCAAGGCCGAGGGTAATTCAGGGACGTCGAACCTGGTATTCACGGTGACCTTGAGCCAGGCTGCTGGATCCGCAGTGACGGTGAACTATGCGACATCCAATCTGACGGCTACGGCTGGTACCGATTATGTAGCCGGTAGTGGAACGGTGACGATTCCAGCCGGATCGACGACGGGCACGTTTAACGTTGTTGTGAATGGTGATACGACCGTTGAGACGGACGAGACTTTGAGGGTGACGCTTTCTGGAGCATCGTCGAACGCCACGATTGTCACGGCGACAGCGACCGGAACGATCACGAATGATGATGTGGCACCACCGACAGCAACCCCAACTTTGAGCATCTCGAATGCGACGCTTGTGGAAGGCAATTCTGGGACATCGAATATGGTGTTCACGGTGACCTTGAGTCAGGCCACAACGTCTTCGGTGAAGTTTGACTACTACACTTCCGGCATCACCGCCACTCCAGGTGAAGATTATGTGCCTCTGAATACAAGCATGACGATCCCTGCCGGTTCGGTTTCAGCCACATTTAGTGTCGCAGTCTATGGCGATACGAAGTTTGAAACCGATGAGACGTTTGCAGTCTATCTGGCGAATTCAGGCCGTAACGCGAAAATCGCTGTAGGCCGGGCCGTGGGAACGATTAGCAACGACGACCTTCCTTCAGTCACGATTAGCGACGTTGAAGAGGTTGAAGGCGACTCAGGCACAACGAGTTATGTCTTCAGTGTTCAGCTTAGTGACGCCTTGTCCACTGATGTGACGATGGACTATTCATCGAGCGATCTGACGGCGATCGCCGGGATTGATTACGAAGCTAAAACTGGAACCTTGGTGATTCCTGCCGGATCACTGGTTGGTACCATCACCATCAATGGTTATGGCGATACGACTGTTGAGAATGACGAGCAATTTAAGGTTCTGTTGTCGAATATCTCATCCAATGCTGTACTTCAAAACGATACAGGGATTGGAACGATCAAGACAGATGACTTCCTGGCCACGACGATCACATCCACGGATACATCCGTTATTGAGGGTAATCGCGGCACGAACGGCATGAACTTTACCCTGACAAGATCAGGAAACCTCGATGTCACTTCATCGGTATTCGTTTATACAGACGATACGAACGGAACGGCAACGGAGTGGGACGACTATCGTGGCGACTACGGAACAGTCACATTCCAGCCAGGCGAAACGACGAAGACAGTCAGAATCAGGGTTTACGGTGACAAGCAGATTGAGAGCGACGAAACATTCAAGCTGATTCTGGCATATCCAACCAATGCTCAACTTGCTGTAGACTCAGTGATTGGCACGATTCTGAACGACGACAACAACGTTCGTGAGTCATCCATCACGACGGGTAACGGTTTGCCAAACGATCTTCAGACGCTGGTAAATCAGCCTCTCGAATCAGCAGTTCAAACCCTCATCTCGAAAAAACGATCCCGATTGTTTGTCTGATTGAGAGTTAGGGTCGGGTAAACTTCCATATGAAAAAGGCCAGTCCGCAAGGGCTGGCCTTTTGCGCTTTAGGGTTGTTCTGGATCAGGTCGAAAAGTACTTCCGCTTTTTAAGCGAACCGTGGCCAAGCACACCGCAGATGTTGTCTAGCCGGTCTTGGCGCTAGCTCCGGTTGGATTTGTAAATCGCGGAAACCGGGGCTAGTGCTCCGTCAAGTCAAGATTGTTGGGTAGGTGGGCGTCACTAAGCATGTCCTCTGGACATCCATAAACCCTGAACCAGTAGTCTTTTGGGCTCCGGAGGAGACTCCACAGCAAACTGCCCCATTTATAAGGCTTGAGGGGGCACTAGTGCCCTGCGGCTAGAGTCAAACGCGGAAACTGTGTCTAGCTGGTCTTGGCGCTAGCCCAAATCTCAGGCTCAAACTCTAGATTTCAGAACGAGATGGGTAAAAATTGCAAAAAAACGGAAAAAGTCCGAGCAAAATCGCCTTGATTGGGAACTGATGTGTGTGAGAAGCAAAAAACTTCAACGCAGACTAACGCAAGGAGTATCTCGATGAACCGAATTGTACAGGTTTTCGCCGCAGCGTATCCGATGATTTACCATGAGAATGAATCATTCCCGACTTGCCATAGCGAGTCTGCTTCTATAAGCCCGCAAATGCACTCTATGCCGATTATTGATGCAACTGTCGCGTTTGTGCCTTCAAGTTGCTTTACTATTAGCGGGCTGCAGTTTCTAGGCCCTTGGGGTTGCCATTGATATTCTTGCTTTGGGATCTCTGTTTTGAAAAGTCTTGCATTAGAAGGAGTTCTGAGATGACTAAATTGCTGGAACAACTCAGTGAATCTTGGAAAGCCGTTACTAACGCTTGTATTGGAAATATATCATTG
>Ga0208720_1000047_pt1 | contig 31137 bp, 24 predicted proteins | sample LakMenEpi20Apr10_FD_150716 | JGI IMG/M metagenome (GOLD analysis project Ga0208720, IMG submission 150716) | Freshwater microbial communities from Lake Mendota, WI - 20APR2010 deep hole epilimnion (SPAdes) | ecosystem: Environmental > Aquatic > Freshwater > Lake > Epilimnion/Euphotic zone ...
GGCTTTGATTAAGATGACCAAGATTCTCGTGCTGGATAACTATGACAGCTTCGTATACACGCTCAGTGGCTATTTACAGCAGCTTGGCGCCACAACCGATGTTGTGAGAAACGATGCCGTTAGCGCCAAAGAGCTTCCAGAGCTTATAAAAAAGTACGACGGAGTACTCATTAGCCCAGGACCTGGAACCCCCAAGGATGCCGGACTCAGCATAAATGTTGTTCAAATTGCCCTGGAAACCAATCAGTCGGTCTTTGGAGTTTGCCTAGGGCACCAAGCAATCGCGGAGGCTATGGGAGCAACCGTTACCAGCGCTGAAGAACTTATGCACGGTAAGACCAGTGAGGTTGAACACGACAACAGCCTGGTGTTTAAAGATGTCCCTAAATCCTTTAGGGCAACTAGATATCACTCCTTGGCTGTTGTCGATAGCACAGTGCCTAAGGATCTAGTTGTAACTAGCCGCACCAAAGGCGGCGTAATCATGGGTCTGCAGCACGTATCAAAACCTATTTACGGAGTTCAGTTCCACCCGGAGAGTGTGCTTACCGAGGGCGGTTACCAGATGCTTGGAAACTGGCTTGAATCAATTGGACTCAAAGGAGCCGCGGAAAAAGCTAAAAAGCTAACGCCGATGATTAGGCTTTAGGGCCTTTGCTGTCTACCTAGTTTGGCTTTGACTAAACGCTAAATCTAGGCTTCGGTGCGAACCTTATGTGTTACTTACTCAGCGACCCAGACTGCAGTCGCCGTAACGTTCGATGAAAGCGTATAGCTTGAACCGGATGCATAGACATCGCCCCCAATTGTCCAACCACCAAAAGTGAATCCAGTTTTTGTGAGAGTGCCTTCATTTGGAAGAGTCTTCGCGCCAGTTCCAGTTATGCTACTGGGAGCCGATCCGCCATCTGCACCATTTGCATCAAAGGAGATTGTGTAAGTCGCTGCGCCTGCAATACAGTTTAAAGTCAAGGTAACGGTTTGCATCTGTGCAGCAAGACCAGGTGGAATTGACTGAGAAGCAATTACAGTTCCTGCTGTTCCACCCCCAGAAGAGCAGGTAGCTGGTGGCTGCACAATCGCAGTGAATCCAACGTCAGTGCCCTCCATTGCTCGCCTTGCATCGGTTGCCCCCATGCCAACCACGGATGGAACCAATACTTGACCGTCAGAGACGAGAAGCTTTACCGCCGACCCATCAGCAACTTGTTCATTGGCTGCTGGGACAGATTCAATGACCTCACCTTTAGCTATTGTTGCCGAGTTAACTGATGTTATTCCGCCTAGAGTCAGGCCAGCTTTTTCCAAGGCTTCTTTAGCTTCTGCTTCCGTTAGCCCTGCTAACAGAGGAACAGCCGACTCGGATTTGCCAGATGAAACAAAGACCTCGATGGTAGTTCCGGCTGGGACCTTTCTGCCACTTGGTGGATCAGTCCTGATAATCAGGCCTTCTTTTACAGAGTCATTAACCTCTGCCACTCTTTGAACCACAAGACCCTGGTCTTTTAGAGTCTTACTTCCATCAGCAAAAAGCTCACCAGCTACATCTGCTACCTCAACACCGGTTGCGCTGTTTGAATCGATTGGAGAAAAAGCCCCGCCGAGGGCCACCAGCCAAATAATCAAACCAACCAATGTAACTGCAACACCAGAGCCAACACCCCAAAGCAATTTAGGAGAAGGCAAATCTTTGGCAACCCGTTCCCGAACAGTTATTGACGTGGTTGGCTCACCGGCCGCGTATTCGATACCTATTTCTTTGAAGAAATCGTCAGCACTTACCGAATCAATTACTTCTGTCGGCAATGCCTTTTGCTCTGAGACAACTGTGGTCTTTGGGGTGAATCCTGTTTTGGGAATGGACTCTCCGCGAACGGCCGCTAGAAGGTGCTCACGAAATTCTTCCGCAGTTTGAAAACGCTCTTCACGGTCTTTAGCCAAGGCGTTTAGAACGACTTGGTCTAGCTCAGGTGTGATTTCTGGATTGTGTTCGGAAGGCAACGGAACTTTTTCACTGACATGCTGGTAAGCAACCGAAACCGCAGTATCACCTTTGAACGGGGGTCTTCCCGCCAACATCTCGTATAGCAAAACCCCCATTGAATAAAGGTCTGTTCTGGAATCTACAACTTCTCCACGAGCTTGCTCGGGAGAGAAGTATTGAGCTGTTCCAACAATTCCAGCTGTGTGCGCCTGGGTTTCTGATGAATCTGCGATTGCCCTGGCAATTCCAAAGTCCATGACCTTTACTTGGCCATCGTTGGTGATCATGATGTTTGATGCTTTTATGTCCCGGTGGATTATGCCAGCTTTGTGAGAAACCTCGAGAGCACTAAGAACCCCCTTGGCGAAGTCAACAGCTTCTTTCAGGCTTAACTTCTTGTCATGCATGATATCGCGGAGCAGTCGCCCGTTCACGTATTCCATGATTATGAACGGAGTCTTGATTTGGCTTCCATTTGAATCCGTTGAAGACTCTTCGCCGGCATCGTAGATGCGAACGATAGTTGGGTGTGCCATCTTCGCCGAAGCCTGGGCTTCTTTAGCGAAGCGAGATTCGAATGATTCGTCGCTAGCTAGATCTGACTTTAGGAGCTTGATAGCCACTTTTCGTCCGAGACGAAGGTCTACACCTTCAAAAACATCAGCCATACCCCCGCGCCCAATTAGCTCGCCAACTTTGTAACGGCCAGCCAAGACACGTTCTTGCTCAGACAATTCTTACTCCCCAACTCTTCTTATCTAATAATACCAAGCACAATCTCACTAGCCGCCTCCGCCGGAACTTTGGCTAGGGCTTTGAGAAATAGAGGGACTAGGGCTTTGAGTAACTGTGGGCGACGGGCTAGGACTAGGCGCAGCTTCTCCTTGGATGTAGTAGAAAATTCTTACGGTCGAACCAACAGATACCTGCCCCAACCCCTCGGCTTGGTATACATCCAAAATTCTTGGATCACCTGGGTCTAGTGACTCACCTGCAACAGCCTCCACCAAAAGGCCCTGTTGGGTCAAAAATGTGGTTGCATCGATAACCTTCTTCCCAACAACATCAGCCAGAAATACACTAACGGTGGAAATTGGTCTGTCGGGAGCAGGCGCGGTGGGTCGCTTGGAAACTGAAATAGAAGAAGGACTTGGCGAAGGGTTTTGCTCCGAAACCAAGCTCACAATAATTGCAATCATCACACCGCCTGCGGCTACAACCAAAACTCCAATCAGAGCCAGCCAAGGCCAAACTACTGGCAACTTAGCTAATGGCTCAGTTTCTGGTGCGGTCGCTGTGTCACTCACTCTCGTCACAGGAGCACTTTGCGGATCGAAGACCTCGGTAGCCGAAACTCCTTCAAGCTGCAACCTCAGCGCTTTTGCCCTATTTGATAAATCAAGAGCACTACCCGGCCGTTGATTTGGTTTTTTCGCTAAACAAGACAAGATAAGTTCCTGGACTCGTTTGTCTATGTCGTCACCTATAGCCGGTGGCTTGTCATTAATCTGAGCCATTGCGATAACCATTTGAGATTCCCCAGTGAAGGGCCTTCTTCCAGTTAGCGCTTCATAGGCAACAATTCCAAGGGAGTAAATGTCAGTAGATGGCGTAGCAGGCTTTCCTGTGGCCTGCTCCGGGGCTAGGTACTGAACTGTACCCATGACTTGCCCAGTTGCGGTTAGGGCAACTTGATCTGCAACCCTAGCGATACCAAAATCGGTAATCTTGACTTTTCCGGCGGGGGTAATCAGTAAGTTTCCTGGTTTTATATCTCTGTGAACAAGCCCGTCTTCGTGTGCTGCGTGTAGAGCTTTAGCGGTTTGCTCCACAATGCTTAGAACTTCAATTTCAGTAAGACGAATGCGTTTTTCAATGATGCGAGCAAGTGAGTCTCCAGCAACAATTTCCATAACCAGATAAGCCGAACCGGAACCTTCTCCGTAATCATAAACATCGGCAATGCCAACGTGGTCCACTCTGGCTGCATGACGAGCTTCAACGCGGAATCTTTCTAAAAAGCCTGGATCACCCATGAACTCGGGTTTTAGAATCTTTATCGCTACATCGCGAAGGATAACCTCGTCGTGCGCTCGCCAAACCTCACCCATACCTCCAATGGCAATGCGATCAACTAGTCGGTATCTATTTCCATAAATCTGTCCTGCTTCTGGCTTCATTTACCAAGCACCAACCGGAAAAATTCTCTGGCCACAGGCGCAGCGGTTGCATTTCCACCGGAGCCGCTGTCTGTTCCACCACCATCTTCAATTAGTACGGCGATAGCAAATCTTGGACTAGTAGCCGGAGCAAAACCGGTGAACCAAAGAGTTGGCCTCACTCCTTCGCCGTTTTCGGCAGTTCCGGTCTTACCCGCAACTTCTACGTCGGCTATCTCCGCGTTAGAGGCAACACCGTTTTTTACAGAGTCGATCATCATCAACTTGATACTCTCTGCCGTTGCAGCCGTAATCGGTTGCGAGAACACCTGAGGTTTTGGAGCATCAATTACAGAGAGGTTTGGGCTGATGACGCTTTCGATTAGGTTTGGCTTCATTAGAACTCCACCGTTAGCAATTGCTGATGAGATCATTGCCATTTGAAGCGGGGTTACTCTTACGTCATACTGACCAAAAGAACTGAGGCCGAGTTGAGCATCGTCTAGCACCGGAGGGAAGGTACTCGGGGTAACCATCATCGGGATTCTGAGTTCTTTGCCAAAACCAAAAAGTTCTGCCTGAGCTCGCAATCGATCTTGACCAAGATCCAACCCAAGCTCAACAAATGGAATGTTGCAACTAAGGGACAATGCTTGAAGTAAGGAAACCGAAGAGCCACCACTACCACAAGCTCGCTGGGTTGAGTTAAACACTTCAGAAGTTGATCCAGGAAGCTGAATAGAAACTGGGTTCTGGAAAGTTGATTCATTGGTATACAAACCAGATTCCAGCGCCGCAGCCGCAACCACTAACTTGAAAACCGAACCCGGGTAATACAAGTCTCCGCTAATTGCTTTATTGATTAGTGGATTAGTTGAGTCAGCTTCTAATCTGGCATAGTTATCGGCCACGACCTGGTTATCGTGACCCGCTAGCTCGTTGGCATCAAAACTGGTTTTTGAAACCATCGCAAGTATATTGCCGGTCGCTGGGTCAAGTACCACTACTGAACCCTGCAAATCTCCAAGGGCATCCCAGGCTGCTTGCTGCATTACAGGATCAATTGTTAGCTCAACTGCTGCACCGGAAACTGGATTTCCTGAAAGCACCGCATTGAACTTCTCAAAAAACTGTGAGGAGCTTTGGCCGGAAAGATATGAATTAAGCGCAGCCTCGACACCAGTTGCTCCTCTAAAAACTGAGAAGTATCCGGTAACTGAGGAGTACATCTGATCTTCGTAAACGCGAAGATACTTATAAGCATCGTCTGACTCAACCGAGCTTGCTATTGGCTTACCATCAACCAAAATCGGTCCACGAAGGGTTTTATAACCCTCATACAAGCTTCTTACGTTCCTTGGGTCTTCGGCTATGGCTTCGTTGTCCACCGCTTGGATCAAAGAAGCCGAAATGAAAAGCGCAATAAACATTGTCGCCACAACTAGCGATACCCGCTTCAGCTCTCTAATCATCGGATCACCAACTTAGAGGCGTGATCGTTTGTCGAGTCAGAGAGCCGAAGCAGCATCGCAATAATCACCCAGTTGGCGAACAGGGATGAACCACCAGCAGCCAGCAGGGGGGTTGTGAGTCCGGTTAGGGGCAGGATTCTTGTAACCCCTCCGATAACCACAAACACCTGAAGAGCAATAACAAAGGCGAATCCAACGGCTAGAAGCTTGGCAAATTCATCGCTGTGACTAAAGCCAATTTTTAGACCTCTGGCAACTAACAAAAAGTAGAGCGCGAGAATTGCAAAGAACCCAATCAGCCCCAACTCCTCTGCGAGGCTTGCGATTATAAAATCGCTTTCGGCTAGTGGAACAAGCTGGGGGACACCACCACCTAGACCTGACCCAAAGACGCTTCCATTTGACATCCCAAAAATTCCTTGAACGATCTGGTAACTACCGCCCACCGCGTCGTAGTTTTCTGCCGCGAAAGGGTTCAACCAAGTGTCGAATCTTCTGGAGACATAATCCAAAACCCTCGACGCTACCAAGCCACCGGTGACCAACATAGCCACGCCAATACCCGCGTAGAACGCTCTTCCGGTGGCGACGTAGATCATCACCAAAAACAAGCCGAAGTACAAAATGCTAGTTCCAAGGTCGCGCTGTAAAACCAGTACCAGAATGCTGGCTAGCCAAATCAAAAGAATTGGGCCAAGGTCGCGACCACGCGGAATTCTAATTCCCGCAATCTTTCTTCCAACCACCGCTAGTGAATCCTTGTGGTTCACTAGGTAACCGGCAAAGAAAATAATTAGTGCAACCTTTGCAAGCTCACCTGGTTGGAAGGTAATGCCAAAAAGTGAAATCCAAAGTGTTGCACCGTTGATTGTAGTTCCAATAACCGGAAGCATCGGAAGCAAAAGAAGCAAGATTCCAACAAACATTGCGGTGTATACGTAGCGCCTCAAAAATAGCTGAGATGGAATCAAGTAGATAACCGCTGCCGCTACACCCATCGCAAGCGCAGTCCAGAGTACTTGCCTAAAAGCAAATAGCTCGGTTCCACCAGAGGCGATGGTTGCAAGATCCAGCCGGTAGATCATTGAAATACCTAACCCGTTTAGAACAAAAGCAATTGGAAGAATCAGTGGATCTGCTTCAGAAGCTTTCTTGCGCAAGATCAAGTGCACGACCAACACAAAAATCACTGGTGGTAGCCAATATGTGAATAAGTCAACCGTCATTTTCTCAATTATTGATAGCTGCACCTGGGCTAATTCAAAAGCATTTAGACCGGCTGCAAAAAACAACAGCAGCGCTTCTAGGTTTCTGCTTCTTGGAACAATCTTGATTAACTTCGAAATCTGCAGTGCACCAGTGAAAGTACTCATCTACTCACCACCAAGCTGAGAAACGATTCTTTGCGCCTCTTCAGGTGACTCCGCGGTAATGGAGCGCTCGAGGGCTTCGCGCTGGAAGTCGGTGAGTGAACCAACTGAAACGTCCGTTACTTCATAGACACTTGAGAACTTAAAGGGACCGAGTTCTTCTTTGATGCCCTTGTAAATAACCACGTAGCCATCGTTGATTGCAACGAAGTAACGGGTTTGTGTGTATTCAATTGCCAAGAACAGCCCGTAGCTGGCAATTGCAATTAGAAGCAGGTAGGTAGCAATCTGTCTAAACCTTCGGGCTCTAACCCGCCCCTTGGTTTCTTTCAAGATTTTTTCTAACAACTCTTCTGACTCAGGCGCAAAGCTAACGGGGTCTTCTGGCTTTTGGAGAAGTTCAAGAAGCGTTAGCGGGTTTAGTAGTCGTAGTACCTGCAGCCCCTTGCGTTGTTCGATCACTACTTCGTTGGCTGCAGAGCCAACCAATACTCTTCCTGGAGAAAAATCGATTTCATCTCTTGCATCAATTACGTCTACTAGAACAACGGTGACGTTATCTGGGGCACCAAACTCGAGAGCTTCACCGACAAGTAATTCACCAGCCTCTTGGATGTCAACATTACTTAGAAGGATGTTTTTCATGAGCTGATCGGGGACCACGCCTGAGAGCCCATCACTGCAGGCCATCCAGCGATCACCAGGTTTGGTTTCGTAGGTGTCAATGTCAACTTCTGGGAACTGCTCAATATCTCCCAACACTCGCATCAACACACTGCGGCGCGGATGCACCAGAGCTTCTTCTTCACTGATTCGACCGGTGTCAACCAGCCTTTGCACAAAAGTGTGGTCGGTGGTGATCTGCTTTACAACACCATCACGGGCAAGATATATTCGCGAGTCACCGATGTGAGCAATGGTGACCTTAGTCCCAGTTACCATCATTGCTGAAAGGGTTGTGCCCATTCCGGTGATTGCTGGATGCTGCTTTACGCTGGCATCGATTTTTTGCTTGGCTTGGTAAATGTAGTCAATAAGTTTCTGTTCAGCTTCAGCGCTGGTTGATAAAGGCTCGTCAGCAAGTGAAATGTGTTGTGAAGCAATTGCCGAAGCAATATCTCCTCCGGCGTGACCACCCATTCCGTCTGCTACAAAAAATAGATTTACTCCGGCGTATCCGGAGTCTTGATTCGAGGACCTAACTCGGCCAATATCGCTGGCCGCAAATGAAACTGTCTTTATCGCCAAGAGTTAGGCCCTTAGCTCGAAGGATGTTTGGCCAACTCGGACCTGAGTGTTCAAGGGAACTACGGTAGTTGTAGCAACCTTTTTCCCATCCAGCAAAGTACCGTTTGTTGAATCAAGATCTTGAATCAACCATTCGCCGTTTATGAATACCAACTTGGCGTGATGTGTGGAAGTGTACTCATCGTCAACAATCAAATCGCTGTCGCCAGCCCGGCCAATAGTAAGTTGTCTTCCAGAGAGAGCTATCTCAGTGCCCATCTTTTCCCCGGCAGTCACCACAATCTTGGTGGCCTTTTGCTCAGAGGGCTTGGCGCTAGCTGGGTTTGAAACCGAGGCGGTCACAAATGCGTTGGGAAGATTTGCGGAAGCCACCTTGGAAACCACTTTCTGCCCAAAGAGGTCTGCTCTAATCACAGAGATGATGCTGAAAATGAAGATCCAAAGCAACGCCAGGAAACCCGTGCGAACCAGAAACAAAGCTAATTCACTCACTTGGCCCTCGCTATCACGTTGAATAGAAAATTAGTTCTTCCTGCTGAAAAGGCGGTTCCGTTTTGTAGCACCACTTGGTCAATCTTTATGCCGTTCACCTTGACGCCGTTAGTAGACCCTAAATCGCGCAAAACCGCGCTGGAGCCATCCCAAAGGATCTCAAAGTGCTTTCTACTTAGACCATTGTCTCCGATTTGGATGTCTGCCGTGGAATCTCTTCCAACCGTGGTTCTTGAAGCAACCAAGGAATGACCTACTCCAGCCACCTCAAGAACCGGCACCCAGGCTATTTCTAACTTCTTACTGCGGGCAACTACAGATAACTGACCCAAGGCCAAGGAAGCATCTTGGGCAAGGGAAATCTCAAGCACTTCGCCGAACTGAAATCTTTGGTTCTTAGCGTGCTCTGAACAGAGCTCGGTGAGCTCTTCAAGAAGCGATTCGCCCAGGTCATTTAGCCGGTCATAATCTTGGGGGCTTAGTTGAACCAAGTAGCTATTGGGTACCAGGATGCGCTCACGGCTAAGAATGGATGCCTTGGCATCCATTTCTTGCTTGATGGCCGAAGCTATCTCTACTGGCTCTAGGCTTGATTTGAAAGTTTTCGAAAACAGTCCAGTGACTTTTTTTTCAAGACTTTTCTCGAACTTATCTAAGAATCCCAAGACATTCCCTTGTTCGGCGGTAAGTTACCACTTTACCAACATCACTAGTATTCGACTGGTAAAAAAAGCTACAACACCTAATTACTGCCCGAAACGCGCTTACTTGATTGATTTAGGATTCTCTACATGAAGAAAATACTGATTTTTCTGGATGAAGTACGCTCCGCGATTCGTGAGGGAACCTACCGGCAAAACATGAAAACTTATTTTCTTCCTAGAATCGCAAAACTAACAGTCAGCATTCTTTCTTTGTTTTCTAAGCTACCTGGAATTTCTGATCTTCTGAAATACCAGCCAGGAAAGTTTGGGTTTTTTGTCAGAGACACCTACTTCATAACTCACAACGCAGGACTGATGTCGTGCTCATCTTTGACTCTGTCTGACATCATGACGTCTGGTCGCAAAGTGAGATGGGTCAAGTCAAACTTCGGCATGAGTCTATATAAGAAATGGCTCCTGAGAAACAATTGGAAAAGTTTTTATCAATCCCCAACACAGACCCAATCTTTTCACTTCTCATCGAACGAGAGCGTGAACCCACCTAAAGACATTCATGACTGGTGGGGAAAGGGCTACGCGGCTATTCCATTGATGGCTGTAAAAGAGACCGTTGATTTGTTTTTTCGTCTTTCGCCCAAGGTTGTGAAGCTCTCAGATGGCTTTGTTGAAAAATACGGTATCAACTTGGAAGAAACCATCGGTGTGCACTACCGAGGGACTGACAAACAAACTGAGATAGAAACCCCAAGCCTCACAGAATTCATTTCGCACACTCGCCAGTTCATGCAGGAAATGGCTAACCCGAAGATTTTGCTGCTAACCGATGAGCCTGCCGTCGCAATCGGCTTCGAAGCCGCATTTCCGAACGCTGTGATCACAATCAATGAACTTGCAACACCGGGTGGTTCATTTGGAGCACACACTCTTGACTCGAAGGAACCAGAAGTGCAAGGTCAGGTTTTTCTTGCAATCTTGTCTTTAGTTTCTCAATGCAAAAAAGTAGTGACTCACACCGGAAATGGAGCACTTTGGGAAGTGCTGTTTAGGGGAAGTACCGAAGGGCTAAAGCAGGTTAGGACCCAAGAGTTGTAAGAGCAAGCAGTCTTGTCTTTTGACGCTTTACTATCCGACTGTTGCGCCGATACTTTTTCCTCTGGTGTGTGAGGGGCTGCAGGCAAGGTTCCCCGTGATTTCCGCGCAATCATCGCAGAGCAAAATCAAATCTCTACAAGAAAGCGAAGAGCAATCGCGGAACTTGCTTGTTGGGCCATCACACGCCTCGCACTTACCTATTACCTTGGCATCTGGCGAAAAGTCCATGTTCATGCGGTCATCAAAAACGTAAAGCGAACCTTCCCAAAGGCCTTTATCACCGAACGCTTCTCCGTAGCGAACGATTCCGCCTTTGATTTGGTAAACCTCTTGGAAACCTCGGTTTTTCATTGCCACAGAAAGAATCTCGCAGCGGATACCACCGGTGCAGTATGTGACAACAGGTTTGTCCTTTAGGTGGTCAAACTTTCCTGATTCGATTTCCTTAACAAAGTCATGAGTTGTTTCAACATCAGGCACCACGGCGTTCTTGAATTTTCCGATCTTTGATTCAAATGCATTCCGGCCATCAAAGAAGACGACTTCATCGCCTCTTTCAGCAACTAGCTGATTTACCTCTTCTGGTTTTAGGTGTTTACCGCCACCAATAACTCCTCTAGGTCCAACCTGAAGTTCCTCAGGAGCACCGAAGGCGACCAGCTCTTTTCTGGAGCGAACTCGGAGCCTCGGGAAGTCATTACCGGTGCCATCTGACCACTTGAAATCGATGCGGTTAAATCCTGGATATTCCTTTGTGGCTCTGGCGTACTTCTTTAGTGCAGCCATGTCGCCACCCAAAGTTCCATTGATGCCGTGCTTGGAGATAAGAATTCGACCCTTGAGGCCTAAGGATTCACAAAGTGTCCGTTGCCAAAGCTTCATAGACTCTGGGTCGGGGACCGGAGCAAAGCCGTAGTAAAGGATTATTTTCTGGAGTTCCACATGAAAAAGCCTAGCCTCTAGAACCTTCTAGGATGAAGTAATGATTTTGACTCCAGGCATAGACGCCAAAGCACTCAACCCAGCAACTAGGCCCCAAGATGACCTGTTCAGGCATGTCAATGGAACCTGGCTCGATACCACCGAGATCCCAGAAGACAAAGCCATCTACGGCTCTTTTCACATTCTTGCTGACGCATCCGAGGAAGCCGTCAAGTTGATTTTGGAGGAGGCTTCCGCAAACCCAACACCGGGAGTCAGCCAGCAAATCGGTGACCTCTACGCGTCTTTCTTAGACGAAGAAAAAGCCAATGCCCTTGGCGCCAAGCCAATAGCAGCTGATCTTGCCCGCATTAAGGCACTTGCAAATCTTTCAGAGGTCATCACAATGCTCGGTGAGTTTGAAAGAACTGGAGTGAGCGGACTGTTTGGAATGTATGTCGACAACGACCCTAATGATCCAACCAGATACCTAGTGAACCTATACCAAGGCGGCCTTGGACTTCCCGATGAAGCGTATTACCGCGAGGAAAAGCACCAGAGTATTCGCGGAGCTTATGTAGTTCACATTCAAAAAATGCTGCAGCTGGCTGGCTGGGAACAAGCGGCAGCCAAGGATGCAGCGGCAACAATCTTTGAATTCGAAACTAAGTTGGCTTCAAATCACTGGAACAATGTTGAAACCAGAGATGCAGAGAAAACCAATAACCTCACAAATTTTGATTCGCTAAAAAAGCTAACTACTACCTTCGACTGGAACCTGTGGTTTGAAGGTGGAAAAATAAGCCCGAAGGTTCTAAACGAGTCGATTGTGATGATGCCTTCCTTCTTTGAATCCCTGAAAGAAACTTTCTCGGAATCTAACCTAGAGGCCATCAAGCTTTGGATGAGCTGGAAACTGATCAGCCAGGCAGCAGCCTATTTGTCTCAAGATTTTGTGGACGAAAGATTTGGTTTCTACGGAACAACGTTAACAGGAGCTCCGGTAAACCGCGCTCGCTGGAAGCGAGCCGTGAGCTTGGTCGAAGGCTCGCTTGGTGAGGCTGTTGGAAAGATCTACGTCGAGAAGTTTTTTCCAGTTGAAGCCAAAAAGCGCATGGACGAGTTGGTTCAGTATCTAATCGATGCCTATAAGGACAGCATCGAGAATCTTTCTTGGATGAGCAATGAGACCAAAAAAAAGGCACTTGTGAAGCTAACCAAGTTCACTCCCAAGATTGGTTACCCAGTGAAGTGGAAGGACTACTCCAGCATCAAAATAGATCGCAATGACTTAATCTCAAACGTGAAAAACGTCACCTCTTGGAATCTTGATCGTGAGATGAAGAAAATTGGTTCACCGCTAGATCGTGACGAGTGGTTCATGACCCCACAAACCGTAAACGCCTATTACAATCCTGGGTTCAACGAGATTGTTTTCCCGGCAGCTATTTTGCAGCCACCATTTTTCTCTTTGGATGCTGATGACGCGGTTAACTTCGGTGCAATCGGAGCGGTAATCGGTCACGAAATCGGACACGGCTTTGATGACCAGGGGTCTAAGTATGACGGTGACGGAGCGCTCATTAGCTGGTGGAGCGATGAAGACCGATCAGCTTTTGAAAAGCTAACTTCTAGTTTGATTTCGCAGTTCAATGAACTTTCCCCAGAGCAACTATCTGATGATAATAAAGTCAACGGCGAGCTCACCATCGGCGAGAACATTGGAGATCTTGGTGGACTTGGAATTGCTTATAAGGCTTATCTCATGTCACTGGGAGGTAAAGAGCCTGAGCAAATTGATGGTCTAACCGGCAAGCAAAGACTATTTTTGTCTTGGGCACAAGCCTGGCGAACGAAGGGACGAGATGAGATGGTTTTGCAACGTCTTGCAACTGACCCACACTCGCCTCCTGAGTTTCGGTGTAACCAGATTGTTAGAAACATCGACGCATTCTATGAAGCATTCGAGCTGAGCGCTTCTGACAAGCTTTGGCTAGAAGAGTCCAAGCGAGTGAGCATCTGGTAAATGAAACTTTGGCTAAGAGTTATCTACCAGCTAATGAGCTGGAGATTTCGAAAAAAGATACAGATAAATGAAGTAGCTAAACGCCGCTTCAGGGTTTGGCCAACAGATCTAGATATTTACGCTCACATGAACAACGGTGTTTTTCTGACCATTATGGATCTGGGTCGCTACGACCACGGGAAGCGAACCGGTATCTGGAATAAGTGGAACAAAATTGGTTGGTATCCAGTAGTGGTTGCTGAGAATATCACTTTCAGAAAATCGTTACAGCTTTGGCAAACCTTTGATCTGGAATCAAAAGTTATTGGTTGGACCGACGAGGCTTTCTATTTTGAACAGCGATTTGTGGTGGGCAAAGAGATCTACGCCAGAGCAGTAGTTCGAATCAGGTTCCTGAAAAGATCCCGTGGCATTGTTACCCCCAAGGAGATCCTGGAGTACACACCTTGGAATGGACCGCCGCCGATCCTCCCGCAATGGGTTGCCAACTGGTCAGCAGCATCCACTTTACCTAAGGGTAGAGAGCCAGCACCTAGCGAGTGGGATTAAATCTCAGCTATGAATCGTCAGGCTCTTTCAAAACAAGCAGTTGAATTAGTACAGACCTGGTTAAAAGACGCCAAGGGAAACACTGAGTCATCGGCAGCCGAGGCAAGGCTGTCAGCATTACTCAAAGACCCAAACGGTCTTGAATTCACACTGAAGTTTGTTGACCGGGTTATTAGACCAGAGAACATTAGGGTCGCAGCCCGAGAGCTGAGAAAACTTACCAAGATTGTTCCAATGGCCTTGCCGCCGCTTGATCGCTTTGCGATCAAGTTAGGTGGTTTCCTAGCTCCATACTTTCCTTTCCCGGTGATTCCAATCGCGAGATTCGTGTTGCGCTCACTGGTTTCGCACCTAATTGCAGATGCCAGGCCAGGCAAGCTAACTAAGCACCTATCAAGAGTTAGAGCAGATGGCATCCAGCTGAACCTGAATCTGTTGGGTGAGGCAGTGCTTGGAGAAGCAGAGGCCAGCAAGCGACTTGCAAAAACCTTTGAACTTCTGCAACGACCAGACGTTGACTACGTCTCAGTGAAGGTTTCTTCGGTTGTCTCGCAGCTGTCGATGTGGGGGTATGAAGACAGCATTGAGCGGGTAATAACCAGACTTGAGCCACTGTATAACTACGCGAACCGCGAGAAGAAGTTTATAAACCTGGACATGGAAGAGTATCGCGACCTTTGGCTAACCATCGAAGTCTTCAAGCAAATGCTTTCGAAGCCAAAACTGAAAAACCTAAAGGCTGGAATCGTTATTCAGGCTTACCTTCCAGACTCCTATGCAGCACTAAATGAACTGATTGCTTTTGCGCAGAAAAGAGTGAGAGCCGGTGGAGCCCCAATCAAGATCAGGTTGGTAAAGGGCGCAAACCTAGCCATGGAGCAAGTCGATGCCAAGTGGCACGGTTTTAAGCTAGCAACCTATAACTCAAAAGTTGAGTCCGATGCCAACTACAAGCGCTTACTAGAAATCCTGCTGGATCCAAAAGTTGCCAAGTCAGTAAAAACTGGCGTCGCCGGGCACAACCTATTCGATGTGGCATACGCATACCTACTGGCCAAGAAAAATGGCGTGTTGGATCGAATTGATTTTGAAATGCTCAAGGGTATGGCGGTGGCACTTTCAACAAGCGTCAAGAAAACTGTTGGAAACCTGCTGCTATACACCCCGGTTGTATCACCTAAAGAGTTTGAAGTTGCAATTGCATACCTAACCAGGAGGCTAGAAGAAAACGCCTCGCCGGATAACTTCATGTCTGGTGTTTTCGAGCTCACAACAAACAAGAAAATCTTCGAGCGTGAAAAAGACCGTTTCCTAAACTCCATCAAGCTGATAAACAAACTCGGCACTGAACCAAACCGCAAGGCTAACAATTCAGCAGCCGCTGCTAAAGCTGCCAGCAAGGGTGAGTTTGTAAACCAGCCAGATAGTGATCCAGCGATTGTTTCTGTTAGAGAAAATGCAAAGAAGATTCAGAAGCAATCAGAGTCTTATGCGAAACAAATCACAAAAACCAAAAACGCAGGCCTTCCACTCATCGACTCCAGGATTGAAATTGACAAGCTAGTAAAGAAGTCTCTATTAGCCTCAGCCGCTTGGGGCAAGGAACACAAAAAACGTCAGCAGCTCCTATTCAAAGCCGCTAACGAAATTGAAAACGCACGCTCTGAACTGATTGCCATGATGATGGCAGAAGCTAGAAAGACAATTGCGGAAGCAGATGTTGAAGTATCGGAGGCTGCAGACTTTGCTAGGTACTACGCATCTTTGATTCCAGAACTAGTCAATAACAAAGAAGCTAAGTTCACTCCAGACAAATTGACCCTTGTTGTTCCGCCTTGGAACTTCCCAGTGGCGATTCCAATCGGTGGCGTGCTGGCAGCGCTAGCTGCTGGCAGCACCGTGATTTTGAAGCCAGCACCGGAAGTTAGAAACTGCGGTGTGGCTGTAGCCAATGCTTTGTATAAGGCAGGAATCAGCAAATCAGTTTTGCAAGTGGTTGCTGTTCCAGACAACGAAGTAGGGCTTTACTTAGTAGGACATCAGTCAGTAGACAGCGTTGTTCTTACAGGTGGGTTTGAAACCGCTGAGCTATTCAAGAAGCACAAGCCATCAATTCGATTGGTTGCGGAGACAAGCGGAAAAAATGCCCTCGTTATTACCCCGTTTGCCGATTTGGATTTGGCCGCAGCAGATTTAGCAAAGAGCGCATTCGGTCACGCGGGTCAAAAGTGCTCAGCGGCGAGCCTTGCTATTTTGGTGGGCCCGGTTTACAAATCTGAAAAGTTTAGGCGCCAATTGGTAGATGCAGCCAAATCCATGAAGGTGGACTGGCCAGGGAACCTTGCGGCTTCTATCGGCGCAGTCATTCAAAAACCAACCGGAAAGTTAGAGCGAGCTCTAACAACACTCGAAGCTGGCGAGAGTTGGCTACTAGAGCCCAAGAAGCTTGATTCAACTGGAAGACTTTGGAGCCCTGGTATAAAAATAGGGGTTAAGCCAGAATCGTTTTTTCATATGACTGAGGTCTTTGGTCCAGTCCTGGGAATTATGAGAGCAAGAGATTTAGCAGAAGCAATAAAGCTTCAGAACACTCCCGATTATGGTTTGACTGCAGGAATTCACTCTCTAGATAACCAAGAGGTGCTTACTTGGATTGATGGCGTGAACAGTGGAAACCTCTACGTCAACAGAGGCATAACGGGCGCAATTGTGAATCGCCAACCTTTTGGAGGCTTCAAGCGTTCATCGGTTGGTTCGGGGCTAAAAGCTGGTGGCTCGAGCTACCTAACTCAGTTCGGAACATGGTCTAATCCAGCCGCTATAAACAAGCTCACCCCCTCGGCATTTTTGAAGGCAGCCAAGGCTTCAGACGAGCTTGCTTGGAGGCAGATCTATTCTCCAAAGGAACTAGATGGTGGAGAACTGGAAGTTGAAGGTAACTTCAGAAGGTATTTGCCCGCCAATCTAATAGTTCGTGTTGGATCAACCGCCACACAAAAAGATGTAGACCGAGTGCTGCTGGCTGTCAAGCGGTCAGGATTCAAAGTCCCAGTTAGCGTAGCTCCAGGGTTTATCGGCAAGATAAGCCATGATTCTGTTCAGGTTGAGAGCAGCAGCGACTTTGAGAAGCGAGTAGTGAATGAACCAAGTTTGGGACTAAGAATCTGGCAGCTTGGGTCCAACGAGGGGTGGGTTAGGAAGGCTAGAACCAAACCGGATATTCACGTCATTACCGGTGAGGTCCTAGTGAGCGGTCGCCTTATGGGGTTGAACCTTGTGCGCGAACAGGCGGTTTCAATTACTCAACACCGGTTTGGTGCTTTGCAGGAGAAGCTTCTCTAGAAGCATCTTTTGGTGCAGGATTCTTGTCCTGAAGAATTTAAGAATTCTCTTGGCGGCCACCAGTGGAGGACCGTTTCCATAACTCGATTTGATCTAGGCATAGTTGCAAAGCCTTCTTGTCTTGCGACAAGAAGGCTTTGTACCAAGAGGCTGTTTTCTCAATGACTTCAGTGGTATTCCAGCTTGGATTCCAACCAAACGTTCTTACAGCCAGGTCGCTATTTAGCCCGAGTTTTCCAGCCTCATGTAGTTCCGACTTATCCTCTTTGATTGCTACGCCACTTAGATGTTTTGACATGAGCTCCAGCACAGAAGCCACAGAATATGACTCCGCTTCGATTGGTCCAAGATTAAATGCACGATCAAATTTTGTAGGCTCTGGCCCAAGCATGCCAGCGAGAATCGTCAAATAGCCGTCAACAAGAGATAGCACGTGTTGCCAAGGTCTTGTAGACGAAGGAAAGCGAATTTGCAGTTCTTTGTTCGAATCGTAAGCTCTAACAAAATCAGGGATAAGTCGATCCTCAGACCAGTCACCGCCCCCAACAATGTTTCCGCCCCGCGCAACTGCAATTACAGGAAACGCTGTGCCCGCTGTTCCAAACGAAGAGCGGTAGCTTGCGATTATCAACTCAGCTGCAGCCTTAGAAGCTGAGTAAGGGTCTTGGCCTTCAAGTTCATCCGTTTCGACGTACTGACGGTCTGTTTCAAAGTTTTTGTAAACCTTGTCGGTTGTTATGCACAAGACACCCTTGATCGAGTCAACTCCTCGAATTGCTTCAAGGACGTTTGCGGTTCCTTGAGCGTTTACCTCGAATGTTTCCCTAGGAATCCGATAGCTTCTTCTTACCAAAGGCTGTGCAGCCAAGTGAAGAACCAGATCTGGTTGAAATTCGACTACTGCTTCTCGAAGGTTTTCAAAATTGCGAATGTCCGCAATTTTTCCGTTTACTAATTTCCCTACCTCGGCCTCGGAAAACAAATTTGGAGTGGTCTCTGGTTCTAAGGAATAGCCAAACACCTCGCAACCTATTTGATTCAACCAAATGCAAGCCCAGGATCCAGTAAAACCGGTGTGCCCTGTGACGAAAACTCTCTTGCCTTTGAGCGAATTAAACCGTTCGCCCACGTTAGCCCTTATTGACATATTCGGCTATGGACTCAGCGACGAAGTCGAGCATTTCGTTAGTTAGTCCTGGGTAGGTTCCAACCCAAAAAGTTCTATTCATTACGATGTCGGTATTCTTCAGATCTCCGATGATACGGAATTCAACGCCTTTGTATGCGGGTTGTTTCAGAAGATTTCCAGCGAACAATAACCTTGTACCGATTTTTCTCGAGTCCAGAAACTTCAATAAGCCAGCCCGGTCCACAGAGCTATCCGGGTCAAGTGTTATGGGGAAACCAAACCAAGATGGATCAGATTTTGGCGTTGCCACGGGAAGAATCAGCCCCGGAACATCTTTCAGTTTTTTGAATAGGTAACTGAAATTAGCTTTGCGAGCGGCTGTAAAATCGTCAATTTTCTTCAATTGAGATAGACCTAGAGCCGCTTGCATGTCCGTCGCTTTTAGATTGTAACCGATGTGGCTATAAATGTATTTATGGTCATAACCAAGTGGGAGATCACCAAGTTGCCATTCAAAACGCTTGTGACAAGTGTCATCGTGACCAGTCTCGCAATAGCAATCTCTGCCCCAGTCTCTGAAAGACTCTACTTGCTTCCTGACAAGTGGTGACTTAACAAACACAGCCCCGCCCTCACCGGTTGTTATGTGGTGGGCAGGGTAAAAACTCAACGTCGCCGTGTCTCCAAAGCTTCCCGTCTTTTTCCCGTCATAGGTTGAACCCAAAGAATCACAAGCATCCTCAACCAGCCAAAGACCGTGCTCTTTACACAATTCCTGTACCGTATCCAAATCGAAAGGGTTGCCGAGAGTATGCGCCATCATGATTGCTCTAGTTTTTGGGCCAACGGCTTCTCGAAGTTGATCGGCAATCGCATCATATGTTCCAAGCTCTATGTCGACTACAACTGGCTTGAGACCGTTTTGAATGATTGGATTTACGGTGGTTGGGAATCCTGCGGCTACTGTAATTACTTCGTCGCCCGGTAGTAGTCTTTTCTTTCCAAGCTTCGGGCTTGTTAGGGCACTCAAGGCCACTAAGTTGGCACTTGATCCACTGTTTACAAATACTGCGTTTCTTGCTCCGACATACTTTGAAAGCGCCCTCTGAAAGAGATCGTGGAATCGTCCAGCAGTTAGCCACCCATCCAAAGAAGCATCTACCAAGGCTGCATAGTCGTCAGGAAACAAAACCTTTCCAGAGACAGGGACTACGGACTCTCCCCTCACAAAAGGTGCGCGCCGTAGCTGGGTTTCAGCAAAACGAGAAACATCTGACAGGATGGCACTTCTAAATTGGTCTTGGTCCACGGTTCCTCTTTTAAGGCTTCAATTGTTCAATAGTAGAGCAAAGCCTTCAATAGACTGGGGGCTTACAGGCAATAGCTGGGGAGTGAGAGTTCAGACATGAAGGCAGTTTTGTTGGCGGGCGGTCTCGGCACCAGGATGAGAGAAGAAACTGAGTTCCGACCAAAGCCCATGGTCGAAGTCGGTGGTCGCCCGGTTTTGTGGCACATCATGAAAGTCCTTGGCTCCCAAGGGATTACTGATTTTGTAATTTGCACTGGATATAAGAGTGAGTACATCAAGAACTACTTCTATAATTACGGTGCGTCAAATCTGGACTTTACAGTCAGGTTGGGTGATCAAAGCAGCACTGTTTTCCATGGGTCGCATGACGAGTTCGACTGGAAAGTGACGGTAGCAGACACCGGCTTAACAACCATGACCGGTGGCAGAATTAAGCAGGTCGAAAAGTACCTGGATGGTGAGCCATTTCTAGCCACTTACGGAGATGGTTTGGCAGATATAGATCTTCGAGCTCTACAGGATTTCCATGCACAACATGGCAAAACAGCCACAATCACAACCACTCAGGCTGTAAGTCGATTCGGTGTGGTCGATATTGAGCCAAGCGGTCTAGTGTCTCAATTTAGAGAAAAACCTAAGGTAAGTGATTGGATAAACATCGGCTACTTTATTTTCCAGCCTGAGATTTTCAAGCATCTTGACACAAACTCGGTATTAGAAGAAGAGCCCCTACGAAAACTGGCTGAAGAAGATCAAATTGGAGCCTATAAACACCACGGTTTTTGGCAACCCATGGACACCTTCAGGGAATCACAGATGCTGAATGAAATTTGGGACTCCGGTAAGGCCCCTTGGAAGGTATGGTAACCCTTAGCCTAAGAAACTGATCTTAATTGTTACTCCTGCATACAACGAATCTGCTGGCGTTGATGACATTTTCAATTCATTAATTGATGTGTCGCAAAACTTTCTTCTCGAGTTCCACAGGCAGATCAGGGGTCATTCGGTGAAGTGGGCTGGAGACCATGGTTCCATCTGCATTAACAGAACTGGTTATCTTTGGATAGTAAGTTTGCTCAGGGTCAATAGGAACCAAATATGCCTGTGGGCCAGGGTTCTGAAGAGAAGTCAATACATCTTCGGAGAAAGGGTTGTCTGGGTTTAGTTGAGCTACTGGAATTGAGAAAGCATCAAATAGTTTTTTCCAGTCGGGTAAACCTAATCCCGTGGATGGGTCGCAACCCACATAATGTCCGTCGAAGTAGCTTTTTTGAGTCATCCGAATAGATGCGTAACCGTTATTGGAAAGAATAAAGGTCTTTATATTCAAATTATTTGCTCGCACCGTACCCAACTCTTGGAGGTTCTGAGCAAACCCCCCATCTCCCTCGATGTGAATAACTCGATTTGGGCCTGAAAAAGCCAAGCCAATTGCCCCACCAAGTCCGTAACCCATACTTGCCAAGCCTTTGGTTGTAATGACGGTCGCATTAGAGGGTTGAAGTAAAGCTTGCATTGCAACCGTCTCAGATGCACCGCTGCTAGAGGGTACAACAGCATCACCACTTTGGACGATTGCCGATAGCTGTAAGTAAAAATCGTAGGAGTTGATGTAACCAGCTCGAGTGTGGTTCACGGTTTCTGATAGCGGAAGAGCATTCTTGACCTCATTCGCAAACTCGATCCACTCGCGCCAATCCGGTGAACTATATCTGTGAATTTCAGGAAGCAACTTTTCTATGAATTCATTTGCGTCGCCTTTGACCTTATATTTGGCGTTGGGATGAGGTTTTTCTAGTTCTGCGCCATCAATCTCAACATGTACTACTTCTCCATTAGGCACAAATTCTTGCCAATTGAATCCAGTTTGTTGAAGCCCCAATCTAGTTCCCAACGCGATTAACAGATCGGATTGTTGCATTACTAAATTCGCATATCTTTGACCCCAAGTATTGGGTCTTCCGAAGTACGAAGGGGCTCTGGAATCCATCCTGTCTGTGGCGTTCCAAGTCGTCATTACCGGAATGGGTAGGTTTTCTAGCTCTCTTTCTAGTGATCTAGCCTTTTGCCTAGACACACCACCGCCAATCAACAGCGCTGGACGCTTTGCCTTTCTCAGAGCCTGCAGAATCTCCTCTGAGACTAGACTCCCTGAATCAACAATCGCCTTGCCAAACTCCGATTTAGGAAAAGCCGCAGGGTCAATTGGGCTACCTTGAGCATCCAAACAAAACTCAATAAACACAGGACCTTTTTTTGGACTAAGCCCTCGGTTAACGACATCCACAATCTCTTGGTCTGGAACTGGGTTTCGAATCTGAAGTTGAGCAACAGTAATTGACTTTGTCAGCTCCATCCCGTTTATTTCTTGGATCCCCGTTTGCCTAATTCCTTCAGGGCTCAAGTCGGAACTTTTGACCTGGCCACCAACAACCAACAAATCTCTACTCTCCAAATAGGCCCCGGCCATGGCAGTGATGATATTCGTCAAACCTGGCCCCGCAGTCACTAAAGCAAAGGCCTTGGAACCATTTTGAGCATCACTTTCGTTGAAAAATTCTGCTGCTATGCCAGCGGTAACTTCATGTACCACTGGGACACAGGTAAAAACGTGACTTGCTGACTCAAGCAAATGCATGATGTTTCCGCCAGCTACGTAAAAGCAATGGGTGTAACCCAAGTCCTTGAGCACACCTACAAAGTGATCAGAATACTTCAATTAATGCTCCCAAAATTAGCTCTTGCAATAAGTGATTTCAAACTACCATTCAGTTCTGAAATAGAGCCAAAAGTTTCGAACGCACCAGCAAGCCTTAACTCATCTTCAGAGACATGGGACTGAGCAATCCCTATAGATAGCAAACCAGCGGAATTTCCAGCTACCACGTCCTCCACTCTATCTCCCACCATAAATCCACATGTCACCCCGAGCGCGGACATACATCGAATAACTACCTCGGGATTCGGCTTAGGCGGAAAACCATCCGTACCTTGAATGTGCGTGACGTGACTATTCAAATCTGAATTCTTCAGGACCAATTTGGCAAGACGAGCAGGCTTTGATGTAGCAACCCCAACAGCAAACCCAAGACCATTGACTTGACTCAAAAGACTTTGACTCTCTGGATAAGTTATGTTTTCTTGAACTATTTCAGTCTCTAGATTGCTCCTAAACAATGAAACTGCTTCCGACAACTCCTTCGGATTAAGGTCAACGGTAGCGAATAACTCCTCAGCTCTAAGTCCGATCAGCTTTGATACCTCGTCAAAACCTATTGATGGCATGCCTTGTTTAATCCTTGTGACGCAAAGAGCCCTGTAGATTTGTGAAGAAGAATCAAAAAGAGTTCCGTCTAAATCAAAGATAAAAGCTGCTGTTTCATTCAAGATTTCACGCACCAAAGAACCAATTCAACCTGAAGCTTTTCATCGTTAAGGCACCTCATAATAGATCTCAATGCCTTGCCCCTCGTTACTTCATTGAATTGACTGAGGGATAAACGTGGAGGAGGCTCAAGATTGCATTGAGCCTACCAGCCCTAACATTCCCCTCGTGAATTTGCTCCAAGACTACTAGCGGAGCAGAGTGCATTCCCCTAGCTTCCAAGCTAGAATCAGCCGTAGAACCTACTACTAGGGGAGACTAGTGAACAAAACCGAAAAAAAGATGAGAGATATTCTCGCGCTTGGTCGAGAAGAATTTGGCGTAGTAAGCGTGAAGGCCGAGTTTGAGGCAGAGGGAACTCGAATCGACGAACTACTAAGGCTTGTAGATATATCAAGGTCAGCTGGGCTTCCCCTAACTGTGAAAATTGGCGGCTGTGAGGCAATCAGGGATCTCCTTGAATCTAAGCAAATAGGAGTCAGATATATCGTTGCCCCAATGGTCGAGACTCCTTATGCACTAACAAAATATGTTGCTGCGAAGAACCTCACATTTACTGAAGATGAGCAACAAGATACAGATTTCCTCTTCAACCTAGAAACAATCACCGGATTTGAAAATCTTGATGTGATGGTTGCCGAAGCTTCGAAGCCGAACGGAGCTTCAGGTCTGGTTTTTGGAAGAGTTGATTTTGCAGGATCCCTAGGATTAACCAGGGATTCCATAAACTCACCCGAAGTTACCAAATATGTCTTGACCGCATCCAAGGCCGCAAAAGACAATAATCTTGATTTTGTTATGGGAGGGGCTGTGTCTAGCGACTCTTTAGATGTAATCCGTCAAGTTGCTGAAACTCATCTCACCAGATTCGAAACCCGAAAAGTAGTCTTTAGTGGTGCTGCAACAACTATGAACAACATCGAGCAGGGACTTGTGAATGCAGTTCATTTTGAGATGTTGTGGCTACTAAACAAGCGTGATTACTATGGCCGAATTACCGCGGAGGACGCTAAACGCATAGAGATGCTTGAAGCTCGCTGGAAGCTACTGGGTAACTAAGTTTCTTGAAGCCGTTATTGATGCTTTCGAACGTGCAAGAGATGCAAAATTTCTAACACAGGCAGGGAAAATCCTTTTGGGGATTATGGTTTGCTATCGAGACCTGTAGCATCGGGATACGGTCAGTGATATCGAGTGAATAGAGTTGATTTATGACAGAGCTTCCCATGCGAAGATCCTTTCAAGACTCCCTTGGAGTGGATATTGTCTTCTACGAATGGCCGGTAGCTGAACCTAAAGCCATCATTCAGATAGCTCACGGGTTGGGTGAGCACGCTAGACGCTATGACCAGATGGCTTCGGTTCTAAACAGAGCAGGCTTTAGCGTTTACGCTGACGATCACAGAGGCCATGGCCAAACTGGCCTTGGCCAAATAGAACGAAAGCAAATCAAGAAACTCGGAAATCTGGGACAAGGTGGCATGGATGCCACTTTCAAGCAGGTTTTAGAATTTTCTAAGCTCATCAAATTGGAAAACCCAGGCAAGCCACTTGTATTTCTTGGGCACAGTTGGGGTTCATTTATCGCACAAAAAGTCATAAACAAATCATCAGATTTGTATGACGCAGTTGTGCTCTCAGGTAGTGCTCTAACAATGCCTGGTTATCTAGCAACAGGTGATTTCAATAAGGTTTGGAAGAAGCTTCCTGGATCAACCGGTTACGAGTGGCTATCGAGAGATGTTGAAGTTCAAAAGAAATTTGTTGCAGACCCGCTAACTTTCCTGGCGGCCGCCATGCAAGTTTTTGGTGTTGCCAACTCGCTGAAACTGTTTGGCACCCCATCAAAGAGCGTCAGAAGCAATCTTCCAATTCTTATCCAGGTGGGTGAAGCCGATCCCATCGGCGGCGAGTATTCCAATAAGGCACTAGTAGAGGCATACCGAAAGAAGGCCGGAATTCGAGATATTGAGCTATTCGTCTATCACGATGCCCGGCACGAGATTTACAACGAGCTAAACAAAGACGATATTCTCCAAGACTTAATCAAGTGGATTAACATCCGAATTGGTTAGTTTGCTTCATTTCTAGGAAGTTTGCACGCGGCAACAGCTTCATCGATTGAACCTTTGAGTAGGTCATGGGTTTCAGGGTGACGTTGCATGTAGGTGACAACATACGAGCACACCGGGACAACCCTGTCCTTTGAGTTTTGACGCATGTCCAAAAACGCCTCACGCATCAAGATGGCGGCATAGTTCTTCCCTTGATGCTCAGGGTTTACTTCGGTGTGGACAAAATGTCTCTCACCGGGCATACGGCTGTAATCAGCTAATCCAACTCGGTCGTCTCCGAGCCAAAGCTCATAGCGGTTGGCCTGCTGGTTGTGTACAACTTTTGGTTCCATGGCTGTTAATCTACTTCCTATGGCGACTTTGGAAAACACCCTTTACTTCGGTGACAATCTAACCGTTTTGAAGCTAATCCCCGACTCCTCAGTTCAACTTGTTTACATTGACCCGCCTTTCAACACTGGCCGAGAACAACAACGATCTAAAGTAACGACCAAGAGAAATAACGCAGGTAACCGCATTGGGTTCAAGGGAGAGCGCTACGAGACGGTCAAGTCCCATGTCTTGTCCTACGACGATCAATTCGCCAACTACTGGGAGTTTCTAGAACCAAGAATTGAAGAGGCCTTTCGGGTTCTAGGAAATTCCGGCACACTGTATTTGCATCTGGACTATCGAGAAGCCCATTACGCCAAGGTGCTGCTAGACGCCCTATTTGGCCCAGAGTGCTTTTTGAACGAAATCATATGGTCCTACGACTACGGAGGAAAATCCAAGAGTCGATGGCCCGCCAAGCACGACACTATTTTGGTTTATGTAAAAGACCCAAAGAACTACTATTTCAACTCCGAGGAAGTAGATCGCGAGCCCTACATGGCCCCAGGACTTGTTACTCTCGAACAGATTGAAAGAGGAAAACTGCCAACCGACGTTTGGTGGCACACAATTGTCTCCCCGACCGGTAAAGAGAAAACTGGCTATCCAACCCAAAAGCCAGTTGGAATTCTAAGAAGAATCATTCAGGCAAGTAGTAAACCAGGCGATGTTGTTTTGGATTTTTTCGCAGGTTCTGGAACCACGGGGTTTGTAGCCAATGAACTTGGCAGGAGATTTATCTTGGTAGATCAAAACCCTGAATCAATTCAGGTTATAAAAGACCGTCTACCCAAAGGCAGCTTTCAGTTTGTTGACTGAATATACCAATCGTCAAAATCTGACAAATCTGCATGGACCTGCTGGTATCCGTTAGCCAATAGAAGAGTGTTGATCTTTTCGCGGGTGTCTGCATAATTGTGCTCAACGCAAATTGCACCAAATCGGTAGCTTTGGAAATCAAAGTTTTTCAGAATTTCAAACTCACTGCCCTCAGTGTCAATTGAAAGAAACTCGATGAATTTTGGGGCACCGTGCGACGCCAAAAGGTCTTGCAGTGAAATTGTCTCTACTTCGTAAGAGGAAGTAGTTCTTTTCAGTAACCCGTGACTGTTTGGTTCTGCGTACTCAGTAATTGCTGATAACTCGCCTAGGTAGTTTTCTGAGAAGCTAATTTTCTGCCCAGATGCCGAGTAGACACAACGGGTGTCAATTGTGCAGTTTCTGTTTTTTCTAAGAGCCGTATGCCAACTTTTACTTGGCTCACAAAGTATCCCCGACCATCCAAAGTGCTTTTCCAGAATGTGACTATTACTTAGTGCCGTTCCGTCTGCCGCTCCAAACTCAACAAAGAAACCGGGATTTTTCAAGCCCGTGACAGATAAAGCAAGAATGTCCTGTCCAAGTTGACTCTTTGAGTGTCGAAGCAGCTTGTTTGCCTGAGCCCTTGAGATGTCTTGTCCCGACCTCCAGATTCTTTCGATCAGAGTCTTCTTGGTCTTGGAGCTTATCGAATAGCCAAATGCCAGAAGTACCTTGGCGGCAAGTTCTTTGATTATCGGCACCAAAAGAATCTACCAGCTGGAGCTGTGAGCCAGACGGGCTAGGCCACGAGCTTTTCTTTAGGAACCCTAGAGACTAGAAACACAACAACAGCGCTTAGAACAATCAAGATTGCCGAGACCGCCATCGCCATTCCGTAGTTTTGATCTCCGGGTCTTGAAATCAGTCTAAAAAGTAAGGTGGGAATTGTTGCCTGGGAACCGTTAGCCAGAAAACTACTTGCGCCAAACTCCCCAATCGAAATAATTGCTGCAAAGCCAAGCGCCGTTAGAAGGGCACTTCGAATCATCTTTGATTCGATAAATCGCCAGCTCTGCCAGATTGTTGCCCCATCTAATTGCGCCTGCTCAATTGTTTCTCTTCCAAGAGAAACAAGCGCCGGGTGAACTAACCGGATGACCATAGGAAGAGCGATAAGCGCTTGAGCCAGAGGAACAATTAGCCAGCTAGAACGTAGGGGAAACCATGAGGAATCAAAAGACACCAAAAACCCAAAACCCAACACAACACTTGAAACACCAAGCGGAAGTAGAAACACTAAATCAAGAAACCGAAATCTGGTTCGAGTCAGTAACCACGAAATAAGTGTCCCCAGCACAAAAGCGATTATGGCTGCAACTGCCATGTTTCGTAATGAGTTTGCCGCCGCATCAATAAAAGCAATGTTTAGAAGATCCCTTGCTCCTCGAGTTCCAAGGTTCACAAAATTATCAAAACCAAATTCACCACTAACTTCAAAGGCTCTAATCAGCACAAGCAGCAATGGCATTGCTAATAAGCCCACCCAGATGGCAACACTAATTGCAAGTGCCAACAAATCTCTTCGATCAACATTTGGTTTTCGTGACCCCTCAAACACCTGCTCGAGACCAAAGCTGCCTTTGGCAAGTTTGGTACCCACCAAGAAAGCCACCGCGGTTATCATTGTCTGAACTAAGACCAACGCTGAACCAAGCTCAAGATCTAGTCTTTGTGTTGCGGCAAAGAAAATTGCCGTTTCAATAGTTTGGAGTTGCCCGCCTCCTAGAACCAGAACAATCCCAAAACTTGTCGCTGAAAAAAGAAAAATCAAAGCTGATGCTGAGTAGATTGATGGCTTGAGCAGAGGTAGAGATATGGCCACGAGTGTTCGTAGCCTTCCGGCCCCATCTAACTCAGCAGCTGACTCGATGTCAGTATCAATGGTTGCCCAGACCCCACCAATGGTCTTCACGGCAATTGAGTAGTTCACAAAAACGTGGGCCGCAATAATCCAATAGACCGGATCTGCCAAGAAAGTTAGCCCCAGTCCCTGGTAAAAATCATGGACACTTCGAAACACTGTGAACCCAACGGCCACCACAATGCTTGGCAGAACAAATGGAACAGTTATCAGGGATCGAACAAGCTGTTGACCAGGAAAAGATCTTCGGTATAAAAGGTATGCGCCAGGAATCGCGATTATCACGGTAACGACCGTGGACAATGCAGCCTGCCAGATCGTGAACCAAACAACTTCTATTGTCTTTGGCTCAGCAAGTCTTGAGAACCAGTCACCAGTAGCCCCAACCAAGAAAATGTGAGTGACCGGCCAGTAGAAGAGTAGCCCAACAAATAAGAGGGGCACTAACCAAAGAAATTTTCTAGTCAAAAATTACAGACCACTTGTCCTGCCAGCTAACTCTGTTGTTTGAAATATCCAAATCCCCACCAATCGTGGAATTAGCTGGTGGTCCAAACCGCGCCCATTCAGCAGGCACAACTGCTTCGGGATTCACCGGATACACATACATCAGCCCAGGCATAGTCGACTGAAAAGATACAGAAAGTAAAAACTCAACTAGCTCTTTTGCTCCCACGGGATTGCTTGCACCCTGCAAGATGCCAACATACTCAATTTGCCGGAAGCACTCATCTAGAAGCGGCACAGTTTGAGAGCTTCCATCACCCCTCACCTCTGCAGCTGGCGATGAACTGTAGCTAAGAACTACCGGGTAGTTTCCTTCGCCTGCGGAACCTGAGAATTCGGTGAAGTATGCCTCTTCCCAACCAGTTGTAACTTTAACTTTGTTATCTCTGAGCTGTTTCCAGAAAGTCTCGAAACCATCCTCTCCAAAAGCGGCAACTGTTGCTGCAAGAAAAGCAAGACCCGGGGAAGAGGTCAGAGGATTACTCACCACCGTCAAACCTTCATAGGTGGGCAAGATTAGATCTCTCCAGCTACGTGGTGGAGTTAGATTGTTTACTTCAAACCAAACCCTGTCGTAATTGAAACAAACATCAGAATAGGTCACTTCGGATAGTGAACCGTCAATGAGATTGTTTTCATCGGCAACACCTCTGAAGGTGTTATCTAAACCGAACACCACATCCCCAATAGGCGAGTCTTTGGTTAAAACAAGACGGTTAGTGACGCTTCCTGCGTCCCCAGCCCTAATGATTTCGAGCTTCAAGCCTGACTGTTGTTCAAACTCTGCGATTGTCTCATCCGAGATTGCAAATGAATCGTGCGCCACCAGTGTTACAACCTGAGCCTGAGTGGTTGGTGCGCAGCCGGTAAAGATCAAGGCTGCGATTATTGCTAGTAGTGCGATTCGCTTCATTTCGTGCCCCTTATGTACTTGTAGCTAGTTGGGCACGGGATTTATGAGTGTCCTCCCTGCGCTGGCATTACCCAAGATCAGGTTCGACGGTCGGAGACAAGAAAAAGTCTCCCTCTCAGTCTGGTTTCACCAAACTCCCGTGTTGAAGCTAACTTTAGTCGGAAAGAGGCCCGTATTTCTCAAGAGCGGGCCTAAGCAATTGCTTAGCCAAGCTCTTTTCCTAGATCAAGATGCAGACAAGCTCGTACAAAGCAGAAAAGAGGCAAGAAGATCATTCGGTTTTCAAGGTAGAAGGTCCGAAAACTAGTTAGCCCCTCTGGAAGGTTAGGAGCATTGACAATAGGGTACGAAGGTAACAAAGCTAGTTATTATTTGAATAGTAAAAACTTCAGACATTAGGTTCTTTTGAAAAATTCTTAGAACAAAACCTGTAGAAAGATGTTTCATGAGCGCAATTAGTATTTCGGCTGTTATTCCTGTCTTCAATGACTGGGAAAGTGCCTCAATGTTAATCGAGAAGCTTCGCGATGAATTGGCCACAAGTAATCCCAATGTAAAAGTCGAGGTTACTTTTGTTGACGATGGCTCAAGCGAACCTGTCCCCCCACCCAGCTCTCTTTCTCACCCAGATCTAAAAGTGTCGATTCTTCGTTTATCTACAAACGTCGGTCATCAACTTGCAATATTGACAGGATTGCGCCAAGTAAGTAAGTCGCCGTCCACGCACGTACTGATTATGGATTCAGACGGCGAAGATACAACCGCCGGAGTTATTCGGTTAATTGAGAAAGCGCTCGCTGAGCCAGATATCGCCATTGTTGCCCAACGGGGCATTAGGTCTGAGAAGTTTTCATTTCGCATTATGTATCACATTCATAAAGCAATTTTTCATACCCTTATCGGTAAAAGGCTAGACTTTGGTAACTTTGTGATTTTACCAAAATCTGCTGTAACAAAAATTATCTCCCTTGCGGACAGTTCAAGTCACCTACCCAGCTCAATTCTCCGCTCAGGAATTCCTCTTGTTCGCGTGAGAGTAGATCGGGGCAATCGATTCTTTGGGGAATCCAAAATGAATTTTGAGAAACTAGTGACTCATAGTTTTGCCTCGCTAGCGGTTTTCTCGGATCAGATAATGGTGAGGCTAATGATTTTTAGTTTCTTCTCAACACTTATTACCACGCTTGGAATCATCATTGTTATTTCCACGCGTGTATTTTCTGATTTAGCAACACCAGGTTGGGCCACAGCAGCAGTTGGAATCCTATTAGTTATTTCCTTTCAGATACTTAGTTTTGTGGGATTGGGAACTCTGATTACTTTGAACCTAAATTCACTAAGAAATTTAAACAGAATTCATTTGGAGGCCCCATTTCTTGAAAGCCAAGAGAGTCCTCGGCAATCA